>Ga0272442_10012330_pt1 | contig 10338 bp, 11 predicted proteins | sample SSMForm2O_FD_200262 | JGI IMG/M metagenome (GOLD analysis project Ga0272442, IMG submission 200262) | Marine sediment archaeal communities from Little Sippewissett salt marsh, Falmouth, MA, United States - SSM-Form-2O | ecosystem: Environmental > Aquatic > Marine > Wetlands > Sediment ... | reverse complement strand
GTGTAGTACTTGTTCACCGACTTCTCTATGCTGAGCGCCGGGTTGATGACGTAGACGCCGTACTCCTCCAGCATGTGGAGGGCGTCCATCCGGTAGAAGACCCTCTCCGCGGTGCCCCCGGGCAATCGGCGCACGATCAACGCGTCGTAGTCCTCGATCATGTAGCCCTTGACGGATATCTTGGGCTCCGCGGTTATACGTGAGACGAGCCGGGTGGCGGGGAAGACGTATGCCTCGGCGCCCCGGCCACGGAGCTCGCGGAGTAGCCTCTGTATGTGCCACTCCTTATCGTCGTTTCCCAGTATCCCTATCTTCAAGCGGCTTCCTCAGGGCTCGGCGATGAGTATCTCGGCGTTGCCCCCGACGGCCAGGTCGCCCCTGTACCGCCTGAGGGGCTTGTCCAGGTACCGGAGAGCCTCGTCGACGTTTAACGTCTCCGCCAGCTGCCTGAGGTATAGCCTCATGAAGGTGGGTCTGAAGGTGGTGTCGTACATGTAGGTGGGCAGCAGCTCCTCGACGCCGCCGAAGCACGCCATGAAGCCGCCGTTTCCCTTGGCCTGGGCGCCCAGGCGTCTACCGGCTCGCCCGAAGACGAGTATCTCGCCGCCGTTCATGTGGACGCCGGTGAAGGGAGCCGTGTCGCCCTTGACTACGATGATGCCTCGCCTCATGAAGCTCGCGGCCTCGCTGCCGACGTCTCCGACGACCACGATGCAGCCGCCGGTCATGCCTTCGCTGCTGCCTCGGTACGCGGCGCCCAGCAGGTGCCCTGCGTCACCTTCTATGCGTAGCACCCCGCCCTTCATCTCGGCTCCAGCCCAGTCGGCTGCGCTGCCCTCGACGGTGAGCGTGCCTCCCGCCATCTTGGAGCCCGTGTGCATACCGGCGTTGCCCTTGACGACGAGGCTGCCCGCGTCCATGGCTGCGCCCATGTACTTGACGTGGGAGGCGTCGCCGTCCACCACGATCATCTGCTCGGCCGGGGTCTCCGCCACCTCGCCAGTCACGTCGAAGTGGTCCGCCAGCGTGAGCCTGACCTTGCCCTGGTAGACGTTGAGCCGCTGAACCTCTTTGAGGGACATGCCCACCACTACGGTCGGGGATATGACCTCGGCCTCTACTGGTATCGCGGTGACTCCCTTGGGGACCAGTGTAAGCTTCTTCATCTCAGCCGCCTCCCACACAGTCCTTCAAGTGAAGCTGGTACTTGCCCAGCTTGCCCCCGAAGTTCACCGCCGTGATCCACTTCACTCCCTCGACCCTGGTGGCCGCCTCTATGCCGGCGCCCATCGCCTTCTTCACAGAGGGCTCGTCGAGGCCGTTGAGCACCACCTCAAGCACCGAGTTGACTCCCTCGGGCACCTGGCTGTCCTTGAGGCTGTGCTTGATGGCGGGGCAGAAGGGCGTGTTGGTGGAGGCCCTGAGGAACGAGTAGGTGGAGCCCACCTTGCTGCCGCTCCTGCAGAGGCCGCCCGGGAAAGGCGTTATGACGTATGGCACCTTCTGTATGGCCTCGATGGCCCTCTCGGACGCCTCCAGGGTCGCCGCCTCGGTCTCCCCCATGACGAGGAAGTTGCCGCCGGCCACCGCCTTCTTGGCGCCCACCTTCTCCTCGACCAGGAACTCGCCCTCCATCACCGGGATGCGCCAGAACCGCAGCCGCTCCTCCCAGCCGTCACCCATACGCATCTTCACCTGGTATCCGTCCCCGAAGAACCGGACGCTCTTCCCGACGTCGATCATCTCGTCAGCCATCTCTGCCGGCAACCCGTTGTACACCGCGGTGGTGGGGCAGGTGAGCACGCACTGGCCCAGCCTGTTGAGCAGAGGAGTCGCCAGCCTCTTCGCCGAGAACCCGAACACCATGATGGCTGTCCCGGGCCTACCATCCGGGGACTCCTCGGCCGGTATCTCTGCCTCTATCCCCGCCTCGCAGTCGCACGCGATGACGCTGGTGGCGAACCCCGTCATCTCCGCGGCGGCCGTGTCGGCCCACTTCCTGTTCGCCGCCGTTATTATCAGCCGCGTGCCCCACATGCCGAAGCCCTCGGCGAAGGTGTCCTCTATCTCGACTCCGTTGAGGTTGAAGCTCATTTCCATACGCCTCCCTCGGCCGCCACCGCCCGCTGCGTGGGCAGGTACGCGTCCTCCACGGGGTAGTTCCTGAAGCCGACGGTGTAGTAGTCCTTGAAGTCGGCCTCAAGCTCCTTCAGTAGCTCCTGCTCCAGCATGGGCGGCGTATCCGCCTTGGCCCAGTACGTCGTGCCAAGCGGCGTGGAGGTCACCTCCCCGTCCTTGACCACCACCTCCCCGGCCTTTATGGTGTAGCTGGCCCACTTGAACGCCCTCTCTATCTCCGGGTACATGCTGGGCCTCCACTTGTAGGGGTCTATGTCGTAGACGCTGACGTCGGCGTCCGCGCCGACGCCCAGGTGGCCCTTGTGTTCGAGTCCGAGGACCTTGGCGGTGGCGGCGCGGGTGACTATGGCTATCTCGTTGAAGGTGTACTCCCTGTAGTTGCCTGCGAGGCTGGTCTTCTTCATCACGGCCTTGTTGCTGTCCAGCATGGTGTCTGTGCGGGCCTTCCTGCTCATGAGCCAGGCGAGGACCTTGGGGTAGTAGATGAAGGGGCCGCCGTTGGGGTGGTCGGTGGTCATGTAGACCCGCCACGGGTCCTTGACGAGGAGCGCTATCTCCAGGCCTATGCCCCACTGTATGGAGTTGGCGGGGTTGTTCTTCTTGAAAGTGTACGGAACCACGCCGGCTCCGCCCTCCATCTCCACGTCGCTATTAACCCACTTGTTGCCTGTGAGTCCCCACAACCTGAACTGCCACGGGCCGTCCCCCGTCATCGTGGTGGTGTCGGTGAATATCACCTGACCCATGTCCAGGGTGACGTGGGGGTGGCTGTTCACATACCTGGCTATCTTGCCGGCGCCCGACTTGAGGGTCATCCAGCTGTCGCCGTCCAGTGCGTTGAACTGGCAGTGGACCACGTGCACCGTGTTCTTCCTGCCCTTCGCGGGCTTGACGCTGGCCACAGCGTCCATGGTGTCGACGGTGGTCTCCCAGTTCCCGGGTATCCCAAGGTTGTTGCAGTGGAGGTGGATGGTGTGGGGGAGCCCCAGCTCCTCGTTGGCCTTCGCCAGCATGGTGACCACCTGCCGCGGCGTCACGTCGAACCCCTCCACGTTGCCGTCCAGCCCGTCCACGTTGCGGCCCCACTTCCAGTTCTCGACGCCGCCGGGGTTGACGATCTTGACGGCGTAGCCCTTGGTGGCCTTGAGGAGCCACGCCATGAACGCCTTGAGCTTCTCCAGGTCGCCCTCCCTGACGTACTTGAGGGTGAAGTAGTTGTTGCCGAAGAGGGTGAACGCCGCCTTGTCCACGATGGGGGTGTCGTTGAGCTCCTCGTGGACGTGCCTGGCACCGATGGGCGGCATCGCGGCCTCCATCACCGAGGTGTACCCCATCTGGGCGTACCTGTACCCTGTGACGAAGGTGGATGGGCAGCTGTACCCCACTCCGCCTCTGGTGACCTTGCTCCTGGGCACGGGGTCCTTCCGGTGGTCCTCCGGCCGTAGGAGCCTGCCTATGTTGATCTTGCTGCCCGCGATGTGGCTGTGCACGTCGACGCCCCCCGGCATCACTGTCTTCCCCTTGGCGTCGATGACCTTCGCCTCCCTCTCGGCTACCTCCTCGACGACCTTGCCGCCGCTGAGGTGTATGTCCATGCGTTCGCCTTCGACTCCGCTGAGGGGGTCGTAGACGAAGCCTCCCTTGATTATCATGTCCTTCAAGCCGCTCATCCCCCCATCCTCTCGATTATCATCTCAAGCACCTCCGCGTCCGAGTGCACGCCCTCCTTGGGCTCCACCAGCTTCCGGAGCCTCAACGGGACGCCGTCCATCCTGTAAGCGGTGCCCTCGGCCTCGACGCCCGCCGTCGCCACCGGTATGACCACCTTGCTGAGCATCGTGGTGGGCGTCACCTTCTGGTCCAGGGTAACCACGGGTATCTTGGCGAGGTTCCTGACAACGCCGGCGGGGAACGTGGCGACGGGGTCCGACGCCACGATGAGCGCGGAGTCAGCCTCTCCCTTGGCCAGCAGGTCTATGGAGGTGTATTCGCCGGGGTTATACCGGGGGTAGCCTCTGCTGAAGTCCACGGCGTAGGGGTAGCCCGTCTGCCAAGTCGTCACCGTGTTGGCGCCCCCCACGTTGTAGTGGCCCCTCATGGGGGTCAGGAGGAACTTGGTGTGGTTGTTCAGCTCGGCGACGAGGCCGACGGCGGCGTCTATGTTCATGTGCCGCCCCTCGCTCTGGGTGAGTCCCAGCCCGAAGAAGACTATGCCGAACCTCGCCGCCTTCATCCTCTCGGCGAGCTCCATCACCTTCTCCCTCGGCACCCCTGCGACGCTCTCCACGGACGGCTCGTGCCCCCGGACGGCCGCCCTCAGTGACTGGAGCACCTCGAAGTCCCCGTTGGGCTCCACCCTCACGAACTCGTCCGCCATCCGCGCGGTGCCCGTCATCTTGATGTCCACGGCGACGATGTACCTGTCCTTCCTGCCGTTGGGGATGAACCTGCCTTTCGCCATCACGGAGTACCGCAGCAAGTGCCGCAGGTGTGCCTGGGATGGGTTGCTTCCCCAGAAGATCACGAGGTCGGCCCGGTTCTTCACCTCCCCCAGCGTGGTCTTGGACTCGCCCACCTGCTGGAGGGCGAGGATCGTGGGGCCGTGGCAGACAGACGATGTGTTGTCGACCACGCCTCCGGCCAGCTCGGCGAGCTCCACGGCCTTGGCTATGGCCACGCACTCCGTGGAGCTCAGGCCGTAGACCAGCGGCCTCCTCGAGGTGGATAGTATGTCCGCCGCCTCGTCCACCGCCTTCTCCAGCGGCACCTCGACGCCGTCTATCGTCGGGGACTCCAGCCGGTTCTTGTCGTGGTTCATGAACTTGCTGCGGGATATGCCGCAGGCGTTCTTGACTCCCTTTATGTGGCCGTCCTCAACGGTTACCTCCAGGTCGTCGCAGAGGCAGCCGCAGAAGGGGCACACCACGTCCGTGTGCACGGTCACTTTTTTCCGCCTCCCATGCTCTTCACCAGCTCCTCGATGGACTTGACCTTGCCTTTGGAGGGCGCCACCGTGGCATCTATGCCCTTGAACATGGGCATCCCCGTGCCCTCCGTCTCGTACCCGTAGACCTGGTTCGCCCACGGGCCGTAGGGGAAGAACGCCATACCCGGCTCCAGCTCCTTGGATGGGCTCCAGTTCACGACCACGGAGCCGTGCAGCGTCTCCACGGACACCGCGCCGCCCTCCTTGAGCTTCATCTTCGCCGCGTCGTCCGGTGAGAGCTGGACGTGGTTCACGCTCTTGACGTAGCTCTCCGAGGTCTTCCCCTCCTCGAGGCCGACGCCCTGCTGGGCTGTCCTCCCGGAGACGAGGGTGACGTTTAGCTTGGACATCTTAGCCCGCTCCAGCTAGTCCCTCACGGAGCTCTTGATGATGCCGTCGTTTACCTCGCCGTAGGTGAACGTGGCGCCTGTCTTGGCGCAAGTCAACGTGATGGAGGCGGGCGCGAACAGGGCCGGGTCTATCTTGGTGAAGTCGAAGTCTACCGCCTTGTATATCTCGTAGCTCGTCTTCCCGTAGTCGCCGCAGTTGCTTGAAGGCGCCTCCTCCGCTATCTCCTTGAGCTTCTTCTCGTCCTCGTCCACCACGTAGCTGGTGACGCCGCCGTAGGTGAGGGCGTCCTCCGCCCTGCCCATGGCCTTCCCCATGTCGGTGTGGACGGGCATAACCGGCGCGTAGCCCGCGCCGTACAGCACCTTCTTGAGGTCCAGGCCCAGCACGTCGAGCCTGAACAGCCCCGTCTCCACGATGCGCCCCGATATCTGGACCATCCCCGCCATGGAGGTCGTGGACGTGAGCACCATGTACACGTCCTCCGGGGCTACTTCGCATCTCTCGGCTATGTAGTGCGCCGCGGAGTCCGGCGGCTTCTTCTCGGTCTCAAGCAGTATGACGGCGACGTCCGCCTCGTCCTTGTACTCGATCTTCTTGAAGACGTCCTTGGGCTTCAGCGCCAGCGCCCTGGCGGGGCCGGAGCCGTCGGCTGTGTAACCCTCCGGCTTTATCCTCCAACCGGCCAGCTGGGCGCCGAAAAGAGCCACCGCCGGGTGGTCTGTGGATATGACCACCGTGGGTAGCTTCAGCCCGCCGTAGTCGGCGTACCCGAGCTCGGCGGTACCCGCGCCGCCCATGGCGATGCGGGTTGTCATGAGGCCGGCCTCGTAGCCGCCGTGGGCCTCCAGGCCTGTGTCGATGACCGTCGCCCCCGAGGGGAGTTTCTCGACGGTCACCCTGTAATAGTCTGGGCTCGCCATCAACTCTTCGACATGTTTCAGGGCCAACTTGTTAATGCTCAGCACGTTCAAACACGAAACATAGTCGGCTTGGAAAATATATAAAACATTTACATTACATATCAGGGGCCTTCGACGTAGTCCACCACGAGGCCTTCCTGGGTAAGGACGAAACGCGTAGCGCCGTCCTCCTCGACCCTCTCGACGCAGAAACCGTGTTCAAGTATCCTCATGTGCCAGTCAAGGGTCTTGGCGTCGACGCCGAGGCGCTCCTCGAGGCTCTCAACGGTCTCGTCTCCCTCCTTGAGTGCCCTGAGCATCCTCCGTCTGAGTGGGTGGTTCACGGCGCGGAGGTATCGCCTGTGCCTATCCTTGGTCTCCTCCATGGAGCCGCCTATGGTCTTGCTTTCGACGCCTGACAAGCTTCATCCCCTAGCGGCCTTTGAGGGCTATGACTTCTTTCACCAGCATCTGTTTCAGCGGGTCGGAGATTAGCTCCTTGTCGGGGTGCTCGGTGGACACGAGGATAGCCGTGTCGAGGCTCTTGCCGCTGCCGGCTACTGCGACGAAGTCTCCCTCTGCGAGTCCCTGGTTGACGGCTATGGCCGCGACCTCCAGAGCAGCCTTGACCCCGGGGCCGAACATCAGGAGGGTCTCCCTCATCTCCCGGTTGTCCTGGATGGGTAGGTCGGCCTTCTCCACGGCGGCGATCTTCCTCTTCTTCATGGTCTTCTTAACGTCGTCGCTGTACGTGAACTCGGTGACGCTCACCACGGACGCCTCGCCGCCGAGGGCCTCGAATAGCTCTATCGCGGACTTGCCCTTGGTGCTCCCCACGACCACCGTGGAAGCGCCGGACTCCATGACCCTACTCTTCACTGCCTCATAGACCCTCGGGTTCTTCACCGCCTTGGTGACGTAGAGGGTGGGCTTCTCAGAATTCATATAAGGCTCACAATAGAACATCGCTGCCATGCGGTTATAGGTTTTTCCGGCGAATATCTGTTGATGCCGGTCGATATGAAACCTGATTTTGTGTGGGTGGGCTGTGCAGTATATTCCCGTTTTACGCTATTATTTTAAATTTAAAATAGAACGTATTTACTCTATATAGCGAGGGATGCCTTGTGTACTCGCCTATCGACCCGGAGTTCTGCGACCTACCGTGCAGGGTGCTAATGGACAGGAGCGTGCCCACCGTCGAGGGATCGGAGCGGCTCATGGGCATAGTTAGAAGGCTCATGGAGAACTATCACGGCGACGTAATCGCCTTGGAGGAAGGCCAGCCCATAGGGTGCTTCAACATGTTCGACGCCGTGAGGTGGCTCACCGAGCCCGAGGTGCAGCTGAGCAACATCTACGTGAGGGACGTGGTCTGCACCCCGGTGATCTCTGTGGACATGGAGAACACGGTGGAGGAGGCCCTGGGCGTGATGAGGAAGTACGCGATAACGAGCCTCGCGGTGACCGAGGCCGGGCGTCTGAAGGGCTACATCACCGAGAACGGGATCAAGGAGTGGACGAGCCTGTACCCCCACTATCTCAGGCTGTACCAGGCCACCAGGGAGGGGAAGTGCAGCTCCCTCATGAACGAGATATTCGGGTCAGGGTCTCCAACCGGTTAGCAGCTGCACAAATATGGAGGCGGATGTCAGGTCGGCCGTCGTCCCGGGGTTCAGTTTTCCGCCGCCAGACCACAGCTCTTCGTCCATCCTGCGTAATTCCTCCATGAAGCCGGGTTCTCCGCGATGCCCCAGCACTTGGGCGGCTCTTTCGCTGACCATGTTAGCCTTCGAAGCGCCGCTCTTCCTGACGATCAACGAGTCCGGGTGCCTGGATAGAAGGTATAGATACGTCTCCAGCACGGCGTAATTGACAGGCTCTCCCTCTCCTAAAAGTTTCGAGAGATGCCTGTGGCCTTCATCGAAGGTCACCGGGAACCCGTGGACCCACTCCGAGCATATGGTGTCCCTGTCCATGCACAGCCTGAAGACCTGGATGGGCGTCAAACCATCCTCCTGTATCTGCTTCAGGGACGACTCGTCGGCGACGTCCAGGTCACCCACCTCCCCCAGGGTGGTCCGAGTCATGGCGAGGTCTATGGCCCTGTAGATGTTCACCGTGTCCCTCGGCGTCCCCGCCGCGATGACCTCCCTCAGAATCTGCCTCACCTTCTTCAACGGCACCCCGCCTTCACCGTAGGAAGCGCCGGCGGCGGCAGCAATAGGCGCGTGAAGCAGCACGACGCCGAGCTGTACGTTGCCGCCCCTCTGCCACTTCAGCATGTCCTCCACCGCCTCCAGTATGGCCTCTCCCACCCCCAGCCCGCCCCAGTCCCCCCCGGAGGATTCGTAGTAAGCCCGGCTGGCGAGGTCCCTGATGGCGGGCGTAGTGGCGACGCTGCCCGCGAGGAAGTGCTCGTACAGGGTCTCAGGCGCGTCCCTGAGCCTGTGCACGTTGCCGGGCTTGGGGTACGCCGACGCCTCCAGCAGCCCAGCCAGTGCGTGGCACCGCCCCACGTAGTCCCCCGCCTCGGCTCCCTTCATCATCAAACTGAATGCGTTTCGTCACCTTAAAAACTGGCACATACACCAGTATCTCTGAGAAAAGTTGGACACGGCTTCACGTTTCCTCGAGGGAGACTACATAGAGACGGTTGACGGACTGTTCTTCGCAGTAAAGGGGCTGCACCACCCGGTGGGCAGCGTCGTAGCCACCCTTCGCTATGTCCCCGACCCATGCGGGGAGAGGCTGAGAGAAGGCGTCAGGTACCGGCGCGTGTACGACCTAGAAGAGACGACGCGGATGCTAGACGCGGAGTACCCCGGCTACCTCAACAGGGTCGAAGAGCTCAACCTCGTGCTTCAGACGGTGCCCCTCGACAAGATTAGACGAGTCTACAAGCCGACCGAGCGCCTAGCCGCCATAATGGAGGAACCCGGGGCGGGCCCCGAGACGACGGTTGCACGGTTCGCGGAGGCTCTAAGCGACGCAAGCCGGGTGCCTGAAGCCCGCCTCGGCGTATCCGGCTCCCTGCTCATCGGCCTCCACCGCCCGGAGTCCGACCTAGACCTCAACGTCTACGGAGCCGCCGAGGGCATGAAGGTCTACCAGGCCCTGAGACGCCTGAGGAAGGAGCTCGACTGGGTGAAACCCTACGACGACACCACCGTCCAGCCTGTCCTAGAGGCACGTTGGGGCAAAACATGCATCGACCTGGAAAAGCTCAGAGACCTCGAGAAAGCCAAGGTACTCCACGGCCTAGTCCACGGCAGGGACTACTTCATGAGACTAATCAGGGACCTCGAGAAAGACGAAGCCAGCAGGCCGCTGGACGCCGTCACCATCAGGGCCACTGTGACCGACGCCAGGGGCTCGATATACACGCCGTGCCTGTACAGCCTGGAAGGCGCCGAGGCCCAGAGACACACGGTATCCGAGCTCCTTAGCTATAGAGGCAAGTTCACCGAGATGGCCCAGGAGGGCGAAGCGGTGGAGGCGCGTGGGACCCTGGAGGCGGCTGTGCGTGGAGGCGAGAAACGATACAGGGTGGTGCTGGGCGCCAGGGGAGACTATCTGGTGCCCACGCGGCTCCTCGACGCATAAATGATTTAGATAACCATATTCATGAGGTATTAGCTTCAGATGTTGGACATGGACGCCGGGTTCGCGGAAAAACTGGACACCCTCGGGTTCAGGAAAGGGTGCACAGCCGAGGTAGTGCTAGTCACCGTCAACCCGGATGGCTCCCCCAACGCGGCCCCCATGGGCGCCAAGAGGACCGGCGCCACCATCTTCGAGGTCAAGCCCTTCAAAAACAGCGCCACATACAGGAACCTATTGAGGGACCCTAGGTCAACCATGAACGTCACCAGCGACCCTAAGATGTTCCTGGCCACCGCGTTCAAGGAAGAGATACCCAAGCAGCCCGACATGGACGGCCTCAGTCTCAAGGCTTCTGAC
>Ga0272442_10012328_pt1 | contig 10339 bp, 9 predicted proteins | sample SSMForm2O_FD_200262 | JGI IMG/M metagenome (GOLD analysis project Ga0272442, IMG submission 200262) | Marine sediment archaeal communities from Little Sippewissett salt marsh, Falmouth, MA, United States - SSM-Form-2O | ecosystem: Environmental > Aquatic > Marine > Wetlands > Sediment ... | reverse complement strand
TCCTGGCTTCAATATTTTGCGCATGGTGATCCCCGCCCCGCCCGCCCTGGCCCCAGGGGAACCCACCCAGCCCCGGTTGCGGCCCCGAAAAGGATCCCGTGGAATATGTGCGTGAGCGCATTCGAGCGCAAGCAGAAGACAACCTCGGGGCCAATACGAGAGCGTTGAGTCGCGCTGAGCAGCGCTGTCTTTTCGGGGGGGGGCTCGGAAGACAGCCCTGGCGCCGTTGTGAAAGAAACGATTGTCTGGTAGCTTACCCTTGGTGATGTTGTCATGATGACGCCCGACAACCTACTCAAAGAACTCTGTGCCGCCCACGGACCTTCCGGTTTCGAGTCGAACGTGGCCGATCTGGTGGAACGTTTGGCCGCGCCGTACGTAGATGAACTGCGAAGGGACGCCTTGGGCAATCTCATTGCTAGGAAGAAGGGACAACGAGAAGGCGCCTCCATCATGATGGCGGCCCATATGGACGAGATCGGTTTTTTGGTCAGCGGACGGAAAGAATCGTTTTTACAGGTGGCGGCCGTGGGGGGACTGGATCCCAGGGTGTTGCCGGGACAAGAGGTCTGGGTTCACGGGCGGGAGAAACTCAAGGGAATCGTGGCCAGTCTTCCCCCGCATGTTCTTTCGCAGGAAGACCGTGGAAAGGTCGCCCAGATCCACCAGCTCTACGTGGATGTGGGACTCGGTGAGGAAGCGTTGTCCGAAAAGGTGAGAGTGGGCGATCCTGTGACCATGGCTGTGGAGTCCGTGTCCATGAAGGGAGGATGCATGAGCGGCAAGTCCATGGACGATCGGGCGGGATTGGCCTGTATGCTCCTGGCGCTTTCGCGGCTCGCCGCGATGAAGCATCCGTGGGACGTCTATGCCGTGGCCACGGTGCAAGAGGAGGTGGGACTCAAGGGGGCGCAGGTGAGCGCCTTTGGTGTGGAGCCAACGGTTGCCATCGCCATCGACGTGGCACACGGCAATATGCCCGGAACCGATGAGGGGGATACGGTAGATTTCCGCAAGGGACCAGCCATTGCGTTCGGACCCAACATTTCTCCAGTCGTTTGCGAGCGATTGACCGCCACGGCGGACAAGCATGGTATCCCGTGGCAGCGCGAAGCAGTGCCAGGCAGATCTGGAACGGATGCGTGGTCGATGCAAGTGGTGCGGTCGGGAATCCCCACTGCGATCGTGGGACTTCCCTTGCGTTATATGCATACTGCAGTGGAGATGATTCATCTAAAAACCGTGGAGCGGGCCGCCCGATTGCTCGCATCCTTCTCCGCTGAACTGGGTGAGGAAGCCTTGCAGTGGGTGGGTCTGAGTCCTGTGGACTTAGAGGCTCGGAGGAGGGGAGAAAAGGATGATTGAGACGCTGGGCGTGCTCTCTCCCATTCCAGGCATTTCAGGAAGAGAAGACGCGGTTCGAGAAGCCGTCCTGGATCGGGTAGCGCCGTACGTGGATGAGGCGTCTGTGGACAGCATGGGGAATTTGGACTGCGTGAAAAGGTCCAAAAACGGGCATGGCGAAAAAGTGATGGTCTGTGCCCATATGGACGAAGTGGGACTCATGGTGGCTCAGATCGATTCCAATGGACTTTTGAAGTGCCGCACTGTGGGCGGGATCGATCCACGCGTCTTGACGGCTCAGAGGGTACGGGTGGGACAAGACAACATTCCCGGCGTCATTGGCATGAAGCCGATCCATCTCTCCAAGCCTGAGGAACGCACCAAGAATCCCAAGATTCAAGACCTGTCGGTGGACGTGGGGGGATCGTCCAAGGAAGAGACAGAGAAGTGGATTAAGGTGGGGGACGGGGCCACTTTTGACACGAAATTCGAGCCAGTGGGCGATCTGGTGAAGGGTAAGGCGTTTGACGACCGCATGGGATGCGCTGTTTTGGTGGAGCTTCTCAAGGAAGCCTTCCCCTTTGAGCTGCACGGGGTTTTCACGGTGCAGGAGGAGGTGGGACTTCGCGGAGCCAAGGTGGCGGGATACAGGATTAATCCGAGGGTATGCGTCACCTTGGAGGGCACGATCTGCGACGACCTTCCGGATGACAAGGACAGGGGAAGGACCACGCGACTGGGGGATGGCGCTGTCATCACTCTGAGAGATCGATCCGTTGTGTGTGACCGTAGGCTGGTCTCCGTTCTCATGAAGGTGGCGGAGCGGGACGAGATTCCGTTCCAGTGGAAACGTCCCCTGGCCGGGGGCACCGACGCTGGGAGCGTGCATCTCAGCCGCGAAGGGATCCCTAGTTGTGTCGTTTCCACGCCGTGCAGATATATTCATTCCCCGGCCTCCATGGCTTCGCCCGAGGATGCGGAGGCTGTGGTGCGTTTGGTGCGGAACAGCTTGGAAGAGCTGTGCTCAGTAGCAGGGGAGATAGACGGGAGGTCGAATTGGAAGACTTGATCAAAAGGCTTTCCGAGGCATATGGTCCCTCCGGTGCAGAGGAAGGGATCAGGGAAATGATCCAGGGTGAGATCGAGGACTGCGTAGATGAGATGCGCGTGGACACCATGGGGAACCTGATCGCGAGGAAAAAGGTGGGAGAGGGACCCCGCGTCATGATCGCGGCGCATATGGACGAAATTGGATTGATCGTAACGCACGTGGATGAGAAGGGCTTTCTGCGGGTGGCTCCTGTGGGCGGAGTGCATCCCTTGTACGTCTCAGCGTGCACCTTTGTCTTTCAGGACGGCGTGGTGGCTACGGCCGGCGTGGAACCCGTGAAAGACGGCAAGATTCCCTCTATGGACAAGATGTACCTGGACGTGGGGGCGCCAAACAAGAAGGAATGTCCCGTCTCAGTCGGGGATGTGGCAGTGTACCAAGTTCCCTTCCAGAGCCAGTGTGGTCGGTGGATTGGGAAGAGCATGGACGACCGAATCGGGTGCGCTATCCTGGTCCAGCTTCTGAAGGAGATCTCTTCGGGCGCTTCCGAGCTCTTTGCGGTCTTTACGGTTCAAGAGGAACTGGGATGCCGCGGGGCGGTAACAAGCGCTTTTGGGGTGGACCCCCAGATCGCCCTGGCCGTGGACGTGACGCGCACAGGAGATGTGCCTGAATGTCAGCCCATGGAGGTCTCGTTGGGAAAGGGGCCGGCCGTCAAGGTGAAGGACTCGGGGATGATCGCCCATCCTGAGGTAAGAAAACGACTGGTAGAACTGGCGGAGGAGAAACAGATTCCCTATCAGTTGGAAGTGCTCACCGCGGGTGCCACGGATGCGATGTCCATGCAGCTTACCAAGGAAGGTGTTCCCGCTGGATGCCTTTCCATTCCGAGTCGCTACGTCCACCAACCTGGACAAATCGTGGACGCCAGCGATTCCCGAAATGCCGTCGAATTGCTGAAAGCTTTTCTGGAGAAACCGCCCTGTCAAGGGTGACCGATTCAGCGAAGAATCTCGAAAAAGGAGTAAGTATGTCACAGTCACAAATTGCCGCCCAGTTGTATACGGTCCGTGAATTTACCAAGACACCGGAGGACATCAAGGAGACCTTGAAAAAGGTCAGGGATGTGGGGTACGAGGCCGTTCAGTTGTCCGCCTTGGGTCCGATCGAAACGGAGGAATTGGCCTCCGCTTGCAGGGATCTTGGGTTGACCGTGGCGGCGACGCATACAGGCTTCGATCGAATCAGGGACGAGATGGACGATGTGGTGGCGGAACACAAAGCCCTGGGATGCGATTATGTGGCCATCGGAGGGATACCCAAGGACTACAGAAACCCGGACGGCTGGTCGGCCTTTGCCAAGGAGGCCACGGAAGTCGCCAAGAAACTCAAGGGGAAAGGGCTTGTCTTTGGCTACCATAATCACAGCTTCGAGCTGGAGAGGGTGGGGGATAGGACAGGATTGGAGATTCTATACAGCGAGAGCGGACCCGAGTTCACGGCGGAGATCGATACCTATTGGGTCCAACACGGCGGCGGAGATCCTGCGGCGTGGATCAAGAGGGTGACGGGCAGAAGCTTCCTGGTTCATTTCAAGGATATGACCATGAGAGGCAGCGAACAGCTCATGGCGGAGGTGGGCGAGGGCAATCTCAACTGGCCTAGCATTATTGAAGCTTGTAAGTCTGCCGGGGTGGTGTGGTATATCGTGGAGCAAGACACCTGCCAGAGAGATCCCTTCGAGAGCCTGGCCATCAGTCTCAAGAACCTGAAAAAGATGGGACTTCAGTGACAGAGTCGGCAGGAAACGCTCAGTGAACCCGGTTTGAGACTGGCCCTTAGGCGAGGAGGCAGAGACAATGTCCCCTCACTTCCTTCATCGGTGAGGTGGAATTGCGTTAACCGCACCTTGGAGTGAAATCCCCTCCCGTTTTTTTCTCCTCGTCCAAAGGACCTATTGATGGGGTTCATTGAGCGTTTGCAGCATAAACGAGCTTGCCCTTGGCAGGTTCCTCGCTCTGAGGTAGGATGATGACGCTATGAATAAACGCGTGCTCATAGGGCTTTTCTTATGGATCTGTGTCGCGATTGCTTGGGCCTCAGTGGCCAAGGAATACCCCTTTAAGGGGTCCCGAAGATGCAAGGCCTGTCACGCCAGAAAAGATACGGGCAATCAATACGGCAAATGGAAAGAGGGTCCTCACAGTAAGGCCTATGAGACTCTGGGACAGGAAGAAGCCAAAAAGGCGGCGGCGAAGGTAGGCATAGAAGATCCCCAGCAAAGCGATTCCTGCTTGAAATGTCATACGACCACCTATGAAGTGGAGGCCAAATGGCTTCGCGGCTTGACACTTCAAGAAGGGGTGAGCTGCGAATCGTGTCATGGACCCGGGGGACACTACTGGCGGACAGAAATCATGAAGAATCCTGAGGAGGCGAGGGCCAAAGGGCTTCGCCTCCCTGCCGACGAGGATTTCTGCATCACTTGTCACAACGATGGATGTCCCTGCTACCAACCGCTCGATCTGGCAGAAGGCATGAAAACCATTAAGCACTGGGGATCTTTGAAGAGAAAGCCCAAGGAATGAAACGAATGCGCCCTACCCGGGGCATGGCCTTGTGGCTCTTCTGGATCTCGGCCGTGGTCTTGTTGGTTGGAGTGTTTTTGCCTTCTTCCAAGAGCATGGCGTACTTCCATTCTCCTCTCATTGCGCTTCTTGGCCTGCTTCTGGGGATGTCCACCCTTCTTTGTTTTCCCAAAAGATGGCGAAAGGCCTTGTCTCAACTCTTTTCCCACGGGGGTGTGATCTTGGTGCTCTTGGGAGCTGTAGCGAGCGCTCTTTGGGCCCAAAGAGGAACGGTCGCCCTGATGGAGGGAAAAACCAGCCAGGAGATCCAGGTCCAGAGAGGCGAATCATGGGGCGAGCCCATCTCGCTCCCCGCCACGGTTCGGCTTTTACGGTTCGAGATCGAGACCTACGGCCCACCGGACAGAGAGCTGTCTCTGTTGAGCTGGAGCGATTCCGAAGAGCGTTGGATTTCCTTGGAAACCGTCTCGGCCGAGAAGGGAAAACTCCTCGAAGCGGCGGGATGGCGGATTGAAGTGGATCGCTCTATAGATATGGCTGGAGGTCCAGGGGAGAGCCTTTTGGTTTCGGTGGGACCTGAAAACCAAGCGCAACAACGCGTTCTCTTCGCGTCCCAACCGAACCATCCGAGCGCATTTCTGGCCGAGGATCTGCGCCTGCTCTACAGAATTCACATGGACGTGAAGGCCTACCGAAGCACATTGCGCGTGGAAAACGGAGGCCAAGAAGAAACAACGCTGGTCACCGAGGTCAACCGTCCCGCCTACTGGAAGGGATGGCTGATTTACCAAGAGTCTTACGGACAAGAGCAGGAAAAAACCTGGAGTCGTTTGGAGTTTGTGAGGGACCCAGGCGTAGCACCTGTCTTCGTCGGCTACGCTTTGGTCGCTGTGGGCGGCGTCTTCACCGTTCTAAAAAGGAAGGAGGCAAGCGGTTGAACGAAGCCCTCTGGGTGAGTTTTTGGGGGAGCCTTCTTTGCTACCTAGGCTGCGCTGTTTTTACAGGCGTTCAGCTGGGAAAGGACAAAGGCGCCGCGACGCTGCCCTTGGCGTTTTTGGTCCTGGGAGGCGTCCTCCATACGGTCCACTTTGCGTGCCGCTGGATCCAGCAGGGACAGCCCCCCATGGTGCGGCAGGCGGATCTATTCGTGCTCCTTTCGCTGTCCGCAGTGGCCACGTATCTTCTGGCTGGACGGCGCCTATTGCAGCACACAGCTATGGGCTGGGTTAGCCTTTTTGCTTTGCTACTGATGGCCTGGCAGGCCAAGGAGGGCCATTCAGTTAGGCCGCTCATTCCCGCTTTGAGAAGTCCTTGGCTTACCATTCACGTCTTTTTTTGCATGGTGGCGTATGGAGCTCTCACCTTGGGGAGCTTTACCTGCGTATGGATTCTTTTTCGTCCTCCTGCGGGAAACAGCGGGGAAGGGAAAGGTCCTGTTCCCTTTGCGGAACGCATGATTCAGATCGGATACGCTTTCCTTACCCTCGGCATCGTCACCGGGTCTATCTGGGCCCAACGAGCTTGGGGAAGATACTGGGGATGGGATCCCAAGGAAACCGCCTCTCTGGTCACTTGGTTCGTGTATTTGGCCTATCTTCATTACCCCAAGGGTACCCGTTTTGCAAGGAAAGCCGCCCTCCTTGGTGTGGCTGGGATCTTGTGCGTGGCTTTCACTTGGTTCGGCGTGGCGCTTCTGCCCGGTTTACACAGCTATCAGTGAGATCGGCGAACTCTGTTGGCTTCTACAACGCTTCGATCGAGTCCTTTCAAGATAACGTGTCGATGAGGCTATCTATGGCAGCGGACCGCACAGGGAAGCCCAGCCGTTCACTGCATCCTTTCGAGCAGCTTCGCCAGTTCTTCTTCGGCGGTGGTGTCGTGGGCGGTGATTCGTATGACCAAATTGAGCCCCTGGGTGCCTATCTCCTGCAGCTCTTGTAGTTCCCCTGCTACGCGATCCAGAAACAGCTGATTTTTGAACCGTACTTTCAATTCTCTCGGGGTTTTGACGTACAGGGTGAATTCGGCCTTCAATTCGAGCAAAGCGTTCGTGGCCGGCTCGTCACCTCTCTCCAAAAACGCCTTTGCCAAGGTCTTGGCCTTGGAAGGTACCGAAAAATGACAGCAGGATTCCTGGTTTTGTTCGGCGAGAACTCTAAGCCATGGATACATTTTCTCCCCCCCGAGCAAGAGAAGGGATTGCTTCCAGGACCAATCAGGGTCGTATTCCGTGGGATTCCAAGTGTAGTCTGCGATGGTCGCTACCGAGACGCGGGACGCTTCCACAGACTGGGTGTCAAGCGATTCGGTGAGGGGATTGGTGGCATAGCTGTCACAAAGGGTATAGTTCAGGGTCCCTGTTCCGTAGAGGTCCTAGACAGAGGGGTCTATTGACAGGATGGTTGTCCCCTATGGCTACGGGGCCTCCACATAGCTCGGCATAGGCTTTTAGGTCCTCCAAAGTGATTTCAAAGGAGCAGATAGAGGGACCCGTCCATCCCCTGTGAATGTCTTCTCTGAGGTGTTCCTTCAAAGCCGCCATGTAATTGCTTGGCGTAGTTCCAGCGTACTGGGATGGTGTGAAGAAGAAACTTTCCACAGAAGCACGCGCCTCCAATGCCTGCAAGAGTCGATTGGCCAAATCGGCCTGGGCCTCACCCACCGAGACGTATCTTTCGATGTCTTCCGGGGCGCAGAGCGCGGGCAGAACATCGTCAAAGAAGAGACCCATGTGCTTCACACCCATGTCCTGAAGCGAGCCAAATTTTTTCATGAGGAACTCCATGGTCTTCTCGGAAGCGTACGTGGGCCGAACGACAGGGCTCAGCGCGTAGGAATACGCCACGAAATAGCGTCTCGCCTCATCGATTTCCGTCTTGAACTGCTGGAGGTCCTCCTCGGTGTGGAGGCGCCGCCATCTTTTTCTGAAAGAAGGGATCGCCTTGGGAGCATAAATATATCCATTCATTTTGACGCGTCCCTGGAAGGGATAAAGGAGCAGTCGTTCTTCATGGGGCCAGGCGCCGTATCCGCCCTCCAAAACTGCCCTGTTTCGGAAGGCAGGGTAATCCAGGATCTCCAACTCCGGAAGGTGCGGTTCTTTCGGGTTGATAGGGAAGAAACGAAGCGTCTGCAACCCGTAGAAAATTCCTCGGGAGGTGTTGGCTACGCAGTGGATGATGGGACCGGCGGGAGAGCTGTGGATTTTGAGCCAATAACCTTGGTCCCCAGCCCTGCTGGTGAGGAGCGTTCCGTCTTGTCCCTCAGGTTGGATCTCTGGAGACGTCATGGCTTTGGGCGTGAGGAGAAAGAGCCTCAAGCCGGGATTCATTTTGACCGGTCTACACTTGAAATTCTTGAAGAGGACAATCAGGGCCTCATCCAGGGCTTCGCAGGATAGCTCCTCGCTGACAAATACGCTATAGGTTCGATTCGGGAGCGCCAGGGGGCCGCCCGCGCCGCGGACATGCCTGGGTAGAGGCAAAATACCCAAATCCCGTTTTTTCTCCAAAGGCCATTCATCGTTCCAAACGGCTTGACCCCAACAGGGAATCAGGAGGAGCTGAAGGGACACAATGAGACAGGAAAGCCACTTCCACATCGACGGTCACCCTTTCTGGTGCCCGGAGTCAAGGACCTTGATCTCGATCTCCTCCACTTCCTCAGAGGGGACGAGCAGAATTTGGGATGCCCTGGTGGCGCCCAACAGGTCATTCAGGTAGCTCTTGACTCCTTTCACCTTTCCCGGACGGAGCTTCACTTCCATATCACCGATTTCCGCTCCCATCGATAGGTCGTGATCGGATTTGAACCGTCGGGCTTCCGTGAGAACGGTGAGGGCCAACGAAGCTTCCTCTTCCGCGGCTTCATCCCTCCATTCTTCCGGGAGGGAAGGCCATTCGGTGACGTGGATGGACTGAGGAGAAGATCCGTTCCGAAACTTGGCTTGATAGATTTCCTCTACCACGTGAGGCATGATGGGGGCGATCAACTGCAGTAACCGAAAAAGGGCCTCCCATAGAGTCCATTGGGCGGATTTGCGTTCCTGGGCCTCTTCGTCTCCATAGAGTCTGTTCTTTACCAATTCCAGGTAGTTGTCGCACAAGTCGGCCCAGAGAAAGCGCTCCATTTCCTTGAGGGCATCGCTGTACTCGTAGTCTTCGAACGCCTGGGTGCATCGGTCTACGGTGTCCTTCAAACGCGAAAGAAGCCAGCAATCAAAGGCTTCGAGTCGTTGGGGCTTCGGTCCCTGTTCTTCATTCAGGTGCATGAGAATGAGACGGGAGGCGTTCCAGAGCTTGGTCACCATCCGTCTGCCTTGTCCAAGAACCGTGTCGCTATAGAAAACATCCGTTCCCAGCTTCCCCCCGCAGGCCCAGTATCTCAATACATCGGCTGAGTACGTCTTGATGGCCGCTTCTGGGTCGCCCGCCACGTTGCCCTTGGATTTGCTCATCTTTTGCCTGGAAGGATTGAGGGCATGTCCCGACACCATCACATTTTCCCAGGGCGGGGTGCCGTGGTGGAGATAGCCTTTCACGATGGTGTAGAACGCCCACGTTCTGATGATGTCATGCGCCTGAGGTCTCAGACTCATAGGGAACAGGTCCTGATCCTCGTCTTCTTCACCCCAACCGGCTACGATCTGCGGGGTCATGGAAGAGGTGGCCCAGGTGTCCATCACATCCTTCTCAGCGGTCCATTGACGGGCTCCGCATTGGCAGGGCTCTTCAGGTTCCCGCACCGTTGGGTCCAAAGGAAGATCCGTTTCTTTCGCCAAACGGACTTCGCCGCAGGCGTCGCAGAACCAAAGCGGAAAGGGAACACCAAAAACGCGTTGCCTGGAGATACACCAGTCCCACCGGAGGTTTTGAACCCAATGGTCGTAGCGAACTTTCATATAGCTGGGATGCCAATGGATCTTGTCGCCTTGCTGTAGAAGCTCTTCTTTGATATCGAGTATGCGAATAAACCACTGTCCCGTGACTAAGAGCTCCAGCTCCGTACCGCAACGCTCATGGACATTGACAGGGTGGGACAAGGGTTTGCTTCCCACCAGGTGTCCCTGGTCTTTCAGCATTTCGAGGACGCGTTGGCGGGCCGCCTTGACGGGGAGTCCCGCGAGATCCCCTGCTTCCTCGGTGAAGGTACCTTCCCGCGAAAGGGTGATTCGGAGATCCAGTGCGTGTTCCTGCCACCATTCCACGTCAGTGACATCACCGAAGGTGCAGCACATGACTACCCCTGACCCCTTTTCCATGTCTACCTTCTCGTCGGCGATGATGGGCACTTGAAGGCCGAAGAGAGGGACAGAGGCGCGTGAGCCCACAAGATGGTTGAAGCGCTCGTCGGCGGG
>Ga0272442_10012327_pt1 | contig 10339 bp, 7 predicted proteins | sample SSMForm2O_FD_200262 | JGI IMG/M metagenome (GOLD analysis project Ga0272442, IMG submission 200262) | Marine sediment archaeal communities from Little Sippewissett salt marsh, Falmouth, MA, United States - SSM-Form-2O | ecosystem: Environmental > Aquatic > Marine > Wetlands > Sediment ... | reverse complement strand
TGCCCTCGGGATATTTCTCTATGTATTTCCTGAAGGTCGTCACCGCCTCGTCGAATTTCCCGGTCCGGTACAACAGATCACCCGTCATGTATAACGCATCATGGGCATAGTCCGATCCCGGATACCCTTCACAGAGATTTCTGAATTCCATCAATGCCTCATAATAGAGGCTGCTATGGCGGTAACTCTCGGCGAGCCGGTAGCGTGCCTCGGCATTTTCCTTTGTTGCGCCGGGATGGCTTCGCAGGACATCCCGGTACTGATCGATGGCCGCCGTGTAGTGACGCTTCGCCTCGGTACCTCCCTGCAGGGCGAGGAAGTACCGGCAATCGGCAATTCTCCTCTGTGCCGCTTCATCCCTGTCGGTGCCCGTTATTTCCTTGAATTGTGTCAGTGCCCGTTTGTACCTTCCCGCGGTGAAATCCTTCATGGCCCTTTCGAAGGGCTCACCGCCCGTCGTCGCTGCCTGATGGATCGCTTTTCCCTCGATGGAAGGTTGTTTCTCCGCTGAAACCGGCAGGGGGGAGGACGATGGATTCTCCTTTTCTCCGGACTGAGAAGGGGGGGGAGGCGAAACCGGTCGTGCCTGATCCCGGGGCGGCGCGCTCTCACGCTGCACCAACCTGGTGGGGTGGGTGCTGACTATGGTAAAGGCATCGATGACTCCCCTGTCTCGCAATGCAGTGCCCGCCTGCCTGGCATCGTCTCTCTTGTTGTAGCGACCTGTCAGCACGCGGTACCACGTTCCCCTGTCGGGAATTTCCACGGCTCGGCATGAAAAGTCGTATCCCCGGGCCTGCAGCGACGTGACCAGTCTCTCCGCGCTTTCGGCCTTCTTATATGATCCCGCCTGGACACTGAACCACCCGCCATCTGCGGTCTGTCCTGCGGACACCGGAGTAGAAGACCATATGACGACGGACAGTATCGCCGTCAGAAAAACAAACCATGCAGCACTCACTGGCCCTGATCTGTAACACGTCATTGACACACCATGATAAAAGTAGTTTCTCTGAGACAGAAGCAATTTATATGCCACGGACCATCCCATCGTCTCCTGCGATCGTCGGCCCGGCGCCCTGAAAAAAAACCTAAAGTTATTATTTTTTGTGCCGATCTATAGCAGCATCAAGAAGTAAATTTATCTTGCAGGTGGGGCCATGACAATCTCGACGTATCATGTGGACAGTGTATTGAAGGCGTATAACAAACAAACCCGGATGGACGGTAACATCCAAAACAGACCCGACAATTCACACGCTATTGATGACGTTGTAACCCTGTCCTCCAAGGACAGCAGGAAAGAAACCTTCGACAGGATCTCATATAATCTGGTGGATGTCCTTTTGTGCAGAGGAAGCTCATAGAACTGGCGTGATTGTCGGAACATCATGATGCATGCTTTGCATACCGTAAGTGCTTGATTTCATCATAGGTAATGTTTATAGCGGGCAGACTCGTCCAGCAGTCTCACTTGAAGTGCGGGTATAACATGATGAATGACGCTGTATGGAACAATGACACACGTGAGATAAACACCATAGACGTTATCTATGATGCAGTGGACCGGATGAACGGTGAAAGCGATCACGTGTTTCAGGAAATCGCGTCTCTGGCGCTCGAGATAACCGGCGGAAAGAGCTGCTGCCTCGCCCTCTTTGACGAGGAGAAGGATGCATTTCATCTCAGGGTCGTCAGGTATGCAGGCGCCCACATTCACCCCGGCAACCACATCACCCCGGCAATCAATGCCATGTTCACGGATGTTATCCGCAGACAGGAGACGGTCCTGGCGACTGTCGACGGTGTCTCCGTCATCACCGCCCCGCTGATGATCAGGAGCAGGGCCTTCGGCGTGCTGCACGTGAGGGGCACGAAAAATAAAGGGCCCTTCACACAGAACGATCTCTACTATATCAAAAACCTGTCAAGCAGGGCCTCCCTGAACATAGAAAACAATATCCTCTATGAGAGTCTATACGCCAATATCTTTGATACCTTCAAGTCACTGATCACATCGATCCAGGCTCGAGACCACTACACGGAGCGACATTCGGCCCACGTGACGGAACTGTCCGTCAAAACGGCCCAGGTGCTGTCATGCTCGGATCATCAGATTCAATCTCTCAAGATAGCCGCCATGCTGCATGACATCGGCAAGATCGCCATACCCGACAGTATACTCCTCAAGGAGAGCTCGCTCACGGACGACGAATACGCCATCATCAGGACCCATCCCGTTATCGGGGAAAATATCCTGCGCAAGATCATGCTGATGGACACGGAACGGGCAATCATTCGTCATCACCATGAACGGTGGGACGGCAATGGATATCCCGACGGACTGGCCGGCGAAGAGATCCCCTATCTGTCAAGAATCGCCAGCGTGGCAGACTCCTTCGATGCCATGGTGAGCACCCGCCCCTACCGACAGGCACTCACGCCGACTGTCGCCATGAAGGAACTGATCAGGAATGTCAATATCCAGTTCGATAAATCCGTCGTCGAGGCATTCGAGTCGGTGGCCTGTTAGGACCCCTCGGTGCCGTACCGGCCGCCATCATCTGTCGATCACACAACCGCTGCCTCGCCCTGCCCGACGGTGTCTGCCACTGTGCGCCCACTCTGGCATGGAAAATGCTTTTCTACTCGCTAAGGGGACGATGCCGTGCCGCCGGCAGGACCGATCAGCGGCGCCACGCGTCACCGGCATTGACAGATATGACAAATATATGACGCCCCTTCCGGGGACAGGGAGAGCCGATGAAAGACCGGGAGAAATCCGCGATGAACAGGGAAAACCGACGGGAACATGTCCGGGTGGATTGTGCACTGAAAGTCGATTGTCAGAGGCTCTCGACCGATGATTACCGGAGGTTTCGGGATAATCCGGAATTCATCTTCAAAAAGACCCTGCATGAGCTCCCCGAGATTCCCGAGATCGACGAGGTCACCCTGGATGTGCTCTATCGACTCATCTATGAGACCAACCTGAAAATGGATCGCATACTAGAGCTGCTGGAACAGCAAGACGGCACCGCCCATGCATCGGTTCGTGCCGACTGTGTCAATATCAGCGGCGCAGGTCTCAAGTGCATCACGAACCGGCGCTTCTCCATCGGCGACATCGTCGCCCTCAGAATCTTCCTCCCCGTCGCCTCGCGGACACAGATACAGGTACTGGGACGGGTGACATCCAGTGAGGAATCACAGGCCACAGATGACTACCATGTCGTTATTTCCTTTGTCGATATACCGGAGGGAGATCGAGACACAATCATAGGGTACGTATTCAACAGACAGAGAGAGTTGCTGAAACGTTCTTTCGACGCATCGCATGACAAGTAGCAAAGACGGGACAGACCCGGATCGATCCCCTAAATCTTGTCGTTAAACAGCACACCCACCAGTTCTTCCATTTTTACCTGCATGTGCTGCACCTCTTCAGCGGGGATCTCGCGGATTACCTTTCCCGATTCCCGTTCCTTCACGGTAATCGAGATCTTCTCGCTCTTGTCACCGTATCGAGAGAAGTCGATGCTGATATTGCTGTTGGCGATGGAATCCTCAATCTTCCGTTTGACTTCTTCCAGAGATTGATTATTCCCGGTGTTTACCATATCAGCGGCATCGGGTCGTGCCCTGGCCGGCGCCTGCCCGCCTGCACTGTGATTGACCGATACCGGTTGATGAACACCCGCCCCAGCCGAGTTTATGTTTGTGATTGTCATGTCCATAATTATCACTCTACCTTGACCTTTGGCACTATTATCGGCATCCCCTGAAAAAAAGTTTAACCTTTTTTGTGTCCCATTCATCCCGGCCCTCATCCCCGTTCCGTCTATTCCAGGCAGGGCAGGCCGAAGGGGAGATACCCCCTTATGGAAGGCGATCAATCGCGAGCCGACCTGGCACCTATCTTGCAGTACAGCACCCCGGGACGAAGGATCGGGCACATTTTTCCGGCTGTCCCGGGTACCGGTGCGAACCGGAGGTACCATTCCATGCCGTTTGCGTACCGGTGCAGCATGACAAACCAATGAGCGGAAAGGGCGAGGCAGGCAGACCATGACTCCAACTATTGCCGTTATAGGGACCGGATACTGGGGGAAAAACCTCGTCCGGAATTTTGATGAACTGGGAGCGCTTCATACCATCTGCGACACCGATTTTGCGACCCTTCGATCCTTTCAGCAGCAGTATCCGAACAAGATCTTTCAGACATCCTTCCAGAGCGTTCTGCAGCACCCGGCCGTCGATGCGGTGGTCATCGCCACGCCGGCAGAGACCCATTTCGAACTGGCGAAACAGGCGCTGCTTGCCGGGAAGCACGTCTTCGTGGAAAAGCCGCTGTCCCTGGCAGTCAGTGAAGCCGAAGAACTCAACCGGCTGGCCCTCCATGAACGCCGCATACTCATGGTGGGACATATCCTGCTCTACCACCCCGCCATTATAAAGCTGAAGTACATTGTCGACTCGGGCGAACTGGGGAAAATCAACTACATCTATTCAAACAGACTCAACCTGGGCAAGATCAGGACCGAGGAAAACGTCATCCTCAGCTTCGCTCCTCATGACATATCGGTGATACTCTATCTGCTGGAAGAAATGCCCAGCCAGGTCATGGCCCATGGAGGTAGCTATCTCAACCGCGACATCGCCGACGTCACCATCAGCGTACTCTCCTTCAGGGGGGGCGTCACGGGGCACATCTTCGTGAGCTGGCTCCATCCGAACAAGGAACAGAAGCTGGTGATCGTGGGTGACAAGAAGATGGCCGTCTTTGACGACACCGCCGTGGATGGTAAATTGCAGATCCATGACAAGGGGGTCGACTGGTTGAACCGGCACCCCGTTCCCCGCGCGCATGAGACCGCCATTGTGGCCGTTGACGACGACGAACCGCTGAAGGCGGAATGCCGTCACTTTCTCGACTGTATCGAATCGGGCGAGACGCCCCGAACAGACGGCATGAACGGCATCGGTGTCCTCAAGATACTGAATGCCTGCCAGGACTCACTGGAACGTAACGGCGTCCCCCTGTCACTGAATGGAAGGGACCAATCGGAGGGATACTGGGCCCACGAAACGGCCGTCATCGATACACCGAGTACCATCGGAAAGGGGACAAAGATCTGGCACTTCAGTCACGTCATGCCGGGCGCGGAAATAGGCGAAGGATGCACCATCGGTCAGAATTGTCTGATCGCGCCGGGCACCAGAATCGGCACCAATGTCAAGATCCAGAATAATGTCTCCGTCTACGAGGGGGTCGTTATCGAGGACGATGTCTTCTGCGGACCCTCGATGGTCTTTACCAATGTTACCAATCCTCGCAGCCACATCTCGCGGAAGAAGGAATACAAGACAACGACAGTCAGGAAGGGGGCCACCATCGGTGCGGGGGCAACGATCCTCTGCGGGCACACCATCGGCAGGTATGCATTCATAGGGGCGGGAGCCGTCGTCACCCGCGACGTCCCCGATTATGCCCTCGTCCTGGGAAATCCCGGGAGAATCGAATCCTGGATCTGTGAGTGCGGACATGGTCTCCACTGTGCGGGCGACATCGCCTCCTGTCCGGAATGCGGGCGACAGTATGTCATTGCCATGGGTGAAGTCAGGCCCATGGACGATCGGACAGCGGACGTCGCGTGTTGCTCTGAGGCATGAACGGGACGCCGCGGTGACAGGCGATTTCTCACTCAAGACCCGGTGACAGGATATGCATCAAACACTACAGAAAGAACAGGGCGGATACGCCCCACAGGCTGCCGGCGATTTCAGGGTAGCAATGACAAAACAGGCACTCATCGATGTGATCAGAAAGGTATGCCATTTCCCTCACGTGGAGGTACATCAGGGACAGCTCACGCTGTCACGGGCAATCTTCGAGAACACCGATCGTGAGGTCAACGTGATCATCTCGGCCGGTGCATTCATTGACCTGACGGGAGACATTACCATCGGTCCCTGGACCATGATCGGCTCGGGAACAAAGATATTTACGCATGACCACTATCACCAGGGACGTCACACGCCGCTGCTCAGGCTGCAGGAAGAAAAGGGCGTCAAGTGGATGAATAAGACAATCGGCAGAGATGTGTGGCTTCACGGGTGCACCATACTGTCGCAGGTCACGGAAATCCCCGACGGCGTCGTCGTGGGAGCCGATTCGGTGCTGACAAAGAACCCCGGACCCTATGAGATCTGGGCGGGGAACCCGGCACTCAAGATCGGAGAACGGTAATCCCCCCGGTACGACCGATGGGGGAACGGGCAGGCACATGAACAGACTCGACCCCATTATGGCATGTCTGGGCCAGGGTGAATTCGGGAGGGCGGAATCACTGGCCAGGCAGTGGCTCGCCCGCTGCCCCGATGTATCTAATGCCCGGAGGGTAGCTGATACCCAGGGGGTATATAATGCCCGAGGGGTATATAATGCCCGAGGGGTATGTGATACCCTCGGGGCACTCGTCTTTGCCTGCCAGGGCCAGGGAAAATGGGACAGCCTCATAGAAGCGGGGGCGGAATACCTGAAGCTCTGCAAAGGCAGTGACGGCGCGGCACCGGACACATGGAAGATCCTGCTCTTCATGGGGCAGGCGCACCTCAATCTCGACAATCCCGGTAAGGCCGGGAGACGCTTCGAGCAGTCCCTGCGGGAAACAGACGACAGGGCGGCATGCCTCACGGCCATTGCCCGTATCTATGGATCACGGGGACGACTCGATGAGGCGCGTTCCTGCCTCCAGCGTGTGCTGGATCGTGAGCCCGGTAATGTGGCGGTGCGCCATGACCTGGCACGGCTCTGTGAACGGGCGGGCGACTTTCCATCAAAGATAGCGCTCTGCCGGGGGCTCATCGATACCGGACATCTGGATCTCAGGGACCTGCTGGAGATCATAGACACCGATATCGACGGGGAAAACTGGGAAGCAGCCGACCGTCTCTGCGCACACACAGCGAAGGGGCACCCCGGAGAGATTGAACTCTTCCTGAGGAGGGCCATTGTGGCCAGAAAAAGGGGATCCATCCCCCATGCCATTGCCGTCCTGGAAGAGGCGGCCCGGGAGACCCCCGTCGATCCGCGGGTATGGGGTCTCATGGGTCTTCTCCTCATCGAACACGACGAAGAGGACTCCGCCCGCAGACTGATCACCAGATATCTCAGGGATCGGGCCAACTATCTCCCGGTACACCTCGTGGCGCTCTGGCAGTGCCGGCGCACCGGGACGGCAGATGACGTCGCCGCCACCCTCAAAAAGATCTGCCGTCTCGTGGACAGGCCGGAAGAAGAGATGCTGTCCGTTGAAGCCGTTCCGGCTCGACTGGCGGCCCTGGGATCTACCATCGGAGAGCGGATCGGGCCGGTGGAAGGACACCTTGCCCGGGAGATCGCCGCCGGCATGGCACATGACGATGGTCTCGATCTCGACGACATCACGACCGGCCGGAGGCGACCCGACGTACCTGCCGCCATCACCGGTCACGGGGGCCCCACACTGTCGCTCTGCATGATCGTCAGGGACGAAGAGGCCTCACTGGAACGGTGTCTGGGGAGTGTGGCCCCGCTGGTCGACGAGATGATCATTGTCGATACCGGCTCCACGGACGGGACCGTCGCCATAGCCCGCTCCTTCGGCGCCCATATGTATCACCTCGAGTGGCGCGACGATTTTGCCGCGGCGCGGAATTTCTCGATCCGGCAGGCGCGGGGCGACTGGATACTGATCATGGATGCCGACGAGGTCATCGCCGCCGGAGACCGCGCGGCGATAGGGGCATTGCTCGCCCATGAGGGGGTCGACGGCTATCGCTTTCTCGTGAGGAACTATGAAAACGACCGGACACTGGCAAATATTACCGTCAATCCCCACGACTGCAGTGAGGGAGGAGACTATTTCGGATTCATCCCCTCGCGCCTCATACGGCTCTTCCGCCGGCACCGGTCCATAACCTTTTCCGGCCGGGTGCATGAAACCATCGACTATCACTTCGACAGGGTGGGATTCCGCGCCGCCGACACGGACATCGCCATTCATCACTACGGCAAGGTCCTGTCCCCCCGGCGGATCAGCGAGAAGCGGGCATATTACCTGCAGTTGGGTGAAAAGCGGCTCGACAGGGACCCCGGCGACATCAATGCCATCAAGGGACTGTCCGATCAGTATCTGGAGATGGGGATGTACGACGAGGCACGTGACCTCCTTGATCGGTGCCTGCCCTTCCCGCCGGGCACCCCCGAACTGCACTTCAACCTGGCACGGGCCTGCGGCGCTCTGGGCATGACCGACCGGGCCATCGGCGAATATACGCTGACACTGGAAGCCGATCCGGGGCATATCGGGGCATACAATAATCTGGCCCTCGCCCACGCGCACAGGGGAGACCATGAGCGGGCATGTGCCATATTGCGAAGCGGCATCGAAGCGGGACGGTCGCATCCGGTGCTCTACCACAACCTGGGGAATATATATCTCGCCCGCGGCGACAGTGACCGGGCGCTGGAGGCCTTCGGAAGGGCCCTGGAGATCGATCCATCCTTCCCCGGAACGGCCGACAGGATCAGAGAGATCGTGACGGCCACCACCTATCGGAAAGAGGAAAAGAATCGTGACGAAAAAGAAAAGAGGAAAAAAGGAACGAGTTCCCGCACCCACCATATCGCTGTGCATGATCGTCAAGAACGAAGAGGAGTTCCTTCCACAGTGTCTTGAGAGTGTCCGGAAGTACGTTGACGAAATCGTCGTGGTGGATACGGGATCGACGGACAGAACGGTTGAGATCGCGCAGTCCTTCGGGGCACGGATCTACCACCATCCATGGGAAAACAACTTCAGCAAGCACCGCAACCAGTCCATTCACTATGCCACCGGTGACTGGCTCCTCATCCTCGATGCCGACGAAGAGCTGGACCCTGAGACGGCCCCGCTGCTCAAAAAGGCGGTGCAACAGACAACGGCCGCCGCCATATCGATTATCGTTCGAAGTTATCTGGACGGGGGCACCTATTTCAACGAAAGCATCTCGCCGAGGCTCTTCCGAAACGGTCTGGGCTTTCACTATGTGGGATTTGTCCACAACCAGCCCGTCATCAAGGGGGCAACGGAGATGTATCCCGTTGTCGTCTGGCACTACGGATACGACCTCGATGCCGAGACGAAAGAGAAAAAAAAGAGGCGTTCTTTACGACTCCTCCAGGAGCAGGCACGGCGTTTTCCCGGTGACACCCCCACGCGCCACCACCTGTCCATGACCTATTTTTCCCTGGGAGACTGGGAAAATGCGTGTCAGGAGGCTCTCAAAACAATCACATTGGTAGAAGAGAAAGGACTCACCGACGGTGGGTATTCATGGACATACTATGTCCTGACGGCCTCCATGATGGCACTCGGCAGGATTGATGAAGCCGAGGAGTGGGCACAAAAAGGCCTGGTATTTTATGATAAAAGTCCCGATCTGTTTTTTCTGCTGGTGGACATGTCATTCAAGAAACGCGCATATGCACAGACACTGGAATATGGGAAAGAATTCTTCCGCCTGAAGGAACTGTTGAAGGAAAACCCGTCGGAATTCGGCTTTATCGTGTTTGAGACGGTGAATAGAGAGTGGACGGTCTACCAAAGCATGGGGTACAGCTATCTGACCCTCAACGACAGGGAAAACGCCTTTCAGTTTCTGAAGGAGGCCGTCGCCACGGCGCCGGATCACAAAAAAGACGAACTGCGTCAGGAAATCGGCACAAACTGGATGAAAGTCAAGGGTCAGGACAAGGCCATCCATTTCCTGGAACGGCTCCCCGTCGATAATGACCGATATACCAAGGGTCTCACGGCGCTCTGCAGCGCCTATGAACAGCGGGGGTTCTACCGGAAACTGGCATCACTGTGCGGCGATCTCAGGAAGACCTTTCCCCATGACTTTGAGATCCCCTTCAAGGAGGGGATCGCGCTGATGAAACTGGGAGACCTGCGGCAGGCAGTCCTGTCTTTCGATGAGGCCGCATCATTGAATCCCGGGCATGCCAATTCACTGCTCAATCACGGTCTCGTCCTGGAAACCCTGGGAGAACAGGTGGGCGCCCTCGAAAAGTACGAAGCGGCACTGGCCATCGAACCCGATTCACCCGTGGCCAATCTCAATGCGGGGCTCTTTCATTTCAAGAGCCGGGCATACGCAGAGGCGACAGCCCCCCTGGCCATCGCCTCCGCCCATTTCCCCGACAATGTCTATCTCTCCCTGGCCTGCGCCCGCTGCTATGTGGCAACGGGCGACCTGGAGACCATGATCGGTGTCTGCGAGCGCATACTGAGACTCCTCGATCTCCCGGCGG
>Ga0272442_10012326_pt1 | contig 10340 bp, 5 predicted proteins | sample SSMForm2O_FD_200262 | JGI IMG/M metagenome (GOLD analysis project Ga0272442, IMG submission 200262) | Marine sediment archaeal communities from Little Sippewissett salt marsh, Falmouth, MA, United States - SSM-Form-2O | ecosystem: Environmental > Aquatic > Marine > Wetlands > Sediment ... | reverse complement strand
CGCTGACAGCCATGTCGACCGCAGCATCATGGGGGCCACCGAGTTCATCGATACGAATGTCCACGGTGTCTACAACATCTGCGAGGCGGCCCGCGAACTGAGCATGGCGCACGTGCTGCTGGTCTCGACGGATGAGGTCTACGGCAGCATCCGCGAGGGCTCGTTCAAAGAAAGCGATCCGGTGGGGCCGCGCAACCCGTATTCCGCGAGCAAGGCGGGCGGCGAACTGATCGCCCTGGCCCACCACGAGACCTTCGGCACGCCCATCGTGATCACGCGCGGCTCGAACACCTACGGTCCCTATCAGTATCCCGAGAAGGTGATGCCGCTGTTCATCACGAACCTGATCGACGGCGAAAAGGTGCCGCTCTACCAGGGCGGGGAACACAACATCCGCGATTGGCTGTGGGTTTATGACCACGCGGCGGGCATCGACACGGCCCTGCGCCACGGCGAACCCGGCCAAATCTACAATATTGCCGGCGAAAACGAGCGCGAGAACATCGTGTTGACGCACCGGCTGCTCGAACTATGTGGACGAGACGAGCGCTTCATCCGCCTGGTCAAGGACCGCCCCGGCCACGATTTTCGCTACTCGATCGACGCGTCCAAGCTGAAGACATTGGGCTGGGCGCCGACAATGCCATGGGACGAGGGGGTAACGCAGACGGTCCAATGGTACCAAGACAACGAATGGTGGTGGCGCAAGATTAAAACCGGCGAATTCCTCGAGTACTACAAGAAGCAATATGAACAACGCTGAGGTCCTGTTCGGTTCCCGGCCTGCAGCAGATTTGATATAATAAACCACGAGTTGTTTTGCCCAATCTGACGAGTCCCGCGTGCAGCGGGGCCGTGCTGGAGGTAATCGAAATGAACGATCGTACACGGCGGGAGTTTCTGGCTGGCACGGCCGTAGCGGGCGGTGCCATGGCCCTCAACAGCGTCGCGCAACCTGCGCCCTCGGACCCCCCGCTGGCGATGAGCATCGCCCGGTGGAAAGGGGCACCCGTGGCGGATGAAGGCCTGGGCAAGATGGCCACGAAACTCACGGAGGAGGTCATCGCCGCATTGGGCGGTATGGGCCGCTTCGTCAGCAAGGGCAACACCGTCTGGGTGAAGCCGAATATGGCCTGGGACCGCACCCCGGAACAGGCCGCCAACACGAATCCCGACGTGGTGGGCACGTTGGTGCGCCTGTGTTTCGAGGCGGGCGCCAAAACGGTCCGCGTCGGGGACAATACCTGCCACAAGTCGACCGTGTCCTACCCGAACAGCGGCATCGAGGCGGCAGCCAAGGCTGCAGGCGCCGAGGTGGTCTATCTGGACAAGCGTCGCTTCCGCAAAATGGACCTCAAGGGGAAAGTGCTCCAAAATTGGCCGGTCTACCCCCAGATGATCGAGAGCGATGTGATCATTAACGTGCCGATTGTGAAGCATCATAGCATCAGCACGGTCACCTTGTGCATGAAGAATCTCATGGGTACGGCCGGGGGTAACCGCGGCACCTTCCACCAGGATATCGGCGCGTCCCTGAGTGACATTTCGGCCTTTGTCAAGCCACAACTGAACGTGCTGGACGCGATCCGCATCCTCACCGCCCATGGGCCGCAAGGCGGCAACATGTCGGATGTAAAGCGGATGGACACGGTCGCCGCCAGCACGGATATCGTGGCGTTGGACGCGTTCGGAGCGTCGTTGTTGGGCCATGTGCCCGACGCTATCGCCACGGTGAAGGCCGGTTATGAGCGTGGCCTGGGCCAGATGGACTACACCAAGATCCCGCACCGGGAGATCGAAGTCGCATGAGGCGGCCCCGGTCCTGGGCACAGTGGCTGCGGCGTTTCACTCAAGCGGCATTTCTCCTGATCTTCTTTGCGCTGCTGCTCGGTATGCGCTCGAAGGAAGGGCGCGAACTGAGCCCCTTCGTCAACCTGTTCTTCGACCTGGACCCGCTGGTGCTGCTCGCCACGTGGCTGGCCACGCACACGCTGTCGGGCCTGTCGCTGTTGGCGCTGATCACGGTCGCGGCGAGCCTGCTGCTCGGCCGGGTCTTCTGCGGGTGGGTGTGCCCCCTGGGCACGGTACATCACGCCGTCAGTTGGCTCGGCACCCGGCGCCGCAAAGCCAAGACCCAGTTGGCCGACGGGGCTTGGTCGCCCTGGCAGCGCACCAAGTACCTCCTGCTCCTGGCCTTCCTGGTGATGGCCATTTTCGGCATCCATTGGATTGGTATGCTCGATCCCTTCTCCCTGTTGTACCGAAGCACCGTCACGGCCGTGTTACCGGCGGCCCAGTATGCCATCGAGGACAGCACCACGGCCGTATACCAAGCCGATCCGCGCCTTGGGCCGCTGCGCGCCACCACGGTGACTGAGCCCATCTATGAATTCTTCCGGGACCACGTCTTCAAGACGTCCCGCCAGACCTTCGCCGGCAGCACGGTGATCTTCCTGTTTTTTGTGGCCATCGTGTTACTGAACTTGGTGCGGAAACGTTTCTGGTGCCGCTACCTCTGCCCTTTGGGCGCATTGCTCGGGCTCTGCTCGAAACGCCCCGTCATGCGTCTGAAGAATGACACCGCGAAGTGCACGAACTGCAAGCGCTGTGTGCTCACCTGCCCGGCAGGCGCGCAGCCCGATGCGCCGGGAGAATGGCGCGCGACGGAATGCTACGCCTGCTGGAATTGCGTGGCCGCATGCAAAGAAAACGCCTTGGGCTTCGCCTTCGAGTCCCCCCTACGGAAGCCGACAAAGGCCCAGCTCGACCTGAAACGGCGGGCTGTCTTGGCCAGCGGTTTTGCCGGTCTGGGCGGGCTGCTTGGGCTGCGCTTGACGCCCAAGGCGCAGGCCACGAAGTTCAACCCCGCACTCATCCGGCCCCCCGGTGCGCGGCCTGAACGCGAGTTTCTCCAAAGGTGCATTCAATGTGGCGCCTGCATGAAGGTCTGCCCGACCAATGCGCTGCAGCCCACCAGCTTCGAGGCCGGCCTCGAGGGCATCTGGACGCCTATCCTCGTACCGCGCATCGGCTACTGCGAGTACGAATGCAACCTCTGCGGCCGGGTCTGCCCCACCGAGGCGATTCGCCCACTGCCCATCGAGGAGAAGCACAAGGTCAAGCTGGGCTTGGCCCGGTTCGACACCACGCGGTGCTTGCCGCATGCCTACGCCCGGGAATGCTTGATCTGCGAGGAACACTGCCCGGTGCCGACCAAGGCCATCTACTTCGTCGAGAAGGAAGTCCCGCTACGGGACGGCGGCACGCGCGTCGTCAAACAGCCCCACGTGGATCCCGAATTGTGCATCGGCTGCGGTATCTGCGAATCGGTGTGCGTGTTCAAAGACCGCCCCGCGGTGCGGGTCAGCAGCGCCGGCGAATCGCGCCACACCGGCAACCAGCCCATCCTGCCCACACCACCAGACTTCGGCAATTACGGCGGCAACAACACCCCGGAGACCGGCAACGCCGATCCCTACGGCTGATGCGTACGCGAAATCGCGTGCCCCCCGCAGGACCTTAGCCGTGTCCATCCAGCCCCTATCCCAGCGCAACCGTATCAGTCGGACGGTCCCAGCATCTTCGTGGGGTCGATGGCCGCATCGCATTCCTCGGCCGTGAGAAGCCCCAGACGGACGGCCTCTTCCTTCAACGTGGTGCCGTTGGCGTAGGCCGCTTTGGCGATGCTGGCCGCCTTGTCGTAGCCCAGCTTGCGGTTGAGCGCCGTCACCAGCATCAGCGAGTTCTCGAGGTGCGCGGCAATGTTCCGCTCGTTCGCTTCGATACCCGCCACACAATGTGTTTGGAAGGATTCGGCCCCATCCGCCAGCAGCCGGATGGACTGGAGCACATTGTAGATAATCACCGGCTTAAACACATTCAATTCGAAGTTGCCCGACGCCCCCGCCACCCCCACCGTCGTGTCGTTCCCGATGACCTGCGCCGCCACCATCGTCATCGCCTCGCACTGCGTCGGATTCACCTTGCCCGGCATGATCGAAGAACCCGGTTCGTTCGCCGGCAGCACCAATTCCCCAATGCCGCAACGGGGGCCGCTGCCCAGCCAGCGGATGTCGTTCGCAATCTTCATCAGGCTGCATGCCAACGTCTTCAACGCGCCGGAGGTCATCACCAAGGCGTCGTGTGCGGCCAAGGCCTCGAACTTGTTCGGGGCAGAGGTGAAGGGCCAGCCGGTCATTTCGGCGATCAACCCAGCAGCGCCTTCCGCGAAACCCTCCTTCGTGTTCAGCCCCGTGCCCACTGCCGTTCCGCCCAGCGGCAACTCTGCCAGCATCGGCAGCGTCTGATGAACGCGTACGATGCCGTTGAGCACCTGCCGCGCATATCCCGAAAATTCCTGGCCCAGTGTCAGCGGAACCGCATCCATCAGGTGGGTGCGCCCAATCTTGATGATCCCGCTGAAGGCTTCGGCCTTGCGGGTCAAGGTGTGCTGCAAGTCCTCCAACGCCGGGCACAAGCGGTGCTCGATCTGTTCCACCGCCGCAATGCTCATCGCCGTCGGAAACGCGTCGTTCGACGACTGCGACAGGTTGACATGGTCGTTCGGATGAACCGGATCTTTGCTCCCCAGTTCCCCCCCCAACAATTCGATGGCACGGTTAGCAATCACCTCGTTGGCATTCATGTTGCTCTGCGTGCCGCTCCCCGTCTGCCACACCACCAACGGGAAATGGGGGTCCAGCTCCCCCGAAATCACCTCGTCCGCCGCCAGGCAAATGGGTACACACAACGCGTCCGGCAACAGCCCCAATTCGTTATTCGCCAAGGCCGCCGCCTTCTTCAGTATGCCCAACGCCCGAATCATTTCCCGCGGCATCGTCTCCGTGCCGATACGAAAGTGCACCAGCGACCGTGCGGTCTGGCACCCGTAATAACGGTCCGCATGGACCTTCATCTCACCCATCGTATCCCGTTCGATCCGGTATTCCACGGCCTTGTCCTCCTGCCCTCCCGCCATCCAGATAAAGCCCGTACCGCCCGCTGGACCTCGAAGCATCGGCAAATTCCAAAGCCCAAACCCTGCGCTGCCACAACGCCGTCGACGAGTCCGGCGATGGCCTAAGCCGGGGCTCTGTGCCCCATCATACGCCGCACCCCATCCCCGGTCCAAACGAAACCCGCGGCTACATGCGCCAATCCTTAGACCGCCCGGGCGGCGTAACGCGTCCGGGCGTGCCGCCGTTGACCCAAGCATCAAGAACGATATATGGACAGAAACACATCGCAAAATCTGTGAAACCGCTCCCTCCGCACGATTCCAGTCCGGCCCGGTTGACTGGACAACGGGCGTTCAGTAGACTTGCGGGTAAAGCTGCGGAAGGCCAGGCCCAGCCTGGCGGAGGAGAGCCATAATGAGCCATCGACTGATATCCCTCGCGATCCTCTTGGCGGTGGGGACGGGATGGGCGCGGGCGCCGGAGCCCGTTGCTGTCGAGGAAGCAGAACCCGCCAGCGCTGAGACGCCCGGCATGTCCACTGGGTTGAACCTCAAGTACGGCGAAGCCCTGTCCAGTGCGGCGGAACGCAGCATCCAGGACGAAATCTCGGTGGACCTGATCGACCTCGAGGCGCTACGCGAGGCCATCGAGACGGCAATGCCGCGGGAAACCGTACGCCTCGGTCTGGACGCGTGCATTCAGATCGCCTTGGCGCAGAACCAAGACATCATCATTGCCGGCTATGAGCCGCAAAAGACCGAGGCCGACATCTTCTCCGCGCGCGGCGAATTCGACGCCGCCTGGCAGACACAGGGGAACTACCTCCGGTCCTCCGCCTCGGCGAGTCAGGAGGTGTTCGCGTTCGCGGGGATCTCTTCGATCGAGAATTACCAGACGACGATCAACTCGGCGGTGGCCGGCAAGCTGCATTACGGCACGCAGTACGCGGTGGCCTTCGATCTAAACAAATCGGAGAGCACCTACGGCCGTTTCATCGAGGAATTCGATGCCCGGATGACACTGACGTTGACCCAGCCGCTGATCCGCGCCTTTGGGCAAAAGGTGAACACCGTTCGTATCAAGCAGGCCCGGAACGCCAATCAGATCGCGCATGCACAACTGAAGCTCGCGGTGATGAACACCATCGCGGAAGTCGTCAAGGCCTATTGGGACCTCGTGGGGGCGGTCGAGAACGTCAAGGTCCGCAGCGAGTCGTTGGCGAACGCTGAGCGCTTGTTGCGCATTAACGAGACGCGGCGTGAGATCGGTATGGGCGCCGACCTCGAGGTGCTCCAGGCGAAGGCCGGTGTGGCGACGCGGCAGGGCGACCTGGTCTCGGCGCGGGCCGCGGTCGAGAACGCGGCGGACCGGCTGAAGCAACTCCTTGACCTGCGTGAAGGCGATGCGTTCTCGAAGATCTCGATTATTCCGATCGACCGGCCCAATCCGAAAGCCCTGAGCGAATTCGATCCGACCGAAGCGGACCGGAACCGCGACCTCAGCATTGAGCGCGCACTGCAGCACCGGCCCGAGATCCAAATGGCCGAGTTGCAGATCGAGAACGCGGAACTCGAGGAAATGCGGACGCGGAACGACATGATGCCGCAGTTCGACCTGACCGGTACGTACACCCAGGGCGGCCGGGATCACCAACTGCGGCAAACCCTGGAGGGCATCCAGGACAAACAGGAGAAGTTCTACTCCTATGGCTTCCAGGCCTCCATTCCGATCCGGAACCGGGCGGCCCGCGGCCAGTATCAACGGGCCAAGCTCACGCGCCGGGAGATGGAACAGCGCCTGCAACAGACGCGCCAAAACCTGATGCTGAACGTCCATCTGGCCGCGAGGAATGTGCTCACGAACCAGATCCTCGTGGAAAGTAACCGTCAGGCCCGGGGCCTTCAAGAGGCCAATGTGGTGGCCGAAGAGAAGCGGCAGCGCTTGGGTGTCACCACGATATGGCAGGTCCTGCAGGTCCAGGAGGACCTCACGGCGGCGCAGACGCTCGAAGTCCAGGCGCAAACCGCGTATGAGAAGGCGCTGGTGGACTTGCGCTTGGCCGAAGGGATGCTCATGGAAACATTCGGCATCGAATTTGAAGCCCCCGAGGCCGACAAGCCGGTCGGCTTCTTCAATAGCATCACGCCCCGTTGGGAATGACCCGCGCTTCGACCCGCTCGATACCCCAGCCGAGCCGAAAACCCTGGCGATTCGAGACGCACCGCTGACGGTGCCTTGCGGTTACGCCCGGCCTTCTGGATACATGACACCCGATGAGTTCTCCCTCCCCCACCAAAGCGCTCTTGAGCGTCCAGAACATCGTCCGCGGCTATGGCGGACAGCCGGTCTTGAATGACATCTCACTGACGATCCACGAAGGGGACCGCATCGGATTGATCGGCCGGAATGGGTCGGGCAAGTCCACCTTGATGCGCATCATGGCCGGCCTGGACACGCCGGATGCGGGGTTGGTCACCTCGAGCCGCGGCCTGCGCGCGGCCCTGCTCGCACAGGAATGTGACCTGGAACGAGACAGAACCGTGGGCGAGACGCTACAAGACGCCACGGCCAGCCTGCGTGCCCTGCTCGATGCCTACCACGATGCGACCGAACGGCTGGCGCACACGCCGGGGGCGTGTTGGGAACACGCCGAAATCCAAGCGGAGTGCACGGAACTCGAGCATGCCCTCGATGCGGCGGGTGCGTGGGATCTCGACCACGATATCAAGCGGGTCGCCGTGGCGCTCGACTTGCCGCCACGGGAACGCCGTGTGCACACGCTTTCGGGAGGGGAATTGCGGCGCCTGGACCTGGCCGTCAAGCTCTTGCAGCATCCGGACCTCTTGATGCTGGACGAGCCGACAAACCATATCGACACCCGCAGTGTCGAGTGGATCGAACGCTTTCTGGAGCATTACGCGGGCAGTTGTGTGCTGGTGACGCATGACCGCTATTTCCTGGACCGGGTGGTGAACCGGATTGTGGAGTTTGAGTTCAATCGTCTGTATTCCTTTCCGGGCAGTTATGAGCGTTTCTTGGAGCACAAGGCGGTCTTGGAGGATACGCAAGCCCGGACCGAGTCGAACCGCTTGGCGCTGATACGGCGGGAATTGGCGTGGTATCAGCGGGGTCCGAAGGCGCGGGGCACCAAGCAGAAGGCGCGTATCAAGCGTTTTCTGGACGCCCGGGACCAGTTGCCCGCTGACCGCCACCGCGAGTTCGTGTTCGAGATTCCCGAACCCGAGCCGCTGAGCAAGATCATCTTGGAGGCGCGCAAGATCACCCACGGCTATGGGGAGGTCACGCTCTTCCAGGAGTTCTCTTTCATCATGCAACAGGGGATGCGGGTGGGCATTCTCGGCCCCAACGGGTCGGGAAAGACGACGCTGCTGCGGGTCCTGATGGGACTGGAAGAGCCCCGGCGCGGGCACGTGATCGTGGGGGAGGCCACACACTTTCTCTACGTGGACCAAGCGCATGTCGAAATCGAGGCGCACAAGACGATTCTTGATTTCGTGTCGCACGGCGCACGCTACCTCGATATCAACCGAAGGCGTATGTATGTGCCGGCGTATCTCGAGAAATTCTTGTTCGACAAAGCCAGCGTCGAGATGCCGATCGGGAACCTCTCGGGCGGTGAGCGTAACCGGCTGGACTTGGTCAAAAAGCTGTTGCAGGGCGGGAATCTCTTGGTGCTCGATGAGCCGACGAATGACCTGGACCTCTACACACTGCGAGTACTCGAGGAAACGATCGGTGCGTTCCATGGCTGCGCCCTCATTGTCAGCCACGACCGCTACTTCCTCAACCGGGTGTGCACGCATATGTTCATTTTCGAGGGAGATGGCGGGGTGGCGCAGATCGCGGGCAACTACGATGACTACCTCCTCTACAAGGAACGCCGCGATGCGGCCCACAAGACGCAGCACGCGCGGCCGAAGAAAGCGCCTGAAACGGCGCCAGCAGCCGAAGGCGCGCGCCGGTTGACCTGGAAAGAAAAGCACGAACTCGAGGGGATGGAGGAGGCGATCCTGGAGGCCGAGGAGACGGCCAGCCGCTTGGAAGACCGGATCCATGAATCCAGCTTCTATCAACAGGACCACACCCGTGTGCAGGAGACCCTGGATGCCCTCCACGAAGCCCGGGGCCGCGTCGAGGCGCTCTATGCGCGTTGGGAAGACCTGGCGTCACGGGCCTGAGTGGCCCCGCTCCTCATCGCAGACGCTCTTTCCTGGCGTCAGGACGTAGAGTGCTTCTTCGGCGAAGAGGTTGGGGAGCACCGGCGCCGCCCCTTCGCCACGCAAGAAGATTTCCCGTTCGATATGAAATCCACGTGCCACACAAAAGTCGCGGAAGTCCTTAATCGAGAGCACGTGCCGGTTGGGGGATTGGTACCACGCGTAGGGGAGGCTGCGGGTGACCGGGGCGCGGCCCTGGAGGAAGGCATGGACGCGAACCTTCCAGTGCGCGAAATTGGGGAAGCTGACCATGCATTTCTTGCCGACCCGGAGCATTTCTGCGAGCACCAGGTCGGGTTTCTGGATGACCTGCAGGGTCATGCTGAGCAGGACGTAGTCAAAACTCTGGTCGGGCAGAGCACTCAATCCCTTGTCGATGTCCGCCTGAACCACAGAGATACCGCAGCCGACCGCATTCACGATCTTCTCTTCGGATAATTCGAGGCCCATCCCCTGCACGCTTTTCTGGCGGTCAAGGCGGCACAGGAGTTCCCCGCTGCCGCAACCCACGTCGAGGACCCGGCTGTTCGCCTCGACCAAGTCCACGATCATGTCGTAGTCTACACGAGGCCCCGCGTAGATGCTGTTCTTGGTGACTGCCGGGGGACTGGATTTGGCGTCGCTATCCGGCGCCGAACAGATCGGACAGGGCCGTTCCGGATGCATCGTGTGCAGCAAAAAACCGGCGACGAGCTTCTCCATCACCGCCACCTCGAGGAGGAACGCATCGTGGCCGTAGGCGGACTGAACATTGCAGTAGGTCACGTCCTTCTTCTGGCGGGTGAGGGCGTAGACCATCTCCTCGGACTGGGAGGGCGGATAGAGCCAATCCGACGAAAACGACAGGACCAGTACCTTGCCCTGAATCCGGGCCATCGCGTCGTCGAGGGCCCCATAGGCCGCGGTCATGTCGAAATAGTCGATGGCCTTGCTGACGTACAGATAGGTGTTGGCATCGAAACGGCCGACGAACTGTTCGCCTTGGTAGTCCAGGTAGGTCTCGACGGCAAACTCGCTGTCGAAGGCGTAGCGCAAGGCGTCCGTGTCACGAAGGGAGCGGCCGAACTTGGCCTGCATGGCTTGGTCGGAGAGGTAGGTGATGTGGGCGAGCATCCGGGCGATAGACAGGCCCTTTGCGGGAACT
>Ga0272442_10012325_pt1 | contig 10340 bp, 8 predicted proteins | sample SSMForm2O_FD_200262 | JGI IMG/M metagenome (GOLD analysis project Ga0272442, IMG submission 200262) | Marine sediment archaeal communities from Little Sippewissett salt marsh, Falmouth, MA, United States - SSM-Form-2O | ecosystem: Environmental > Aquatic > Marine > Wetlands > Sediment ... | reverse complement strand
GCCAAGATGAAGCAGTACGACCGGCTCAGCCACGACTTCGAGTTAGCCGGCGGATACGATTACGAGATCCGCATCCAGGCGACGCTGGAGGGGATGGGCTTTGAGCCCGAGTTGCATCACACCAAGACCTCGGCCCTAAGCGGCGGACAGCTCTCGCGCCTGGGGCTGGCCCAGGTCCTGATGCTGGAGACGGACCTGCTGCTGCTCGATGAGCCGACGAACCACCTGGACCTGCAAGCAACCGAATGGCTGGAGCGATTCTTAGCCAATTATCGCGGGGCGGCCGTCGTCATCAGTCACGACCGCTACCTGCTGGATCGCGTCGCGGCCAAGATCGTTGAGGTCGAGAACCGCCAGGCCAAGGTCTGGAACGGCAACTACAGCAACTACGTGGAGACTAAGGAGACGGTGCGTCTTCAGCAGGAGCGCGAGCACACCCGGCGGGCCGAGATGGTCGAGCGGACGCTGGACTTTATCGCGCGCAACAAGGACCAGGAGGGGATGCGGGGCACCGCCCGGGGTCGCAAGACGCGCCTGAACCGTTTGCTGAAGGAGAACCCCGAGTTCCTCGAAAAGCCGACCCAGCAGAAGACGATCAGCTTCTCGTTTGCCAAGACCGATCACAAGAGTGATCTGGTGCTGCGGTGCGAGGATTTGGGCAAGTCGTTCGACGAACTGACGTTGTTCGAGGGCCTGACGTTCGACATTCTGCGGGGCGAGCGGTTGGGAATCGCCGGGCCCAACGGCACGGGTAAGACGACGCTGGTGAAGCTGGCCCTGGGCCGGCTGGAGCCGTCGGCCGGCACCGTCCGCGTGGGGCCGAACCTCCGCGTGGGCTATCTCGACCAGCACGGCGACGTCCTCGATTCGGACAAGAGCGTTCTCGACGAGGCGTGGAGCGCCAATCCCGAACTCGTGCCGGAGCAGGTGCGCAATCGCCTCGGCGCCTTTCTCTTTTCGGGCGACGACGTCTACAAGCTGTGCGGCGAGCTCAGCGGCGGGCAGCGCAGCCGGCTCATGCTCTGCAAGCTCGTCCTGAGCGAGCCGGACGTGCTGGTCATGGATGAGCCGACGAACCACCTGGACATCGCCAGCCGGGAGACGCTGGAAGCGGCGCTGGACGGTTACACCGGGACCATTATCACGGTCAGTCACGACCGCTATTTTCTGGACCGCGTGGCGGACAAGCTGCTGGTCGTCGGCACCGACGAACTAGGGCAGCGCTGCCTGGGCAAGACCGAGTTCGTCGGCGGCACGCCTGCCTACACGGTCTACGCCTCGCTGGTGCGGAAACGCGTCGAGGTCGAACAAGAGAAGCAAAAGCAGGCAAATGCCCGGTCGGCCAAGCAGCAATCCCCAATCGGCAATCCGCAATCTCCAATCGCCCGGACGCCCGAGGAGCTCAAACGCTTCAACAAATACTCCGTCGAGCAGCTCGAAGAAATGGTCCTGCAAGTGGAGCACGAGCTGGACGAACTGAAGGAACGCTTCGGCGACGAAGCCGTTTACAAGGACCCCGACCGCCTCGCGGACCTCCAGGAAACCTACGCCGCCCAACAAACCGAGCTCGACCTGCTCTACCGAGCCTACGACCGCCGCACGGGGTAGGGCAACACCGGGACGCCAAGGCGTATACCTCTGTTTGTTACTGAGGCAAGACCACCGCGTCGATGACGTGGATGACGCCGTTGGAGCATTCGATGTCGGTCTTCACGACGTTGGCATTGTCCACCATCACGCCATCGGCGTCCGTCTTGACCGTCAGGGATTGTCCGTTGACCGTTTTTGCTTCCGTGATCTTTACGACGTCGGCGGCCATCACCTTGCCGGCAACGACGTGGTACGTGAGGATTGATGCCAGCTTGGCCTTGTTCTCCGGTTTCAGAAGATCGTCCAACGTCCCGGCGGGGAGCTTGGCGAACGCGGCGTCGGTAGGGGCGAAGACGGTAAAGGGGCCGGTCCCCTTGAGCGTGGCGACGAGGTCGGCGGCTTTGACGGCCGCGACCAGCGTGCCGAAATCGCCGGCAGCCACGGCCGTGTCGACGATATCCGTCAGGGGCGCAGAGGCCGGCGCTTCCGTTTGACCGGAATCTTCGCAGCCGACCGATGCGAAGACCAGGATGGCGAGGAACAAGGCGGCAAGGCCCACACGTGAAGATTGATGTTTTTCCATGACTTCCCCTTTCGCAAATGGACCACACTGTTGGTTGGCGTACGCAGAACGCTGACAGCATGTTGATTTACCCACTGCACCCTCCGGCGTTTGCCGACGTTACCTATACAATACCCATTCGTCGGCGTTCGTAATTTCCGGTCGGGAGTTTCACTTTTTTTTTGTCGCTTTTCTCGCGAAGACCCTCAGCGAAATCCGGACGATCGCGTGCGAACCGCGGTTCCGGGGGGCTTGCCGGACTCAGACGGGACGCGGGGCCGCGAAAGGAAGGGGGCTGATAGAACTCTTTCGGTGTTCCGGTCCGCCACCGGGGGGGGCCGGGTTCGGAACGGGCTGCTGTCAGAGCCGGACAGAGTCTGAACGAACGTGCAGTCCTCGTTTTCCGAAAGGTCGCTGATGAATGCAAAGCGGGCCGAGTCGGATAAACGACTCGGCCCGTTGGGGAACTGGTGCGGACGAGGGCGACTACTTCGGCAGGGCCGCTTCGAGCTCGGCCAGGGTCTCGGCGGTGACGGTCTCGGCGTGGAGGTCGCCGAAGATGACGCGGTACTCGCTGTCGGAGGCCTTCCAGCGCATCAGGACCAGCTCTTTGTCTTCGGGGCAGACGATCTCGCCGTAGTAGGCGGGGTCCTTCCTTTCTGCGGTCAGAAATCTGTAGAATATGCCGATCCCTTGAATCGGCATGATAGTCTCCGCGATCTTCGCGATGTTCTCCTCCCTTTCAAGCCCCGCACGGTTTTTTCGGAGTTTTTGGGCGACGGGAGTATCGCCCGTGACGAGTTTTTCCGTATATAACGTGAGGGTCATGACGTCGAGTTGTTCCGGATAGCGGCCGGTGAGATCCGCAGCCAGCCGCAGTCCTCGGAGGGCCGTCTCCTCGCTGGTAGCCGGCATCTTGAGAGGCGTCGACGAAAGCGCGGTGTAGTCCTCCGGAATCACCGGCTCGAACTCGTCGGCATCGACGGAAACGTTCCACTCGAAGTCGTGCGCAACGGCGTGCATGTGCATCTCACCCATTTGCATGTCTATTTCCGTTCGCACGGGAAGTTGCGTTTTCACATCGACCCAGATCCTGGCATCAACCTCGCCGGCCATGCTGCCGAGATAGGCCGGGTCGGTAGTCCGGAATCCCTCGACTGCAATCCCGTCGAGAGTGGATTTGCCCAGGCTTTCGCGTTCGCATTCCAGGATTTGTTTGACCATAGTGCCCGGGTCGTTGTTTTGCTTCTGTATGTTCTCAAGCTGGGTGTCATCGAGTTCAATCTGCATGTACTTCTTGTGCTTGGGCATGATCGTAATCATGCTCTTCTTGTGCGGGAGTATATATTGTTCGTGATACGTGACCGTTGTGCCATTGGGATCGGTCATTTCCATGGTCATCTTCATGCCGCACTCCTGCGACAGCAGAATCGTGGCGTGCACGTTCTGGTCTATGGCGGTGCCGGTAGTCGCTTGTCCACTGGCCGTCCCGCTCATCTGATACATATAGACGCTGACCTGTTGAATTCGGGTCAGCACGTCCGCCAGGGCGATGCCCGAGCCGGTGCCCGTCCACAGGAAGAGACCTACGGTGCAGGCGATGACGATGCCGGCGGCGATTGCGATCTTCGTTATTGGATTCCTCATGGTTCTTCTCCATCCATCCGGTACACGTTTCGGATTCTCGTCGGCTCCGTGTTGCGCCTGGACCATGTCCTCGAACACTTGTTCGTCGGCACTCGATTCCACGCGGAGCCCGGCGTCTTTGAACAGTTTTCTTATGTCATCTGCGGGTTTCATCTTGTTACCTCACCGTTGAGAAGGGACCGCAGTTTTTCCAGGCCGTATCGATAGCGACCTTTGATCGTATTGAGTGATGCCCGCTGCAGTGCGGCGATCTCGCGAAACGTCATGTCCAGCTCCATGTGACAGCAGATCACCTCCCGCTGCTCGTAGGGCAACTGGCGCAGGGCGTCGCTGAGGCGAACCAACTGCTCGTCCAGAATCGCCCACTGCTGGGGGCCTCGCGACGATGCGGCGAAGCGGTCCGGCGTTTCGAGCCCCGTTTCGCCGCGTCGCAGGCGGTCGCGCCGGCAATTCCGCACGCGATTGACCACGCTCGTGGCGAGATAGCTTTTGAGACTGCCGGTCAGTTTGAATCGATGAGCCGATTGGGCGAACTTGACAAACACGTCATGCACAACGTCTTCGGCGGTATTGACCTCGCCCAGGAGCACCACAGCGAGCTTGAGCATCTCCACTTTGTACTTATCATAGATCTGCCGCAAGGCCTCGCGACGTCCCTGTTTGAATCCAACGATAAGCAGCTTATCTTCCATCATCGTGCACGCTCGTGCCAAGAATGACCACTCTTGCCCATTACACACCCGACCGGGGCGTTTGGGTGTAGAAGATGTACTCTTTTTTTTCGGGCAGCTCTTTACAGGGCGGCCGGGGCTCAGGTCGCGCGGCTTGGGCGGGCGGCGCGCCAGCCGGCCTTGAGCATCCGCGAGAGCCGCTCGATGTCGGCGCGGTATTGCGGCTGGGCGGCGGCGTTGACGTTTTCGTGGGGGTCGCGGTCGTGGTCGTACAGCTCGCGGGCCAGGACGGCGCCGGTCTTTCGGTTCTGCCATTCGGTGTAGCGGAACCGCTCGGTGCGCATGCTATAGCCGGTGACCTTGCCGCGCGGGTACTGGCTGAAGGTCGCCTTCTTCCAGGGCCGGCTCGGATCGGCCAGCAGGGGCATGGCGCTGACGCCCTCCAAGTGTTTCGGCAGCGACAGGCCGCACGCCTCGCACAGGGTCGGATAGATATCGACGAATTCCGTCAGCGCCCGCGTGCGCCGTCCCGCCGTTGTTGTGCCGGGGACACTGAGGATCATCGGCACGTGCGTGTCGAGCTCGAAATTGGTGTGCTTGCACCAGCCGGCGTGCTCGCCCAGCTTCCAGCCGTGGTCGCCCCAGAGGATGATTGCGGTGTTGTCGCGCAGGCCGAGCCGGTCGAGCTCGTCGAGCAGTCGGCCGATCATCGCGTCGGTGTACGACACGCAGGCGTAGTAGCCGTGGATCAGATGACGCGCCAGCTCGTCCGGGCACGGGCCTTGCTTGGGAATGCCGTAATAGTTGCGCAGCTCGCCCCAGTTGGTCATCGCGTAGCTCGGGACGTCCTTCGGGACGAAGGGATTGTCGGCCAGGCGAATGTCTTTCCGCCGGTACAGGTCCCAGTATTTCTTCGGCGCGTTGAAGGGCAGATGAGGTTTGTAGAAGCCCATCGCCAGAAAGAAGGGCTTGTCCTTGAGCCGGCGCAATTGCCGAATCGCATATTCGACGTTATTGCCGTCGGGATAGGCGTTGTCGGGCACGTCGGCGGCCTCGAAGGCCGGGCCTCTGCCTTTCATGTTGGGGTGAGCCTTGTTGTACGCTTCCATCTGGGCGATGGCTTCTTCGGTGAGGTATCCGCGGCCTTTCCAGGGGCCCTCGGCAAACGTGCCGGCCCGGTACGGCGGCGCCGTCCATCCCTGGGCGTCGTCGCTGGGATGGTGATAGATTTTGCCGATCGAGAGCGTTTCGTAGCCGTTGAGCTTGAAATGCTCGGGCAGCGTGACCACGTCGGGCATGGCCTTGCGCAGCGGAATGCTGTTGCCGTGAACCCCGTTCGTATCGGGCCGGGCGCCGCAAAGCAGACTGGCGCGGGTGGCCCCGCACACCGCTTGCTGGCAGTACGTTCGCTCGAAGAGCAGGCCTTCCCGGGCCAATCGGTCGATGTTGGGCGAGAGGATCTGCTTGTGCCCGTAGCAGCCCAATTGCGGGCGGAGGTCGTCCACGGCGATAAAGAGCACGTTCATTTTACGCCGGCCCGCAGGCTCACTGAAAGAACGACCCGGTGACAACACAGACAACACGGCAGTGCCTGCAGCGGCGGATAGAAACTCTCGGCGATTCAAGAGCGAGCTCATGAGCGCCCTCCAATATCTGTTACCCGCGGACAAAGCACAAATGACGATGGAACCAGTATACCGCCCCAGGTCGGAGCGACAAGAGGGCATTGCGTCCTCTTGCGTGTGAGAAAGCGGCAAATCGCGCAATCGCTTTGACCTTGGCGGACGGAAGGTCTACAATCGTGTTGCGGATCGCCGGGCCCGGCGCCCGGGATCGGCTGACGGCCGCGAGGCCGGGGAGGTTTACGCACGAATTCGGGAGGTGCATATGAACAAGCGGAATCGACACGAAGGACAACCGAGAGAGGCTATCACGCGACGCAACATGTTGCAAACCGCGACGACGACCGGGGCGGCGGGCATGGCCATGATGGCGCTGGCGACTCGCGCAACGGGACAAGTGCGGCTGGGAAAGGCCGCTACGAAGGGGCGGATCAAGCAGTCCATCGCCTACTGGTGCGTGGAGAAATACTGGACTGTGGAGGAAACGTGCCGGGTGGCCAAAACGCTTGGTTGCAAGAGTATCGAGTTGGTCGAGCCGAAGGACTGGCCCACGCTCAAGAAGTACGGCCTGATCTGTGCCCTGCACAGCAGCCACGGTTTCGAGCAGGGGATGAACAACCCCAAGTACCAGAAGATGTGCCTGACGAAACTGCGCGATTCCATCGATGCCTGCGCCCAGCACGGTTTCCCCAGCGCGATCACGTTCACCGGCTTTCGAGAAGACATTCCGGACGACGTGGGCTTGGAGAACTGTGTAGCCGGCTACAAGAAAATCGTCGGGCATGCCGAGAAGAAGGGCGTCAACCTCTGCCTGGAGATTCTCAACAGCCGTGTCGGCGCTGAAATGAAAGGGCACCCGGGCTATCAGGGCGACCACACCGATTATTGCATGGAGATTATCAAGCGCGTCGGCTCACCGCGGATGAAGCTGCTGTTTGACATCTACCACGTGCAGGTCATGGACGGGGACATCATCTCCCGCATTCGGCAGTACCAGGAGCACGTCGGACACTACCACACCGCCGGCAATCCGGGACGCCGCGAGCTCGACGACCAGCAGGAGATCAACTACAAGCCCATCATGGAGGAGATCGTACGCACGGGCTACACGGGCTACGTCGGTCAGGAGTTCATCCCCACGCGGGACCCGCTTGAAAGTCTGCGACAGGCGGTGGCCCTCTGCGACGTGTGAAACGCGGATCAAAAGGTGATTTGAAAATCGGTGTATCGAGGGTTGCAGGGAACGGACTCGACCCGGGTCTGGCGGATGTAGCCGGCGAAGAACTCCTGGATGTCGGCGAGGCAGCCGTCCACCTCCCGCGACGGGCCCTGGGCGAACGTCTCGACCGTTCCGTCGGGCAGGTTCCTGACGTAGCCGGAAATGTCATAGCGCCGGGCAATGGTGTTGACGGTGAAGCGAAAGCCCACACCCTGAACGCGACCGCTGAAAATGACGTGTTTGGCCGTCTGTTCCATCTGAGGTCGTCCGTTTCCTGTTGACTCATCTCCAAAGGACGGTATTCTCGGGCGCTGTCTGCCTTGAGCGTATCCTAATCATCCTCTCCTCGCCATGCAAGCGTTGCCCATGCGGGCGATGTGACTTATAATGCGTCGAATTTCGTGGGCATCGTGGACAGACTATGCGAAAAGCCAGACAACGTGTTGCTATGGACGAGCAAATCTACCAGCTCAGTACGCTGGTGGCGGGCGATTTCTCGCTTCAGGAAGTGCTGGACAAGCTGACGGAAGCAGCGGTGAAAATCGTCGGTGCCAAGGCGTGCTCGATCAGGCTGCTCGATGAAGAGACCAACGATCTCAAGATGCGCAGCACGTACGGGCTGAGCGAAGAATACCGCGAAAAAGGGGCGGTCACCAAGGATGACGAAGTGGTCGAAGCCGCTTTTGCCGGGGAAGCCATCGTCATCGATGACATGCGCGATGATGCCCGGATTCAATACCGGGAGGCCACTCTGAAGGAAGGACTGCTGAGCCAGTTGACGGTGGCGATGCAGTTCAGGAATGAACCGATAGGGGTGCTGCGGCTGTACGGCCCCCGGCCCCGCCACTTTGTCGCCAGTGACATTACGATCGCTCGGGCCGTAGCGTCACAGTGTGCCCTGGCCATCACGAACGCCAAGCTGTTCGCCGAAGCGATCGAGGCGCAGCGAATGGCCGAGCAAATGCGGCTGGCCGGCTTGATTCAGCGCCGCATGATTCCGGAACAGCCTCCGAAGGTCCGAGGTCTGGATATCGCGGCGACCTATATCCCGTGTTTCGATGTCGGCGGGGACTTCTACGATTTCCTGCCCATCGGGGAGGATCGTCTCATCATCACGATTGCCGACGTCATCGGCAAAGGGGTGCCGGCCGCGATCATGATGAGCTGGTTTCGCGGGGCGATCCAGGCCTATACCGAAGGATTCAGAGAAGTCTTGCGCGATGTTGGGTCGGCGGCGGGGGACCTCAACCGCGGCCTGAAGACCGCCGTACGAACCAGGAATGCGATCGAGAACTTCAACAAGATGGCCTGCATGGAATGCCGGGAGGGCGAATTCATCACCCTTTTCTACGCGACGATCGACGCCAGGGAAAGGACGATGACCTATTGCAGTTGCGGTCATGAGCCGACGGTCCTGATCCGTGAGGGGGACACCCGCGACCTGGGGACGGGCGGGTTGGTTCTTGGTGTGGATCCCGGCGCCAGGTACGAGATCGAGACGGTGGAACTCCGCGACGGCGACTGTCTGCTGTTCTACACGGATGGGTTGGTCGACGCGATGGATTTCAACGGCGAGCTCTGGGGCCGCGATTGTATGCTGGCAGCCGCCGAACAGTTCGTGAATTGTCCCGCCGGCCACGTCGTCCGCAATGTGCTGGCGTACCGCAGGCGCTTCGCCGGGTTGGTCCGGCAGATTGACGATACGAGTCTCATCGCAGTGAAGGTCGGCGAGCCGCGCTGTCGCCTGGGCTGTGACGATTGCAGGGCTCGCATGAACGGAGAACGCGCTCGCGGTGAAGGGCAGAACCTGTAGGTCGTTCATGGCTACGCTTGTGATCACAATCGATGGTCCCGCCGCCAGCGGCAAGAGCACGGTGGCCCGGCTGGTCGCCGAGAAACTCGGCGCCACCTTCCTGGACACCGGCGCGATGTATCGAGCCGTGACCCTGGCGGCCGTCGAGGACGGCGTACGGTGGGATGACCGGGAGCAATTGGCCCACGTTGTCGAGCAGCATCGGTTCGAGTTCGAGGTGGTTGGCGGTACCATGCGGGTGCGAATCGATGGGAACGATGTCACCGACGCACTTCGCGATGTCGAATTGACGGCGCGCGTCCGGCACGTTGCCGCCACGCCGCAGGTGCGGGAAAAACTGGTCGAACTCCAGAGAGTCTTTGCCGACCGCTATGAACGGGTGGTCACGGAAGGGCGAGATCAGGGCACGGTGGCCTTCCCCGATGCGGACGTGAAACTGTACTTGACGGCCGATTCCGCCGAGCGGGCCCGACGGCGGGCGGCCGAACTGGCCGCGAGGGGAGCACCTGCCGACATGGACCAAATCCGCAACGCCATTGAGTCGCGGGACAGGAGCGACCGGAATCGAGCGGTGGGCCCGCTCCAGCCTGCGGCCGATGCCATAACAATCGACACGACCCGCCTGCCCGTAGAGGAAGTGGTCGAAGAAGTGTGCCGCCGGATCGGAGAGAAATGTCCCGGGAAACCTTAAAAGCCGCCTGGTACTGGGTTGCACGTCTGGGATGCCAGATCTTCTGCGCGCTGGTGTTTCGTTTCCGCATGTACGGCCGGGAAAACGTCCCCAGGCAGGGGGCGTGTATCTTGGCGAGCAACCATCAGAGCTATCTCGATCCGGTTTTCTGCGGCGTGGGCGTGAAACGCCACCTGGTTTTCGTGGCGCGCGATTCTCTCTTTCGGTTCAAGCTCTTCGCATGGCTGATCGACTCACTGAACGCCGTCCCCATCGGTCGCGGCAAGGCCGACCTGGCGGCCATGAGGATGATCATCGCGCGACTGCAGGAGGGCAGGGGGGTCTGTCTGTACCCTGAGGGGACGCGGAGCGACGACGGTCGAATCCGGGATTTTAAAGCGGGATTCGGCTTGCTTTGCCGCCGGTCCCATGCGGCCGTCGTTCCCGTTCTCATCGATGGCGCCTTCGAGTGCTGGCCCCGGCACAGGCGGCTCTTCTCGCCCGGTCCCGTTTGGGTCCAGTACGGCAAGGCTTTGAGCCCGGAAC
>Ga0272442_10012324_pt1 | contig 10341 bp, 6 predicted proteins | sample SSMForm2O_FD_200262 | JGI IMG/M metagenome (GOLD analysis project Ga0272442, IMG submission 200262) | Marine sediment archaeal communities from Little Sippewissett salt marsh, Falmouth, MA, United States - SSM-Form-2O | ecosystem: Environmental > Aquatic > Marine > Wetlands > Sediment ... | reverse complement strand
TATTGTATTATTATTTGTTAGACTAATATTTAATGTTGACTTTGCTGATAAATCGTGTATTTTACTTTTAAATTTGGTATTGTAATCCATTTGTACGAGAATACCTTCTTCTTCAACAGGAAACCTGAATTTCATACCACTATAATTATCTGATGAGTGAAAAGAACCATAGACTTGAGTTCTTAAATATATTTTCGGTGAAATTATTGTTTTAAGAATACCGGTAATGGCATGAGCTCCCCAGTTATTTAAATAGTCAATTTCCATATCATCATAAATATCAATATCATCAAATGTATTAGAGAAATATGAGAACATAGTGTTTATATCCTGGTTTACACGATCGAGCGAAGAAAATAGTTTGAGTGTTAGCCTGTTTTTTTTATTTATCCTATTTGTATAAGACAGATTTAGATCATAAAACCAGCTTCTTCCTCCTAAAAAGAACATTCCGGGTAAGTCATAATAATACCTTCCGGCAGCTGTTATAGAGCTTTTTTTATTTACAGGAAATTCTAAAAAAACTTTAGTATGTGTTGTTGATGGTTCAATTTCGCCATGTGTTTCATTTAGATTGCCATCTTTAGTAGTAATGTATAATATGGAAGAATTCCTGCCACCGTATTCAGCACCAAATCCGCCAACTAAGATGTCGATTTTTTTAACTGTTTGCACATTAAATATTCCTGAAGTTGTTACATAGTGATATGGATTATACATAACAACACCATCAAGCATAACCATATTTTCGGAAGGATCGCCTCCCCTGGCAGAATAAAGTGGAGAAAAAGTCTCTCCATCACCTATACCCGGTAAGTATTTTATAGCTTTAAAAATATCATTACGGGCAGTTGGTATACTTTTAATGGCCTTTGGAGTAATTTCTAATTGTGATATTTCAACCTGTTTATCACCAATTTCATCAGGCTTTATTTCAACAATGGCAACTTCATTTATGCTTTTTAAGTCGGGTGTTAGTTTGATAACATCTAGCAATGTATTTTTATTTTCAATATTAATCTCTATGTTTTTTGTAATATAGCTTAAATGAGAGATATCTAATTTAATTGCTCCATCTGGAATTTTTGACATAGTAAAAAAGCCGTTTAAATCTGTAATGGTTCCGTTTAATGTGCCTTTTAAAATAACGGTAGCCCCAATTATAGTTTCGCCTGTATTTTCATCAATAATATAACCGGATATAGTATTATTTTCTGCAAATAAATTAGATGTGCTAATTACAAGAAGAAATACTACTAATATTTTATGAATACTGGCCTTCATTTATTAAAATTTAATACCTAAATAACAACAAACAAATGGATCAAATTTTATGTTTTTTGTATATATATAATATGCGCTTTCAGTAATGCCGATACCTGTAACAATTGAGTTATTATCAAAAGGATTATACATAAATAATTGACTGGCCGAGAAATCCAGAATAACTAAATCATAAATAGGATGATCTTCCTCTTTTAAATATTGCCAGTTATTAATACCAATAAACAAGCCAGACCTTAATTGAGCAATATATTTGGAATTAATTCTATAGTTTATATTTTCGTTCATTATTGTAAATTCAAGCGATTTGAATTTATCTCCCTGTCGGTATCTCATTATATTGCTATGCCTTAAAAATTTTTTATTTGTTTCTGGTTTAGAAAAAACAATTTCAGCATCAATCAATAAGCTATTTAAGCCCAGGTGGACTAATGTTCCTGTATAAAGGTTTGTTTTATAGTTATAATTACTATTTTTTAAGTTATAAAGTTGTGGTTCCTGATTATTACTAATTTGGGAGGTAATATTATTTATATTATTTGCAAAATCTTTTTTCCAATAATTAAATGACTGCTGGAAAGGATCAATGTTTTTACTGCCAAACATTTTTGGTTTATACATAGTTTCATTTACTAAGGTGCCTAAAGGAGTATATGCAATATTATTATATGAATATTCAAGATTTAATTTTGTATATAGAATTGTACCTTTAGAATACCATTTTTTCATGCTTTCAATAATAATTGTATCGATATTAATTTTATAAGATATTTTTGATGATGTGTCGTATGAAAAAGAATGTATTATTTCTTCGGCTAAAGGCATTTTTGTACAGTAATAATGATCAATTGTAAACAGGAAATATTTTTTTTTCTCATCAATTTTTAATACTGTATTTCCATTTCCCGGGCCGGATATATTTTCAATTTTTGCATTTATTTTAATTGAATCACCCTGACTTAAATCTATAAAAGTAGTGTCGGTTGTAAAATCTTGTGATAGTGAGATGTTATATATAAAAATGAAATGAAAAATAAATAATATGTAATTAAGCATTAACTTTTTTGAAGACATAACAAAAATAGGTGTATAATTAATTTTGGTTAAAGCATTAATTTATTCGATTTTTATTTTCTTATCAAAATTTGTACCATAAATTCCATTTTCAGAATAACCAAAGCATTTAATAATATAAGTGCCTGGCAGATCGCCTGTATAAAATGAAATATTAACTTTTCCTTTTTTGTTGGTTATTAAATTTCCATTCCAGTAAAGAGCATCTGAATAATTTGGAATTCGGTTGTTGGTTATCTCCGGAAATTTTATTCCTCGCTGTGTGCCCTTAAGCTCATATTTAATGGAATTTACCGGAAGATTTAATTTACACAAATTTATATCAATAATACCATCGTATTTTTGGTCGTAATAAAAGTATTGTTCTAACACAGCACTTATTGATTTTAATTTCTCAGGCCTTAATTTTAATACTGCCGTATGATCATCAACAGGTAAACCATCAAGAATAATAAGTGGATTTTCTCCAATTACACCTTGGGTAAAATTAGATATAACCCTTATTTTTCTTTTTTTATTTCTTCTTACAATTATAACTCCATGCACAATTTCGAATATAAATTCATCAACATTAGGTAATTTAATGTAATCAGAAAAATGATAGCTTACATCAGGGTCGCCATAAAAATTTATTTCTTTATCATTAAATGTATTTTTAAAATTTGGAATATAATCAGTATATGCATCATTTACTTGAATATTAATCATTTTTCGCTTAATAAAATCATCAAGCGAATTGTCAGGAATATATGTTTCTTTTACTATTTTACAGAATTTATCATAAAATTCATTTTCGATTTTTATTTTATATTTACTCGAAGTATCTTTTACTGAGATTACTAAATCAGCATTATTATTGTATTTTTCGAGGATAAAATAGAATTCCCCGTTTTGTTTGGTTTTGCTTACCTGTAGTTGTCCAACACTATCAATTAAGCATTGATAAATTACAGTGTTATTTTTTGGCTTATTACTTTTATCATCAAAAACTACTCCTTTTAAAATATCTCCATGACTTTCGGGCAGGAAAGTGATACTATCTGAAAATATTATATGCTGCTTACTTGCTAAAATTAAAGTATTTAGTAAATCAGGATTATTATTTGCAGTACTATGAATTATTTTATTGTATTGTGATGTAAACGAATACTTTTTATGCAGTGGTTCAAAAAGTTGGCCGTTATTATTAAATAACGACACAGAAATACCAAGATTTGATGAAATATATGTGTTTGTATCCGAATTTACATTTATTTCCAAATCAACTTTTTCACGTTTTTCATAAGTTGATTTATTTGTGCTTATATTTATTTCAAGGTTTTTATTATTTGTAATATAAATTGGCCTTGCAGATAATAATTCATTATTACTATATAATTTTAGTTCACAAGTTCCACTATAAAAATTATTTTTTGATAATGTAATTATACCTTTATTATTATATATATCTTTTATTTTATATTCAAGCCCCGGGTAATAAGCAGTTAATTTTAAAGGTAATGTTATTTCATTATTTGAAACTAATAATACCCTTATACTATCTTTAAAAGGTTTAACTTTTAATTTTATTCCATTAGCTTGTATTTTAGGTATTTGGCTTTTATATTCTTCATTATTAATATAGTAAACAATGAAATAACTTTTTAAATTATCAGGATTAAAATTAAAGTAACCAAAACCATTACTTAATGTTTGTATACTATCAGTTATTGCACCATTGCTGTTTGTTAAATAGCCTTTAAAATTTAGTCCATTTCCATCATTATCAGTAACCTTATATACTATTAAATTTTCCTGGTAATTTAAAATAAATCCACCTTCGGGATAATATGAAATATTTAAAGGCCCAATAATATTAAGATTACGATCTTTATTTTTTATTTTTATAAATGGATTAATAACATTAATACGTTGATGGTAAAAGCTTTCACAACCATAATTTTTCATATAATTAGTATATGCACGTATGTAATAGTAATTAGTTTGAAGGTGCCTGGGAATTTTAATATATCCTGATCCGATTCCGTTTTGCAGAAATATTTTTTCTTGCTGAATAGCAATATTATCCTGGTTAAATAATTCAATATAAGCAATTTTACTAAGATTTACCGGTATTTTTAAATTACCTTCATAAGTATTTATTTTAAACCAGATAGTTTCTCCTGATAAATAGGTTTCTCTATCAGTATTTAAATGAATTTGTTCAAATAAATGGTATTCAATAATTTTTTTTTCTTTTTCCTGAGAAAAACTTATTAAGAAACTAAATATTGAAATTATTAAAATAATAAATCTCATAAATAATTATTCTTTAAATTCTAATCTTCCCAAAAATCAGGGACAATATTGGTACCGTTTTTTGTGCAATCAAAACATGCACTATCTCTTGTAAAATGTATATCACCGGTAAATGATGTATCTATTATTATAAAAGCTCTTTTTAATAAACTATCTGTTTTAAGACTATCTCCAATTAATGAATATTCATCTTTACACCATCCAAAACCTGATTCAACATAAAAATATTCGTCGAAATCACTTTTTTCGATAAAAATTCTTTTTTTTGATACACCTGACACTTGAAACAATCCCAATACTGGTTCGTTTGGGTTGTTTATATTATACATATTACCATAAACCGAAGTTGGAGTCTTATCAAAGAGTGACCCTCCTGATTCGTTTACAGATTTCAGATAATTAAAATACTGATATGCTTTTTGCGATAATGAATATTGCTTAACTAAAATACTATACTTAATTTTTAATTTTGGGGTATTTGCTCCTATAAAAGTTAGTGGGAACCTTCTGATTTCATCATTAATTAAATTATCGGAGGTTCCTAATAATAATTCTTTCGGTTTAAATGATCTATAACAATAATATCTGTCTACATGTCCGGCCCAATGATATCGTACACCAAATTTCCATGTTTCTTCATATTCCCATGCATAATACCTGGTATTATTATTTGGATCGTGTGTATCTAAATACAGTTGCGCGCCTATTATATTGGTTTCCTCTTCAACATTGAATTTGTATTGCAACGAATAATAAATAGTATCTATCTCAACGGGATTATTAATAGTTTCAAAATCACATTCGTATATATTATTATCGGGTGTAATTACCTGTAATTTATATCCGGTTCCAACTTGTGCCTGAAAATTGCTATCTGTTTCATATGTTCCGAGTTTATTTAATACTTTATTTAATGGATATTCATTTTCCCTGTTATCAATAATTTTAATAATAGCATTTTCAACCATTTCGGGATGATTTTTATTATATGGATAACTGCGTGTAACTTTAACCTGGTATGGGCCAGGATTATTAGTTATTAATCCATCAATTACCAGTATATTTTCATATTTATCAATATCTGGCTCAAATGGTTCAACACATGCTTGCAACATAATACTTATAAGTATAATAGTAAATATTATTATCTTCATTTTACTAAAATTTAAAATTATAAGTAATAGTAAATATTGGTTGTGCAAATATTGAAAGCTTATATCCATTTACTTCACCACTTTTATTACTTAAAAAATATACAGAATAAACATTTTTTCTTCCGGTTACATTATATATTGAAAATGCCCATGAACTATGCGCAATTTTTTTTGATTTTAAGTTCCCTTCAATATTAATTGATAAATCCCATCGAATATAATCTGGTATTCGATATTCGTTACGTTGGGTATAATGAACAAGCTCTTTGTTTTTAAATACATATTTTGCAACAGGATAAGTAATTGGCCTGCCTGTGCTGTATGTAAAATTGTTTGACAAACTAAATCGTCGTGAATATCTTAAGTTCGATACTAAAGTAAAATCGTGAGGTTTATCATAATCTGAAGGATAAAAATTTCCATTATTAATAAGCTCTTCCAGGTATTTACTATCAAATTTATTTTGTGAAGAGGAATACGTGTAACTAATCCATCCATTTAACCTTCCTGTTTTCTTTTTTACCATAAATTCAATACCGTATGCTTTACCAATTCCGGTTAATAATATTGTTTCAATATTTTCATTCATCAGAAAATCTGCCCCACCTTTATAACCAATAATATCTTTCATGGTTTTATAATATATTTCAACAGATGTTTCGACTGTATTGCTTAAAAAGTTTTTAAATACTCCAAATACGTATTGATCGCTTATTTGTGGAGGAATATAAGCATCGCTAGTTTTCCAAATATCAGTAGGCGATATTGCAGTTGTATTAGATAACATGTGCAGGTACTGCCTCATCCTGTTATAACTTACTTTTATTGAACTTGATGGTGTGGTTTTTAGCCTGGCCGAAAATCTAAATTCTGGCCCTCCATAGGTTTTAATTACATGGTTTTTTGCATATTTTATGGTATCAAGTCGATATGCGGTTTTTCTTGGCCTGTCTTCATTATATTTATAAACATTACCTGGGCCTAAGGCAAAAAAAGATGAAAATCTGAATCCTGCATCTATTGATATTTTATTATTAATTTTATACTCGTCATTTATAAATAATGCATTTTCAATACTATTTTCCGGATTTATTTCTTTTTTTAATATAATTGATTTTTCGTCAATTGGTAATTTAATTCCCGGGTTTAAATCATATTTAATTATATTAAATCCGAAATTTACTGTATGGTTAATATGTGGAAAATAAGCAAATACTGTTTTAAATTCTTTATAATTAATTGAATATTTTAGATTAAATGCTTCGTAAGGATTTGATTCATAATCGATATGGTAATTATAATGGCTATAAATTCCACTAAAAGTTCCATAGATTTTTTTTGAGAAAAAATGCTTATAACTAACAGTTGAATTAATATTTTGATAGTTAAATACAGTGTCTGAACTCAATTGAAAGAAATCTTTGCTTTGATAAACAGAGGCAGAAATGGAGTTTTTATTATCGAATTCGTAATTGAACTTGGTATTTACATCATAAAATTTTGCTGAGCTATTATATAAATTTGCTTTCCCCAGTCTTTTAAATACCCAGTCAGAGTATGTGCTTCTTCCTGATATAATAAATGATGCTTTATTTTGTAATACTGGCCCCTCAAATGTTAATCGTGCAGTAAACGGACTTATACCTCCATTACCACCAAATTCTTTTTTATTTCCATTTTTTATGGTAACATCAAAAACTGACGAAACTCTTCCGCCATATTTTGCAGGAATACTACTTTTATACAATTTAAAGTTATTTATAACATCGGGATTGAAAACCGAGAAAAAACCAAACATATGAGATGTATTAAAAACAGGTGATTCATCAATTAAAATAAGATTTTGATCAGTACTACCACCTCTTACATTAAATCCCGATGCGCCTTCGCCAACTGTTTGAACACCAGGTAATAGGATGGCTGTTTTTATTACATCAACTTCACCTAACGAAGAAGGAATTTGTTTAATGCTTTTAATTTCTAATTTATTTAGTCCTAATTGAAGTCCTTCAACATTATGTTCTTTTTCTGCTGTAATAACAACATCTCTTAATTGATATATTTCTTCTTCTAATTCAATATCTAAGTTCCCATTGTCATTAATTTGGGCATTTATTGCTTTATCTCTTCGCCCAACATATTTAAATAAAATTGTATGTTTACCGCGTGGGAGGGTGATAACATAATATCCATTTGCATCACTTATAGTTCCTAATCCAAGTTCTTTAACATATATTACGCCACCAATAATTGGTTGCCCGGTTTCAAGTTCTGCAATAGTTCCGGAGATAATGGCATTTGATGTGTTATAGCGGTTTACGGGATTACCAATAATTATTTCTCCATTTTTATTACCATTAATTTTTTCATCTTCATTATTAATAAATGTATACGAACCTATTATATTATCTTCATTATTTTTTAGCGATTGCCTGTTTTTAAAATACTCAGGTAAAATATCATTAATAATATAATTATTGGTAATAATTACATTATTGTTCCAATCTATATAAAATTGAAATTTACTATTCTTAAATGAATTTGATAAAATATTATTAAGTGAATCGGGTGTTTTATTCTGACTTATTATTATTGTATCGATCCAATGTTCAATATAATAAAATTTAAATTCTGATTGGGATTCAATAGTATCAATAAATTTTAGATATGATAATGAGTCATAATCTTCTTTAATTAAACTTTTTATATCTTGAGCATTGGTTTTATATTTAGCTATTAATAAAGATAATATGATAAATATTACATTACTCGTAAAAATTTTCTTCAAAATACAATCCAATTAATTTATTAGTTATCAGTAAGGCTATCATAAAACTTTACTAAGTTTTGTGCATTTACCTTAAAATCAGCATTATATAATTTATTCTTTTTTAAATATGTTTTTATTTCATTTTTTTGGTCTCTTAATAATATTTTGAGTTTAAACTCATTTTTAAATTTTCGGTATTTACCATCTTTATACAATGCAAAATATGCGTTGTTTTTATATTCAAAACTTCGGGCAGAGTTATCAATTTTTTTATATTTTTCCCATCGCATATATAATGAAACATTTCCCTGGTGTAAAACTTCATAATACCCTGGTTTAAAAATATTATTGCTTTTTTTCCCAAAATCGGATTTATAGATAAACTTGCTTGTATTGATTATAAATTTTTTTACAATAAAATTATTAATAGTAATAGGGAATGCATTATTATAAATTTTGTTAAGGTATAGAATCCTGTCCTGATAAATATCGTATTTAATTGCCTCAACCGGATATTGTAATGTATCGTAGAATAATACTCCTTTACTCCATTCATTGTCAAGATAATATGGGTGGTTGTATTTAGAAAAGCTATATTCGCGATTTAATTTTCCGGATATATAATTATTTTTTTTGTTTATGGTTGAATTATAGGTTTGATTTAAGTTTTTTATGTAATGATCGATTAAATAATTTTTGTTTAAATTATAGTCGGTTTGACAATAAACATTTATTGAAATAATTAATAGTATAATTGAATATATTAATCTCCTATTCTCCATACTCTGTCAGATAAGTAGCAAATATATGCTTTTGTAGTATATTTATTAATGATTAATGAGTTTATATTAATTATTATGACATATTTATTGTATTAAGCCGTTAAATGTTTTTTAATATTTAATAAATAAAATATATTTGAAAATTTTGAGTTTTATTAAGATTAAATTTTAGTTCATATTTTGGATACCAAAAAAGAATATATACTTTTAATAAATTGCTAATAGTAAAAACTCTATTAAAATGGATAAATATCAATGTAATATTTGTGGTTATATATATGATCCTGAATTAGGAGATATAGATAATGAAATATCACCAGGAATTAATTTAAAAGAATTACCTGATGATTGGACTTGCCCTGTATGCGGTGCAGAAAAAACTGAATTTGAGAAATTCGATGAATAGGTTATTTTAATTAAATAATATAATAGGCTCTAATTTAATAAAGCGTTTTTTTTTGTATTATTTTTGGACTAAAGTCCAAGTTTTTATCCGGGATATTTCTATTCCGTCAGCTAAAGCTGACGGTAATAACCTTTTAAAAAGGTTACAAAACTTTTACCGTTGGCTTTAGCCAACGGAAGTCAAATCACTAAAAGGAACAGGGCTTTCAGCCCTATACATTTATCAACGTTTTATTAAACTATAACCAATATAATATTTTAATTTGTTGATATTTCAACCTTTAAAATAAATAAAGAATATTTATCGTCTAAGGGTAAAAAGTTATGCTCTAGTTTATTTCCTGTTTTTCTTGCTATGTCAATTAATCCTAAACCAGCACCACCTTTTTCGCTAATTTTACCTTCTTTCATTGTCTTTTTAAATAAATCGTTTAATTCTTGTTTATCAAGCGAGTTAACTTGCACCAGGGCGGATTCAATATCATTAATTTTGTTCTTCGATACTTTATTACTAGTTATAATATAATAGGTATTTTTTTTATTACCAATTAAGAAGAGCCCATTTCCTATATTA
>Ga0272442_10012322_pt1 | contig 10343 bp, 5 predicted proteins | sample SSMForm2O_FD_200262 | JGI IMG/M metagenome (GOLD analysis project Ga0272442, IMG submission 200262) | Marine sediment archaeal communities from Little Sippewissett salt marsh, Falmouth, MA, United States - SSM-Form-2O | ecosystem: Environmental > Aquatic > Marine > Wetlands > Sediment ... | reverse complement strand
TCGTAGTCCTCTGGAAGAGGAGGATTTTTAATCTTCTTGACCCGGCACACGGCTATATCTGGTTGATAGTATCCAGACTCTAGCTTATCGCCTATCCTCTTATCAACTATAACATAATCGTTGCTGTCACTTGTCCCAATACATACTGTTTTGCCTACGTAGTCTCCGTTGTCCACAATGTAATGTGCACACCCCAAAATAAAATTGGGGTCTATCACTGTCATGCTAATTGAACAACTTCCTGTTTCCTTCGCCACCATCGCCAGACATTCACCTTCAGGCCTGTCCTGAAGATATGTCGCCGGATAATCTTCCGGCCAGTACACCAATCCCCAGGCTACGGTACTCATCGAAGCCAAAACAAAAATAGTCATTATAAATATCATTTTTCGTGTAAACATTTGTATGACCCCCTTTCTTTATTAAAAGAGTCTATCTGTATTTTCTTCTTATCTGTTGAAGTTTTTTGTCTATAAAACGTAAATTAAACGCTGTCGTCCCCTTGCGGCGGACCTCTTTCTCTTTTTGACTTCATATCTGATATTTGCATTCCTTCACCCTGTTTAAGTTAAATTGACTTTATCAGTCATTACTTTGCATTTCCCTGACTCCGCAGTTTTTGTGTTAATACAAAACACCCTTGCCGGCTCATCATGTTTTGTATTCTTTGTTTCAGCACAACAAAATCTTCCTATCTGTAAAATTAGCGACGATAATGTTCAGAAAATGAAAAGTTAAAATCGAAAATCTTTTGGCCGAAAGAATATATCTTTTTATTGCCATACAGCTTCGCCTTTTTTTGATTAACGCGATACCGTTCGCTTCTGTGGTACAGGCTGAGCTATACTGTCGGGTGTTGAATGTTGTGAAAAATTAAAATAGGGAAAAAACAATAAGCTTGGGCAATCCATCAAACCCACACCTGCCATAAAAGAAAAAAAGCCGGTTATCGTACGGACTAACCGGCTTTTCATGGAGGGATGTTTATCTACTTTTGTACATCAGGCATAGTAAACAAGGTAAATGTTGAATAAATTTTTCTCCGACGCTCCGTAAACAACAGTTCGAGTTTTAGACACCCTCAATTTTTCCTCTTTCACCCATGCCTACGTATGCCGCAGACAGTTTTTCACTATTCCCCCCTTTTTACCCATTTTAACATTTTACCCACTCTCATTTTGAAAGTGAAATTTCGCCCGCTCAAAGTTACCTATTTTACCCATCTTGCCCATTTTAACATTTCATCCACCCTCCACCAATTACGGCCTGCGCGAAACGCCCCAAGAACCAGGAAAATGCCCGATTTTGAAAACACATCGAAAATTGTACGTCTTTTTGCATCTTTTTTTTCAATTTTTCTTCTTTTTTTTCTTTTTTACCTCTTTTTAAAAACTTTTTGTCGTTTTTTTTTCAATTTTTCGTCTTTTTTAAAATGCCAATCCGCATTTTTGAACCAAAAATAAGGCTGCCCAAAATCCCCCCATACAAAACCACCCCCATTTTCAATTCAAAAATCAGGGTACCGAAAATCCCAATTTGCATCATTTGCCAGCTGCAAAAACCACTGAGTTGGAGGAGTTTTTTCTTGATTTTTCGCCCGTAAACAGTTAAACTGTTCTCATTAGGATAGGAGGAAAGTTTTGTTAGCCTTTTACCGGGCTTTGCCGCCGGAAAAGACTATAACATGCGTTGAAACCGTGCCGGTGGTAAGTATCTGTCGTCACTGTGCTTACAGCTGAAAAATTTAGAAAAAAAGGATTTTTATTCAAAGAATATAAAGAGGAGAGCAAAAATACTCAGTCCCTCACGATACACAATTGTTGACAGAGGTATCGAGATATCCAAAGCAGCCGCTCCCGAACGATGTTTTTCTACATCTCTAACCCTGATTATCAGCGGTTTCTGTTTGACTCTCCCGGCTCAACCAGCCCCAGCCCAACAGCCGCCATTGACGGCTGCACCCACAAACCCAAAGTTCATCGATTGGCAGCAAAAAGCCCTAACTCTCGATGTTACAACAACATATGATGAGCAGGGCCATCTACTCGGCCACATCCCTTCTACGATTGACCGCTCTCATATCCAGCTTCAGGCTATGACAGTACAAGTGTCTATCGATACACTGCCCATTAGTTATGACCTCAGAACAGAGGGAAGCGTTACCTCCGTTAAGAACCAGGCCGATTGTGGAAGTTGTTGGACTTTCGGCACTTACGGCTCACTCGAAAGTTGGCTCTTGAAAAATGAGGCTCAAACATGGGATTTTTCCGAAAATCACCTCAAGAACTACCACGGTTTCGACTTCACTCCCTGCGATGGTGGAAATACTGATATGAGCACCGCTTATCTGGCACGCTGGTCGGGGCCGGTTGATGAGTCCGACGACCCGTATCATGACTGGGACGACCGTCCCTCTCCGGGGGGACCCTGCCAAAAATACCTAAAAAGTGCTTTATGGTTTTTCACCGAAACCGACATTAAGAACGCTCTTATGACCTATGGCGCAATGTATGTGAGCATGTTCTACCAGTCCGCCTCTTACAACTCTCTTGAATATACCTATTACTACGATGGAAGCGATGGTACAAATCACGGCGTAACCTTAATCGGCTGGGACGATAATAAAACCGTCTCAGGAGCCCCTGGAAACGGTGCCTGGCTAATAAAGAACAGTTGGGGACCCATCTGGGGAGACCAGGGCTACTTCTGGCTCTCTTACTACGATACTGCGGCTGTCCAGTATGCCGTGGCTTTTTGCAACGCCGTACCAACTTCCTCGTACCTTAACAACTATCAATACGACCCATTGGGATGGACAAACTCGGCCGGTTTTGGCTCCGCCTCCGCCTGGGCCGCAAACATTTTCACCCCAACTGCAAACGAAAAACTCCAGGCCGTTGCCATATATGCTGTCGACAACAGTGTCGCTTACGAAATTTACATATACGACCAATTCAATGGCAGCTCATTTTCCACCCTTCTGGGCTCTACTTCCGGAACGCTTATCAATTCTGGCTACCACACCATTTCACTACCTTCAGGTATCGACCTGACCAGCGGCGATGATTTCTCTGTCGTCGTAAAGTTCACAACGACAGGATTCACTTACCCAATTCCGGTTGAGGATTACTATCCCGGCTACTCTTCAGCTGCCACCGCAGACCCGGGCCAAAGTTACATAAGCTCCACTGGAACAACATTCACCGATATTACAAGCAATAGTGGCTTTGAGAACGCAAACGTATGCATCAAGGCTTTAACAATCCCGCCGCAAATGACACCTCCGCTCATTACATCGACGCCGGTTACTATTGCCGTCGTAAACGAGCTTTACACCTACGACGTCGATGCATCAGGTTTTCCCCAGCCTACATACGAATTGGTAACATATCCCTCCGGAATGACAATCAACTCTGAGACCGGACTAATTGAGTGGACCCCTGTCGCTGCGGGCGACTTCTATGTTGTTGTCAAAGCCTCCAACGGCCAGTTGCCGGACGCAAACCAGCCCTTTATCATCACCGTTTACGAAATTCCACCTTATATCGACGACGTGGCCTACGCAGATATACCTGTTCAGGGCTCCATATCCGGGGATTATACCGATACTCAGTCCACTGATGACGCCTACGAGGCCGTAACTGAAGTCAGGGAAGGAAATCCAGGTCAGGGTTTCAGTTCCCTTGAACATAAGTGGTTGTTCGATGTAACCGGCGGTGAAGCTGTAACCTTTTATATCGAAGCACACCAGACCCCCAGTAGTGATAATGATAACTTTACTTTCGCTTATTCAACGGATGATTCAACCTACACGGATATGCTCACAGTTACCAAAACCATCGATGACGACACCTCTCAAAGCTTTGACCTGCCCCCTTCGCTCAGTGGTACGGTATATATCCGCGTAGTAGATACCGATAGTACAAAGCGTAATCAGGACATGGATAATCTTTACGTTGACCAAATGTACATACGCTCCATAAGCAGCGGTCCTGAAACCTACACGCTTACCGTCAATATAGTCGGTAACGGCTCTGTAACTGTCGACCCGAACCAGTCCGTATATACCGATGGTACGGTCGTTACGCTCACCGCCAATGCCGATTTAGGCTGGTCTTTCGACTCCTGGACCGACGACCTGACCGGAAGTACCAATCCCGACACCATCACAATGGATAGCGACAAGATAGTCACCACCAACTTCACTCAAAACCAGTACACAATTACAGCCTCGACAGATGCCAACGGTATGATTGACCCTAACGGTATCATCATTAAAACTTATGGACAGGACCAGCTTTTTGCAGCAACGCCGAATATCGGCTATGCGGTGGGCACCTGGTATCTTGATGGCAATAGTGTTCAGGTTGGCGCCGATACATATTTGCTGACCAATATTACCGCCAACCATACAGTTCACCTGACATTCACCCCGATGCCTTCGGATAATTTCAATGACAACAGGCGAGGTGCAGCATGGCGGCTATATGTGGAAAATCATCAAAGTGCATGGCTTATTGAAGATGCTAATCGGCTAAACATCAGGGCTATTGGCGATGTTAATAATCTCCTCGCTCAGTATGCAGCCAACGGCTGGAGTTTCGATGTCAACGAAGACTTCAAAATCGAAATCGATTTCCATTATACACCACTCAGCGACAGCAACGGCTGGGTTGGGATAACTATGGAAAAGGATTACAACAATTATATCTCAATATCTGCCGGTTCCGACAGCAATCTGCCTTACTTCTACTTTGAAACACTAATCGACGGTAACCTGGTATTTGAAAAAACTTCCAGAGACACAAACGATGGGACTCTCTACATCTCCTATGATGCTGACATCGACCAGTTGTACCTAAGTTCCACAGGCTATGGTTCCGCAAAAAGCTGGCATACTGTATCCGGCACCCTGCAGGCTAAGTGGGCCTCTGAGCCTCTCAGCGTAGCTATAGGCGGATACTCTGATGGTATCGCTTTTGACGCCGGCGATGCATACCTCGATAACTTCGAGCCTACCGGCGCAATTATTCTTGGCTGGCCGCCTGTAACAGACCTAAATGGTGACGGTTACATCGATTGGGATGATGTTGCCATAATGAGGGGGCTTTGGCTTAATACCGGCCAGGGTATCCTAAGCGATATCAACAGTGACGAAATTGTAAACTTCCTGGACTTTGCCGAATTTGCCCCTTCATGGTAACTTCGATAGGAGACTGTGGGGAAATCTTAAAATCAGTCGGTTAATTCCTTAAGCCGGTTAACTCTCTCGAGAGCTTCGGCAAATTGCACTTGTGCTTTATCGAGATAGGTCATTATCTCATCGACATAACCGTCCGCCGAAGCCGACCAGACACGATTGAAATAACGTTCTCCGGATGCAAAGTGGCTCATTACATCGGCATAAGTTTGCAATCCATGAGCTTGTGCAATGCTCTCCCGGGCTTCTACAAACGTCGTCAGGTCACCTCCGAAAAGTTCGTCAATGCGGTGACGCATATCATAGGCGTTTATAGTTTCTTTTTCTGCGTTGAGCCGTGTTATATTTTCAACAATGCGAGCTAAGCTCGTTTTTATATCCTGTAAATTCATAGCAAGTTTTTCTTCTGAACAACTGTCTTTGTGTGTACGCCACCGAACCATAACTACCCCAACAATCCCCAGGACAAGAGCTGCGATAAAGTAGCCCCACTGTACCTCAGATTCATCGAACACCGCAGCCAATGCTCCCGCTAAAAAGCCAACGCTTATTATTATATAGCCCGTTTTTCTCATAAGAAACTTCTTTCTACATCCCTAAAGCCTCGCACAAACATAATACATTGCAAAACCAACCCCGACCAGGGCTTCTCCCACAATCAAACCGGCTGCGATAGGAATGCCAATTTCCTCACTGAAACGCTTGCCCTTTTTCCAGTCGACCAGAAGTCGAAGCAATGTCCCGATACTATAAGTCAGCACGATATTAAACGGCAGATAAAAACCAAGTCCAACCAGGATGCCTAATCCTCCTATACCGCTCGTACTCAATAAAGCCCCCAGGCCAGCCCCGGCGATGTACTTTTGCAAAGGAACATCACCGCCTAAAATACCTTTAATCATACTAGCTAGCGCCTGACCCTGCGGCGCCGGCAGCCGTTCGCTACCTAATCCATAAGCCTTGTGCAGAATAAAAATCATCGCCATAACCAAAACAGGACCAAGCCATGTACCGAGAAACTGGCCGTATCCCTGCATTCTTGGTGAAGCGCCGACCATGTAGCCTGTTTTCATATCCTGCATCAGGTCTGTCGCCTGCGCCATTGCAACGCAGGCCGCAGCTCCGACAACCACCGATGAGATTATGGCAGCCTTTTCGCCAATACCGCTGGCAATAACCACAAGTACGGTCACGGCAATAAGTGTCATCCCGCTCAGTGGAGACCAGTTTGTTCGCCCGATACATTCTGAAAGGATGACACCAGCCACCCAAACCCAAATAGTCCCAAAGACAGCCATTAGACCGCCTCGAATGAGGTTCATTTCTTTTACCGACATAAGCGCAATGATAAAAAGCAAAATCGTGGCGCCGGCGATTCCGATGTACAGCAGACGAATCGGCATTTCATCCTTTGAATGTTCTGTTTTTGATTGAGCGGCCTTTTGCATACTGCCGACCGCACTTATAATAAGAGGTAAAGCCAATACTATCCCCGTCAAGGCGCCACCGACAAGCATCCCGATACCAACCGGCCTGAATAAACTTACACGAAGGTATTCCGGCATACTAGTTTCCAAAATCTCACGGGCAGGAAGAATATCCAAAAGTTTTAGCAATGGGGCTAAAATCCAGTAGCAGGCAAAGCCTCCTATGATAAAACAAAAGCCGCCTTTGCCGGCAATAAATGCAACACCTATCGTCATCAATGATATGTACCACACCCCGTTCATATAATCGGGCATTCCAATCAACTCTCCCAGATTCCAGTTCTCAATGTGGCTTCTCTGGCTTGCGAAGTGAACAATTCCGCTTATTGCTATCCCGGAAAGCAGCAGAAAGGCTTTATGAACACCGGCCCCGGGGGATTTTAGGATTGTGGCGACTGCAACACCGCCTGGATATGTCAGTCTTTCATAGTCTATCATTTGTTTACGAAGTGGAATAATAAAAGCAATTCCCAAAATACCGCCGGCAATACATGCAAATACCATTAACACCGCATTGAAATCCGTCTGCCCTAAAATGAACAAAGCCGGCACTGTGAACATCATACCGGCCGATGCGCTGTTAACCGCGCTTGCTATCGTTTGATTAATATTGTTTTCGACAATACTGCTTCGATGTAAAATGCCCCGCAAAATACCGAATCCCAGGATTGCGGCCAGTTCAGACCCTTCAATGGAAAATCCAAGAATCAAACACGCATACCCAATGCTGATAGTAATAAGAGCCCCTAATACGTATCCAACTAAAACCGCAGTAGGAGTTAATTCCGGATAATACCCTGTACGGATTATTCTTTCTTTACTGTCGCTGTCACTATTTGCCACTTGGCTGCCTTTTTTCCAGTATCTTCTCAATCTCATCCATCGTCCGATTCATTGCCGCTATAGTCTTGTTGAATGGTTCTGCGGTAGTCATATCCACACCGGCCTTTTTCAAAAGATTAATCGGATAATCAGACCCGCCTGATGATATAAATTCGATATATCTTTTGACCGCCCCTTTTTCATTGTTCAATACCCTTTCAACTAAAGCCGTTGAAGCGGTAAATGAGGTAGCGTATTGATAAACATAGAAGTTATAATAAAAATGTGGGATATATGCCCATTCGACCGTATACGCCTCGTCAATATAGCAAACTCCTTTATCGTGGCCGTAATATCTTTTAAGTATATCACCGTATAGCTTATTAAACACATCCCCCGTCAGCGGCTCTCCCTGTTCTGCGCTTTCATGTATAAGCAGTTCAAATTCGGCAAATTGAGTCTGCCTGAAAACTGTTTGCCTTGCGCCCTCTAAATAATCCATTAACAGGGATAATCTTGTACCATCATCTTTAATCTCTGATAACGTTTTGTTAATCAGAAGGGCTTCGTTGAAGGTTGAAGCGACTTCAGCAACAAAAATCGAATAATCCGCCGTTGGATACGGCTGATTCTCGTTCGAGTAATAACTGTGCATCGTGTGCCCCAACTCATGAGCTAACGTGCTGACATCATCATATCTACCGTTGTAATTCAGCAGAATATACGGATGAACATCGTAAGCACTGCCGTTAGAATATGCACCCGACCGCTTGCCTGTTGTCGGGTAAACATCTATCCATCGCTTTTCAAAAGCCTGTTTGACAATCTCCACGTAATCTTTTCCCAGTGGTTTTACAGAATCAAGTACAAGCTCTTTAGCCTCTTGGAAAGTATATTCCAAATCAATACCCTTAACCGCAGGTGCGTAAAGGTCTGAGTACTTCAATTTATCCACACCGAGCATTCGCTTTTTCAAATTCAGATAACGGTGAAATGTATCGAGATTTTTATTAACATTTTCAATAAGACTGGAATACACCTCTGTCGGAATATTATAATTATCCAGCGCACTTTCCAGCGAAGAATTGTAACGGCGGGTACGTGCATAAAACATATCTCTCTTCAGATTCGAATAGAGCTGCACTCCGAATGTCCGCTTAAAATCGTTGAAGGTTTTCCAGAACGCCTGAAAAACTTTCTCCCTGTCCTTCTGGTTCGGCAAAGCCCGGTAACGCGCATAACCGGCCTTATTCAATCTGGCAGTAGTGCCATCGCTCAATTTGACCTCCGGATAAGGCAGTTCCGCATCACTAAAAATACTATAGATTGAAGATGGACTGTTGGCCAATAAAGCCGCCTCCGCCAGTATCTTTTCTTCGCTTTCTGACAGCCTGTGGGCTTTTGTGCGTTGTATGTCATACAGATACATTTTATAATCTTCTAAACCCATTTCTCTTTCGATAAAATTGTCAATTTTTTTCTTGTCCATTGCTGCTATTTCAGGCTCAATAAACGATGCTTTGGAATTATAGTCCGTAACAAGCTGTTCTAATTGCTGCCTCATCCCCAGATACCTGGGATTACGTGTGTCCTGGTCCGATTTCATCGAAGCATAGCTGTATAACCGTCCGACTTCCCTCGAAATATCACTGTTGAATTCTAAACACTCCAACAATTGGTCTGAAGAACTCGCAAGCTCTCCTTTATACCTTAAAACATTATCGAACTGAGCAACTAACTTTTCCTTCGCCTCATTCCACAATTCGTCCGAAGCATAAAGGTCCTCCAGTTTCCACGTATCCTTAACCGGAATCTCCGACCTTTCATGAATCTGACATCGACTTTGCTTTGATGAAACCGTCAGAAGAACGGTTAATGCAGTAATTGTGATTAAAATTTTTTTCATTTTAACTCCTTTTCTATATAGAGAAATAGTTATCATTCAAAAACAATGAGACAAAATAATCTTTAATTCAGGAGACATCTTTCAGCTTCTGTTTCAGCAATTTTATCGTTATCTCATTTCCTTTCAAGGATTGTTTTTTCTTAGTTAATCTCCTCAACAAAATGGCATAGTTTAAGGCATTTGTTTGTTGGATATAGCCTTGCCGTTGAATTGATAAGCTCTCTCGTCTTAATAATTAATAATGGGCGATACAGGATTCGAACCTGTGGCCTCACGGGTGTGATCCGTGCGCTCTAACCAGCTGAGCTAATCGCCCTTTACTGCTCACATTAGAACTGCAAATCGGTCTCTCTGTCAAGTTTCATTTTTTCAAAAGCTCCCCACCCTCGGTTGCAATAAGATTAATCCGCCCGAATTTCACGCCCTTCAGGCTTACCATATTTTCCGCAACCTTGTTAATTTGTCCAGCACGTCCCCGCAAAACTATCACCTCCAGACAATCGTGTTTGCCCAGATGAACATGAACCGACGAAATTGCCTCCAAAAGATGCGAATGCTGAAGACCGGTCAGCCTCTCCATCAGCTTTGTCGAATGATGGTCGTAAAGCAAAGAAACCGTGGCGACAGCCTCGGATTTCGGGTCGCTCAACTGCTCATTGCTTAGCTCCCGACGTAGCAAATCCCGTATTGCCTCGGACCGGCTTTGATAACCTTGTTTAACGATAAGTTTATCGAATGCCGAAAGCAGACCCTTCTCCAGGGATACTCCTATACGTTCTACTTGCTTCATTGTCTTCTCCTGTTCAATACTCTAAGCCCCGGCATAACTAACTTTTCAAATCAAACTATTTTCCATTACTATTTGCGGTAATCAAGCGGTGGTTTTCTATCCCCAAGAAGAGCGCGATATTTAAAGTTCGCTCCTCGC
>Ga0272442_10012321_pt1 | contig 10343 bp, 9 predicted proteins | sample SSMForm2O_FD_200262 | JGI IMG/M metagenome (GOLD analysis project Ga0272442, IMG submission 200262) | Marine sediment archaeal communities from Little Sippewissett salt marsh, Falmouth, MA, United States - SSM-Form-2O | ecosystem: Environmental > Aquatic > Marine > Wetlands > Sediment ... | reverse complement strand
CATGGAAATGGCTCTTCCTCCGGGAAGGATGATTCCGCAAAAGGATTGGGCAGTTCCTGTTGAAGTGAGATTCTTCGATCCGATTCCACCTCCCGGGGATGATGACAGGGAGTCTGTGCGCGAAATGTCTCAGAAGACAAGGCGCATGCTTTGTGATGCCATTGAAAAAAGCAGGTCCGGGGAAATTGCAAATAAATGTTGACGTACACAATATTGGCGCCTATATTGCCGCCCAAGAAAGAAGGGAAAAAAAGAAGGGAAGAAGTATGGCGCTTTATCCTGAAAGAAAACAGGAGCTGATTGGCAGGTTCCGGAAACATGGAAGTGATACCGGATCTCCGGAGGTGCAGATCGCGTTGCTGACCGAAAGAATCGGTTATCTGACGGATCATTTCAAGACGCACAAGAAGGATTTCCACTCACGCAGGGGGCTTCTAAAGCTGGTCAGTCACAGGCGCAATCTGCTCAATTACCTCAAGCGAAGCGACATTGAACGTTACCGCGTCATCATCAGGGAACTCGGGCTCCGGAAATAACTTTTCCGGTAATATTCGGGGCAATCATCCGGTGGGGAAAACTCCGGCTCAGGCGAAGAGGCGGGCCGTTGCGTCGAAGCGCGCTTGTTTTTAGGTAATACAAAAATCAATTCACAACTTTTGCTTCCCGAAAACAGACAACACTAACAAGTATCTTTTAGATACATAACTGAACCTGAACAAGTTACAGGATTCATAACTGGAGGTAGAACATTATGATTATCAGAGAAAGCGTAAAGCTGGGAGACAGGGAAATATTCATCGAGACAGGCAGGGTTGCAAAACAGGCGGCCGGGTCCTGTCTCATAAGCTCCGGAGACACGGTTGTTCTGGTCACGGCATGTTTTGACGCCGAGAGACCGGGCATCGATTTTCTTCCGCTTACGTGCGATTACCAGGAAAAGACATTTGCAGCCGGAAAGATTCCGGGAGGATTTTTCAAGAGAGAGGGCAAGTCCAGGGACTCGGAAGTGCTTACTTCACGTCTTATCGACCGTCCGTGCCGTCCGATGTTCCCAAAGGGCTGGGCGCGTGAGACACAGATTGTGGCCACTGTCCTGAGCGCGGATGAGGCGAACCGGGCCGATGTACTCGCGCTCACGGGAGCGTCCATGGCGCTTCACCTTTCGGAATGCCCGTGGGAAGGCCCCCTTGCCGGCGTTAGAGTGGGCAGGGTCGAAGGAAAATTGATAGCAAATCCCACTGCGCAGGAAATGGAGTTGTCGGACATCAACATCGTCATGTCCGCAAGCAGGGATGCCATCGTAATGGTGGAAGGCGGCGCCGGGGAAGTTTCTGAAAGCGACATGATAGACGCTCTCATCTTCGGCCACGAAGCCATACAGCCACTGCTCGATCTGCAGGATCAGATCAGGGAGTCCGTTGGCAAAGTCAAGGTTGATGTTGTTGCACCCGAGATAAACGCGGACGTGCTCGCGCGCGTTACCGAGCTTGCAGAAAAGGATATCGACGAGGCTTCAAAGATTCCGACAAAGATGGAACGCTACGGCCGCTACAAAGAGATAAACAGTTCTGTAAAGGAACAGCTCGCTGAGGAGTTTGAAGGGCTTGAGTCCGACATCGGGAATTCAATCGACAGCATCAAGAAAAGGATTATCAGGACCCGCATTCTCAAGGAAGGCGTAAGGATCGACGGTCGCAACTACGAGGAGGTAAGGCCCATCACGTGTGAAGTGGGCGTGATGCCGCGGACTCACGGCTCAGCACTTTTTACGCGCGGAGAGACGCAGGCCCTCGTTACGACCACGCTCGGCACCAAGCATGACGAGCAACGGCTGGACACGCTAATGGGCGATGTCTGGAAAAAGTTCATTCTGCATTACAACTTCCCACCTTACAGCGTGGGTGAAGTGAAGTTTTTAAGGGGGCCCGGAAGGCGCGAGATTGGACACGGCGCCCTTGCCGAAAGAGCCCTCAAGACCATAGTTCCTTCGGACGAGATTTTCCCCTACACCATGAGGGTTGTATCCGAAATACTCGAGTCAAACGGGTCTTCCTCCATGGCCACGGTATGCGGCGGCACTCTTTCCATGATGGATGCGGGCGTTCCGATAAAGGAGCCCGTCGCCGGTATCGCCATGGGCCTTATCAAGGAGGGCGACGACGTTGCCATTCTGACCGACATTCTCGGCGACGAGGATCATCTGGGAGACATGGATTTCAAGGTCACGGGCTCGGCAAAGGGAATAACGGCCCTTCAGATGGACATAAAGATCAAGGGGCTTTCGAGGGAACTCATGGCAAAGGCCCTTGAGCAGGCGAGAAAGGGCAGGCTTCACATACTCGATGCCATGCTGTCCACGATTTCTGAAAGCAGGGGGGATATTTCGAGGTACGCCCCCAGGATAACCACGATCAAGGTGAAACCGGATCAGGTAAGAACCGTGATTGGCCCCGGAGGCAAGGTTATCAAGGGCATAGTGGATCAGACGGGCGTTACCATGGACGTGGAGGATGATGGAACCATTTCGCTTGCCTCGTCAGACGCCGAGGGAGTTGAAAAGGCTATTGAGATAATAAAGGGCCTTACGCGCGAAGCGGCCGTGGGCGAGGTGTACAAGGGCACGGTGCGCAAGGTGGTCGACTTCGGCGCCTTTGTGGAAATCATCCCCGGCACGGACGGCCTGCTGCACATTTCCGAGATGGATCATGATCACGTGGACAGGGTAACCGACATCTGTGATGAAGGTGATCAGATCGAGGTCAAGGTTATCGAGGTCGACAGCTCCGGAAAGATAAGACTTTCGCGCAAGGAACTTCTTCCCCCTCCGCCTGAAGGCGCGAGAAAGGAAAGAAGGCCGTCGGGAAGGGGTGACAGATCCAGGGGCAACGACCGGGGTCGCGGTTCCGGCGACCGGAGTCGTTCCGGCGACCGGAGTCGCTCAGGCGACCGGAGTCGCTCAGGCGATCGGAAGCGCGGTCCAGGGAGGAACTCGAACAGGTGAGCGATCCGGTAGTACTCAGAATCAAGCCCGTTGTCCAGGAAGGGCCGGCAGAGCCCGCGTACGGCAGCAAATCTGCAGCGGGAATGGATCTTGCGGCCTGGCTGCCCGGCGGCCCGCTGAAGATCGAGGCTGGCAAAAGCGCGCGCGTACCAACGGGCTGGATCATGGAGATTCCCGCCGGATACGAAGGGCAGGTGCGCCCCCGCAGCGGTCTTGCCGCAAAGCATGGCATTGCAGTGCTCAATGCGCCGGGGACGATTGATTCGGATTACAGGGGCGAGGTTCAGGTTATTTTAATCAACCTCGGAAACGAAGATTTTATCATTGAAAACGGCGACAGGATCGCCCAGCTCGTTATTGCACCCGTGACCCGTGCCCGGGTGGAGATTGCCGCCGGACTTTCAGAGACGGATCGCGGCGCCGGTGGCTTCGGCTCTACGGGACGATGACGGATTACAGGAGGGATAAATGAAGAAACAGCTTGGATCAAAGCCGTTGTTGTTCCCCATGCCGGCCGTAATGGTGGGCACATACTGCGAGGATGGAAACCCCGATGCCATGACGGCCGCATGGTGCGCCATATGTTGCGAGAAGCCCGTCTGCGCCGGCGTTGCGGTACGGAAAAACAGGATGACGTTTGCAAATATTTTGCAGACAAAGGCGTTTACACTGAATGTGCCGTCGACATCACAGACTGCCGAAGTCGATTACGTGGGCATAGTGTCGGGAAACAAGGAGCCCGAAAAGCTTTCAATGGCAAAGCTCGACACAAGCCGCTCAGAGAGGGTGAACGCTCCCATAATTGATGCATGCCCCGTCAACGTGGAGTGCAGGCTCGTGGATCAGATGGAACTCGGGAGCCACACATGGTTTGCGGGCGAGATCATGGAAGTTCACGTGGATGAAAAATACGTGCTTGAAAACGGAAAGCTGGACGTCAGGGGGCTGGATCCTTTGATCTACATTACCTCACAGTCACAGTATTTTTCGCTTGGGGATCCCGTTGCCGATGCCTACAGCATCGGAAAGAAAATAAAGAAGGGGTGAGTGACACATGAGTGAAGGAGCATCCGGGGAGGTTAAGAACCCGCTTAAGGATATAATCCAGCCCTTTATCGACTTTGCGCGTGCGCCGCGGGCCCTGTGGGGAGTCAACCTCTCCTACGTGTTCGAGGGCTTCGTGTATTTCGGAATGCTGGGATACCTGGCCATGTACTTCAACACGTACGTTGGCCTTACGGATACGCAGGCGGGTCCCATGGTGGGCTTTCTCACCTGGGGAATCACCTTTGCCATGTTTCTGTTCGGAGGTGTGGCCGATTCAAAGGGCGTACGCTTCGCACTCTTACTGGCGCTTTCGCTCATGGTGTGCGGCCGCGTGCTGCTTGCGGGGGGTCCCACCGCGGGCCTCGGGCCGGACGGGTTGTGGTCAACGGTTCATTTCGTATCCATCATCGGCATTCTCTTTGTCATACTGGGATACGGTATGTATCAGCCCGCCGCCTATGCAGCGGTGAGAAAATTCACCACTCCGAAAACGGCCGCCATGGGCTATGCAATGCTTTACGCCCTGATGAACCTGGGCGGATGGCTTCCGTCGTTTTTCTCGCCCGTGCGCAAGGCCATAGGTATTTCGGGCGCATACTGGGTTTACAGCGGCATAACGATGCTGGGCCTTTTAATAACTTTCCTGATTCTTTCCAGAAAGACGGTCGAAAATGCCATTGCAAAAGCAAAGGCCGAAGCAGAGAAGATGAAGGCTGAAGAGGGCGGCGGGGAAGATGATGAAAAGGAGGAAGAGAAGCCGAAGGCAAAAGAGCCTTTCTCAGTAGGCAGATGGCTAAAGAACCATCCCCTGGCGGATGTGAAGTTCGCGTTTTTTATTTTCTGCCTGATTCCTGTTCAGACGCTGTTCGCGCACAACTGGCTCACGCTTCCCATGTACGTCGAGCGCGCTTTCAGGGGTACTGCGATAGGAGACAACTTCGAGTTTGCAGTGAATCTGAATCCCCTTCTCATCTTCATACTCGTACCCGTCGTTACCGCCCTGACGCAGAAGCGCAAGGTTTACAACATGATGATACTGGGCACTTTCGTGATGGCGGCTCCAACGTTTTTACTCGCGCTCGGCGCAAGCGTGTGGACTCTTTTTACCTACCTCATCATCATGACCATAGGCGAGGCCATGTGGCAGCCCAGGTTTCTGCAGTACGCGGCCGAGATCGCGCCCGAGGGACGCACCGGCGCATACATGGGCGTGGCGCAGTTCCCGTGGTTTCTGACCAAGATGATCACGAGCTTTTATTCCGGGTGGTTCCTGGCCAGGTACTGCCCGGATCAGGGCAATCTCAACACCGAGTTCATGTGGTTTGTCTACGGGCTGATTGCAATCTCGTCCACGGTGATGCTCGTGCTTGCAAGGGGATGGCTCACGGCGGGCGGGTTCAGGACAAAGGCGTAATAACAAGCACAAAACTTCTGGACGCTTTCAGCATTCTTGATGAATACTGACCGCCTGAAGTGAATGCAGGATGTCCTTTTCACCATTTGGTGGCGAATGAAGAAGTTAGTGTCCAAAAGAACTTTCAAAGCCTTGCAGGGACGCACAGTCCCAAGTAACGTCTTGAGCAAGAGATCAATACGGAGGAAAGAGCAATGGCCATCATTGAAGGCTTCAGAGTTCGCAACTACCGTGCACTCAAAGATGTGACGCTAGGCAAGCTATGGAATTTGCAGGCATCCGAGCCGTTGACACCGATGACCACGGTCATTGGCAAGAACGGCGTCGGTAAGAGTACGCTTTTTGATGCGTTCGGGTTTTTGGCGGATTGTCTGAAGGTGGGTGTTGAGGAGGCCTGTGACGCTCATGAAAGGGGCGGGTTCGACAAAATCAGGTCGCAAGGGACCAATGAACCGATCGCTTTCGATGTATACTACAAGGAAGATGGCAATGCTCGACCGATCACCTATGAGTTGTCTATCACCTTGGACCGTACGAATCGCCCTTATGTTGCCAGTGAACGGCTCCGGCAACGCAGGAAGGGACAGAGATTCGGCTGGCCATTCTCCTTCTTGATGCTCAACAACGGCAAAGGAGTCGCCTGGAAGGGCGAATCGGAAGGGCGGCAAGTTAAGGAAGACAAGGACGATTTTGATCTGGAGCGCTTGATCAGCGACCTCCAAGAACCAGACCGCGAGGAAAGCGCCGAGACCGAAGTCGTTGAACTTTCAGACAAACGCAAGTTGGGAATCGCCACACTGGGTGCTCTTCAGCAGCACCCCCGAATCTCAGCCTTTCGTCAGTTTATTGAGGGCTGGTATCTCAGCTATTTCACACCGGACGCCGCGCGCAGCTTGCCGCTGGTCGGTGCGCAGAAACACTTGAACGTCCACGGTGATAACCTTGGCAACGTGGTCCAGTTCATGGAGCGCGAACATCCAAGGAAGTTTCAGTCCATTCTAGACCGTATCGCTGCGAAGATTCCGGGTGTTCAAAAGATCAACACTGCCAAGACCGCGGATGGACGGTTGCTTCTTCGCTTCAACGACAAAGGCTTTGACGATCCTTTCTACGCGCAGCAGATGTCAGACGGAACGCTGAAAGTGTTTGCATATCTCTTGCTCCTCGAGGATCCGACCCCTCCACCCTTCATCTGCGTGGAAGAACCTGAGAACGGACTCTATCACAAGCTGCTTGAGACATTGGCCGAGGAGTTACGGGAGCATGCAACTGGCCGCAAGGGTGGTTCGCAGGTTTTTGTCACGACACATCAGCCGTATTTCGTAGACGCTTTGTCACCGGACGAAGTCTGGGTGCTCGAAAAGGGAGAGGATGGCTTCTCGACAATTCGGCGTGCAAGCAACGACGCTACCGTCAATAGCATGGTTGAGGAAGGCCTGCCGCTGGGAGGCCTATGGTACAGCGACTATCTTGACGCGAGGTAGGTGGAGCCATGCACTTCGAGATACTCGTTGAAGACGCTTCCGGCAAGATCGCACTGGACCACCTCGTGCCAAAGATCCTTGGTCCGGGCACTCCCCATAGTTTCCGGGTTCGCGGTTACAAAGGCGCCGGTCGTATTCCAAGGAATATGAAGACGGCAACCGGGGTGAAAAAGCGCTTCCTGCTAAGCATGCTCCCGACGATGCTTCGGGCATACGGCAAGAGTCTGCAACCGCGTGACCAGTATGGTGTGGTTGTGGTGGTCGATTCCGACCGCAAGGACTGCCATGATTTCAAGGAGGAGCTTGTTGCTATTCTAGATCGATGCAATCCTGCACCTCGGACGCTGTTCAGGATCGCCATTGAGGAAATGGAGGCTTGGCTGCTCGGGGACCGCGATGCGATTACAGCCGCCTTCCCAAGGGCAAGGACAGCACCTCTCGCTGGATATAACCAAGACAGCGTCTGCGGGACATGGGAAGTCCTTGCTGACGCGGTGTATCCAGGAGGGGCCGAGCCACTCAAGAAGCTGGGCTTCCCGTATACGGGACAAGCAAAATGTGATTGGGCAGAGAGAATCGCGCCGGAAATGGACATCGATGCAAATGCGTCCCCGAGCTTCAAGGTATTCAGACAGGCGTTCGCGAAGTTGGCCGAGTGTTGACCATTCTTTTGCCTATTTAAATTACATTTGTATCATGATTTGATCAGCACTATGAAACATCATGTAAATTCAACAAGAGAAGAGGGCGGTTATGCTCATGCTCCCTGTTTGATCCTTGTTCTTGCAGTTGTACTGGCCTGTGCCGTGCATGCCGGATGCGATTCGAGTTCTCCTTCTGACGATGATGCAGACGGAAAAGGCGGCGATAAAATGGATGCCGCCGCGGATTCATCCGCAGGTACGGACTCCGATACGGATTCCGATTCAGATTCAGACTCCGATTCCGACTCGGACAGTGACACTGACTCCGATTCTGACACGGACACAGACACAGACACCGACACTGATACGGATTCTGATTCCGACGGCGATTCAGACTACGATTTTGAACCCGTTGTCGGACGCATAGACGTTACCGAGAGAGGCGGAGGCGGTAATTCATATGCCCAGGCCGTTTTTTATGACAGGTCCGTTCGTCTTGATGCCTTCGGCGCTTTTTTCGAGGACATCCATAAGGAGGAGATGAGTATGGGGGACTGCGTCCTTTATCTTGCGCAGTCATACAACTGCGATCCGCCCTGCGATTTTGATGAATACTGCGGCGAAGGCGACGAGTGCAGGGCCAGAGCCGGGACGGTCAATGCAGGCGACATCGAAATTACCGGACTGGGGCAGCAGGTGACACTCGAACCCGAGATAAATTATTATCCGTCCTTCGGTCTGCCTGAGGATGCATTCGATGCCGGGGATGAGATAACGGCCGATGCTCAAGGAGACACGATTCCCGCGTTCAGCGTTACGGGGTACGGAGTTGACCCGCTCGTTCATGCGGCGGGATCGCATCTGGAGCTTGTCGACGGCGAGAATTACGAGATTACGTGGACTCCGGCTGCAAGCGGCGTAGTGAGGATAATCCTGAACGCGGGATGGCACGGTTCTCCTCCTGAAGGAACAATCATGTGCCAGGCCCCGGATGCACAGGGGCAGATCACTATCCCCTCTGACATCATCGAGGCTTTTCCCTTCATAGGCAGTGTGGGGCTCTTTCAGCATTCCTCGTGGATCATGCGCATGGAAAGAAGCACGGTCGATGTGGCGCAGGGAAAGGTCGAGCTAATCATCAGCCACAAGTATACGATTTCGGTTGTCCACGAGTAGCAACGGTGATCAGTCAGGATGATGCTTTCCACGGCAGGCGATCTATGTCCGCGTTGCCGCCGGACAGGATTATGCCGATTCTTTTTCCCGCGATGTCGATGTCATTCTGAAGAAGCGCTGCGAGAGGGACGGCGCCGGACGGCTCCACCACCAGCTTTGCACGCTCCCATATCAGGCGCATGGATTTGATGATGAATTCATCAGATGCAAGAAGAATCGAATCAACATAGTCACGGATTATGGGAAAGGTTTTTTCTCCCAGTGATGTAAGAAGCCCGTCCGCAATAGTGTCCGGGTTGACGGATTCAAGGATTTTTCCCTCTTTCAAAGAACGGAATGCATCGTCCGCGCCCCCGGGCTCGCCTGCAATAACTTTCGTGTCAGGCGAAAAATAATGTGCGGATAAAAGCGTGCCGCTTAAGAGACCTCCGCCGCCCACGGGAGTCATGATTATGTCCAGGCCGGGCACTTCGTCGATTAGCTCCATTGCGGCGGTGGCCTGGCCGGCAATGATGCCGTAATTATCATACGGGTGTATGAAAACGGCTCCCGTTTTCCTTACAATCTTTTCGAGCGCATCTTCCCTCGCCTTCTGATTGGGTTCACAGAAGGTGATGTCGGCGCCGTAGCCCAGCACCGCATCAATCTTCACTTCCGGCGATGTCGACGGCATTACGATGTGGGCCCGGACACCCCTGTTGGCGGCAGCATATGCAAGTGCCTGTGCATGATTGCCCGATGAGTGGGTTGCCACGCCCCGGCCGGCTTGTTCATCGGACAGAGAAAATACAGCGTTGGATGCGCCCCTTGCCTTGAACGCTCCGACCTTCTGCAGGTTTTCGCATTTGAAAAAGACTTCGGCATCAAGCAGCCTGTCGATGCTCCTGCACGTGATCACGGGTGTCCTGTGAACCCACGGGGCTATGCGTTCAGCAGCCCTTTTAATTGTGTCAGGATCCGGAACAGCGTTGCCCGGGGAATTCGGAGTGTAGATTGCCATGGCACAAAGCATTATCAGGAGGCGTCCGGCACCGGGCTGGCCCGTCAGATTTCGTCCAGCGTCAGGTTCAGCCTGTATTCTCCTTTTATTTCCTTTCCGTAGCTGTCCACGAAGATATAATACGTTCCCGGCTCGAGAACGGTCTTGAGATTCGATGCCCCTGCTGCCGGAGCGCCCGTCCCCGGCGCATCATCGCTGCACGCGATTTCTTTTTCCGCATCAGCGCACTGAGTGCGTATGTAAGCCACGGTATCGAAATCTCCCGTAACGCTTACGTGGGCGAGTGATCTCCTTTTCACTTTGAAACGGTAGACATTTTCAGGTCCCGATGCAGTCTGCGCACAGCGTCCCCTGAAACGATCCCTTCCTTCGACGGTCCCGGTGACTTCGCGTCCCGGCCTGATAACGGCCGCCCTGCGGCACTCTCTGACTATGCTGGAAAACGGCATTGAATCCAGGCTCAGTTCGAATCCGCCGAACTGCTCCCGGTCGAGGCCCTCAACTGCGAGGAAGTATTCTCCCTTTTCTACAATTGCTTCAAAGCTGCCGGTTTCACATGCAAGCTGTTCGCGTTCTG
>Ga0272442_10012319_pt1 | contig 10345 bp, 4 predicted proteins | sample SSMForm2O_FD_200262 | JGI IMG/M metagenome (GOLD analysis project Ga0272442, IMG submission 200262) | Marine sediment archaeal communities from Little Sippewissett salt marsh, Falmouth, MA, United States - SSM-Form-2O | ecosystem: Environmental > Aquatic > Marine > Wetlands > Sediment ... | reverse complement strand
TGTTTTTGTTTCAGAAATATTTTCATTTCCGCTCGTATCTTTTGCTAAGATATGGTATGAATATGTGCCATCTGGTACATACGTTGTGTTTAAGAAATAGGTGTCACCTATCTTATTGTCAATTATCGGTATTACTTCTTCACTTGAGTCTGGGTATTCTATGTAAAGATTTACTTCAGATAGACCAATATTATCAGTTACAACTGCTGAGATATTTACATAATGACCTGCCATTTGCACAGCTGGATTGGCTTTAACATCAGTAATCTCTGCAAAATCATTATCTATAATTGTTACATTCCAAAGGTCTGAACAATTATGGTTTCCATATGTATCCTCTACATATATAAAATAATATAATGTTTCAAGGGTATGTTCAACAATTATACTTCCTTCCCAATAATCTCCTTCAGTATTTATCATGTCTAAATTATAGAAGTTTCCCTCATCATATTTGTAGTTAAGTGTTACAGATCCCACCTCAACATTATCTGTTACAGTTGCATTGAAAGTAAATAAATCACCTGTTGTTGCTGTATCTGGTGTGTTATCTGAAATTTCTGGAGGAGTACTATCGACAAGAATAGATATTATTGTTGAGTCTGTTTTCCCATCATCATCAGTTACTTCAAGTTCTACATCATATTGTCCATCTTCAGCATATGTGTGATCTACAGTTTGACCTGATCCATAATCTCCATCATCAAAATCCCATTCATAAGAAATAATTGTACCGTCATAATCATATGATTTTGAACCATCAAAAGATACTATATTATCTTCAACTGAATATGTAAAATCAGCTTTTGGAGGTCCATACATTGTCATCAATGGGTATTCATCTTCATTCCCATTTCCTGGGATATCATAAGGTGAGTCACCTATTCCATCTCCATCATTATCTGAACCTGTATAATCATCCCAGTAATTGCCCTGCTCAAGCGTCGAACTATACCAGGTATTTGTTCCATCATCATTACCGTTTTGAGTATTATCATATATGTTATTATTGTAGATAATGTTAGAATAAGAAGAATCAATGCTTATACCATACATGTCATTGTCATAAATATCATTTTGATAAATTGTGTTTGAATTTGAGAACTCAATAAAAATACCTTTATCATTATTTGAATTAACTGTATTTTTAAAGATGTCATTACTGTTTGAATAAAAGCAGGTAATACCACCATCTTCGCCAGGTTCTCCATTGTTTGAAACTGAATTGTCTGAGACTGTGTTCTGATCTGATTTGTAAAGTCTAATTCCACCTTCATCATTTGAGGAAATTGTGTTACTTATGATTTCATTGTAATCACATTCATTGTTTAGATATGCACCCACTCCAAAATTAGATTCTATTGTGTTGCCTAGAATGTCATTGTAATTAGAAGAAAGACACAATATGCCATTATCTTTATTATTTGAAATATCATTTGATGAAATTGTTGTGTAATCTGACAAATAGACATATAGGCCTTGGTTGTTATCTGAAAATGTGTTATCTGATATTTCTGTATAATCTGAGGATTCTACAAAAATACCTTTATCAATATTGTCATCAAATATTACATTTGAGATTGTACAATGATTTGCATTAACTCTTATTCCACCTGAATTACTTCCACCGTTTTCAATTTTAAATTCACTAACATTACACCAATCAGATGTTAATTTCATTGCGTTGTCTGATTCATCCAATCCATGGATAATTGTTGTATCTTTATTTTCACCTACTATGTCAAGTGTTATACCAACGACAATATTTTCGTAGTATGTTCCTGCATAAACATAAATTATATCACCTGAGGTTGCGTTTTCAATTGCATCTTGTATTTTAGTATAATCTGCTCCACCATCATCATCAACATATATAGTTCCTCTATCTCCAATTGATTCATATGTAATTTTTTTCAATACATGTCCAGTAATTGGAACAGCGGCAGAAATTATCAACAGCGTACAGATTAATATTCCTATCATTTTATTTTTCATATTATCTCCTTTTCCCCCTTTTAAACAAGAAGTTAATTATTATGTAATAAAATAATTTAATTTAAATATTTCCTTAACAATAGTTAATCTAAATAAAATTCAATTAGATTATTTAATAGTATAATAATTATTTTTTTTAAACTTATTTTTGAATTTCAAAAGCGTCAAATACTGTACCATTAGGTTTTATTGCCTTAAAAGATAATTTTGTCATATTACAAGATAATAAACAATAATGAAATGTTTTTTCAGAATAAATGGTCCACCATTTATGTCCAATATCATATAATGGAGCACCACCTCCTCCAGTTACAACATAGGTTACATTTTTCACCTTTCCGCGTTCATAAGAGTGATCATGGCCATTAAAAACAATATCAACATCGAAATGTTCAAAGATTAATCCCCAGATCAACCTTAGATAAATTGTAGAGCCATGATTTCCAGAACTATAAGGCGGATGATGAAAAAAAACTATTGTATAGGTATTAGTATTCTGTTTCAAATCTTTAATAAGCCAAAAGATTTGAGATAGTCTTAATGAATTTCTTACATTTGAATCCAAACATACGAAATGTACAGGTCCATTATCAAAAGAATACCAAGGATTTTTATTTAGTAGTAGGAAAAATTTGAAATATGGTTCACTATAATATTCATGATTTCCAAGAGTTGGATACATAGTACTGTTATGAATAAATTCTGAAATTGCAAAGAAATCTAACCACTGATCAAAATAAGTTCCATTTTTTACTAAATCACCAGTATGTAAAACAAGAAATGGCTGTTCTTCTTCAATTCCATCTGAAATTCTACTTGCGTTTATCCAATTATCCCAAACTCCACGAGTATCTCCATAAGCAACAAATTTAATGGAATCTTCTTTTTTAAATTTAGTATAAAATGAATATACCATGCTTTCAATATCATCTGAATAAACTTTGTAATAGTATTTTGTTGAGGAATTAAGTTCACCCAATTTGACAGTATGAAAACTAGATGAATAATTCTGGTATACAATATGTTCACAATAAGGATTAAGACCATATCTTACGCAGTTATTTGTTGTAGAAATACTAGTTTCCCATACAATAATGGTAGAATTTAGTTCCGTTTTCTGAGGGTAAGGACCGATAATAATTGAGGAATTATAATTTCCAATATTATAATAATTGTTCGTATCTTCACTTCCAATTCCTGAAAAAGAACAAGTCAATATAATAATTAAAAAAATGATTGTAAGTTTTTTTAAAATTATAATATTATTAAACTTCATAAATAGTCAAAACACTAAACAATATTTAAATGTTGTATATTTATAATATCAATTATTACCATCTTCTACTGGATTTCACAATGCGTTTAATGTCTGTGGAATTACAAAACCTGCATTTTCCACAATCATTATTACCTGTAAAAACCCAGCTAAAACTTTTTTCACATGAGTTGCAGTGGTACCAAAAAATCAATTTTTTCATCCCTCTATTTTTCAATTGGAAATCTGTTTATACTTTATAACTTTATTTATAAAATCAAATTTTATTTATTTAAATAATTAATTGAAAAATAGGATCTGATTATAGGAAATGTATCTAAAAATCTCTCAATGAAATTTATCAGAATTGAGGATGAAATTCTACTTCTCGGCATTGTAATTCTAAATGGGTCTGACCAATCTGTCTCTAAACCTCTTGTGTCTTTTGCTTTTGCTCTTATATCATAAACTCCTGTACTCCAGGTATGTGATTCTGAAGCATCAGTTCCTGATATATATGGCCCAAACCAATCTGTATAAGAGTCATCGCCCCAATCAAATTTGTAGTAAATAGGATCCATTTCAGGATCATTTGCACTTGTAATATAATAATATTCATCCCCTGCATTTCCATATGTTTGTCCATCAAGGGTGAGGTTTGTAGGTACCTCATTAATCCAACTATCTTGATTTATTAAGGGATAATAATCTGTACCATGCTCACAGGGAATTTCATATGAAATATCACCAATCCTATCATGTCCTGGTAAATCCTGATTTATCCCATGATAGTCATCGGATCCTGTGTAGTCAGTCCAATAATTGCCTCCTGAAGGATAACCATTATCCCAGTTATTTCCTCCTTCATCATTTGCATTTACAAAGTTGTGGATGAAACTATTATGAAATATATTGTTATTTGATGCATTAATATATATTCCATTGTCGTTATTTGACCTGATACTATTTTTGATTATGTTATTATTAGTACTTGGATAAAATATACTAGTGCCATTATCATCATTAAAACTAATAACATTTTTTAAAATTGTATTTTCATTTGATTCTTTTACTACTATTCCATTATCATTATTTGAAGTTATAAGATTATTTTCAATTGTATTGTATTTAGAATTATCAATCCATAAACCATCTAAATCATTATTATCAATTGTATTATTTGAAACAATATTTTCATCACAAGAGTCTAACCAAACTCCAATCTCTGCATTGTTTAACACTATATTATCTGAAATAATGTTGTAATCTGAGTTAATATGAATTCCACCATTATAGCATATACTTCCACTATTTTGAACAGTAAATCCACTTAGTGTAGTTTGATCTCCAGAAATATATACAACATCTCCATTACCGCCACCATCAATAATTGTAGAGTTTTTGTTTTCACCAATTAGAATAATATCATTTTTACTAACAATTACATTTTCAACATATAATCCCTTATAAACATGAATAATATCTCCAGGATTTGCATCATCTAAAGCACTCTGAATAGTTGAATAATTGCCTGACCCTCCACCACCAACATACAAGGTATCTCTACTATTTTTTAATGTTTGAACTGGAGATATGGCTAATATTGAAGTAATTAACAATATACTTATTAAAAATAAAATAAATTTATTTTTCATTTTTAAATTCCCCATTTTTTGTATATTTACAAGATACTAATAAAATATTTAGATTTAAATATTTCCTTATAAATTGTTTACAATTCAATTATTTTGTTAGAAAATTAGTATATTAATATAAAAATAACGATTAAAAAAATTCAATAAAAATATAAAATTTTGTTTAAATTAAGTAATTCTAGGAAATCTCTAAGGTATTAAATTTAAATAAGTTAAAATAATTAGCTTATTGGAGTTGAATAATTGAATGAATGGTCCGAGAAATGCTCAAAAATTAAATATTGAAGATAAAATTTTGGAAGAACTGCAAAAAAATTGTAGACTTAATCTTGATGAAATCGGAAAGAGATGTGGTTGTTCAAGATATAAAGTAGGAAGATTTATAAAAAAATTAGAAGATAACAATATAATATTGGGTTTTTCAGCTATTATTAATCCAAACAAAAGTAATCATAAACATTTTGTTCTTCTTTTAAAAAGAACGACTCTGCCAATTGAAGAAGAAATTCTAAATAAATTACCTCTTGTTAGTGGAAGCGATATTTTGCCTGATATTAAAATAAATCTTGAAGATACCTACTATGTTCATGGTGATTTTGATTGGGTTGTAACTTTCACTGCTGAGGATATCTCATATGCAAAAGATTTTTGCAATAAGATTTTGAAATATTTTAATAAATATGTTGAACAGATTGAACTTCTAGAAACTATTGGGCCTATTAGAAAAAATGGATTCAGAATTAAACAATCTGATAAAGTGACAAAAATTTTGTAGAAATGCACAATATTTAAATTATTATATCATTTTCTTAAATTTTGTTGGTGATGGTATAACAATTGTAAAAAATTATTTATATTATAAACTTATTACTTTTTTTAAGGGAGACTAGGAAATTATATACTCATCATATATTCGCATGTATCGTCTCGATAATAGGTAGTTAGTCTTCCTAAATTGGGGGTAGTAGAGATTGCAAAGTAGGAATTTAATTTTTTCATCCTTTCCTCCTGCTATTTATTTAGATTTATAAATTATGCAATAATTGCTTTAGATCTCTATTTCCCCCTTCATTGTTATTATGAATATGTTAAATAAGAAAATTTTCTTTTTTACAGAAATCAATATAGAATAGAATTTTTTTAATATTTGTATATTTACATTTATATTTTTGTAAATTTTAAATAGTAGAAACCTGATTACAACTAAGTTTTAGGGCAGGAGGTACGTAGAAGATAAGATATTCAGTTTATTTTTAGCGTATTTCAGAAAGGGTGATAAAAATCGTAGCAGTATGTAGAATATCAAAGGACGGTAGATTAATAGCAATAAAGGAAGTATCTGACCTGTACCGTTATTACCCATATGATTGGGAAAATTTATGAATTCGATTTGTTGATTTTCTTTTTTTAATACATAATAAAAAAAATTATTTGTAAATATATAATATTAATTTAGTTGATGTTTTTTAGATAGAAATACTAATTGAAAATGTTATAGATACATTTAAATAAAAATATACTATTACAAATTATAGTAAATAGGGGAGGAATAAAATGAAAAGAATTTTAACAAGGAAAACCCTTGTTCTAGGACTAAGCATATTGTTTATAATGTCAAGTATAATACCGAATATTAGTAGCATCAGAACAAATGAAAAGAAGATTATTGCACCTTTGGAATTTGCAACTTTTGATCCATTTAATGAAGGTTGGTTTTATCAAAAGCAAATGACAATTGACCATGATATGGTTGAGGGAGATCTTACAAATTTTCCAGTATTAATTCATATTATTGATACTGATCTCAAAAATAAGGCCCAAAAGGATGGAGAGGATATTATATTTATGGATGCAACTGGTGTTGCAGATAAAATACCTCACGAAATTGAATTTTATAATGGTTCTTCTGGAGAACTTATTTGTTGGGTAAATATTGAAAGTTTGTCAAGTAGTCAGGATACAAATATTTACATGTATTATGGTAATCTCTGTTGTAATTCCCAACAAGAAATTATTGATACATGGGATTCAAATTATGTTTTAGTACAACATCTTTCTGAGTCTAGCGGTATTCATTATGATTCTTCTATGTATGGTAATCATGGTACCTATGAAAATGGAACTGATCAAGATGCAGAAGGTTATATCGATGGTGCAGATGGTTTTGATGGATCTAATGATTATGTAAATTGCGGTAGAAATGAAAGCCTTAATCTAACAGAAGAGATGACTCTAGAAGCCTGGGTATATCGAACAGGAGATGGAATTGGGAAATATCTGGGAATTGTCAGCCGAGCTCTTGATACAAGTTCGCCGGAGTATAATAGATATCAATTAAGATATAAACCAGAAGATGATGTAGTTCACTTTTTCCTCGGAAATTCTACAGATTTCACAATTCTTGCTTCAGATTATGATTTGAATCTAGAAGAGTGGACACATTTGGTTGCAACATGGGATGGTTCTAACATGTATATGTATGTAGATGGTGTTAAGCAATCTGGAATTGCTACCTTTAATGGTACACCTATCACAACTTTGTCAACCATGGAGATAGGTCGGTATTGGACAATAAACTATTTTGCTGGTATTATTGATGAGGTTAGAGTTTCAAATATATATAGAGATGCAAGTTGGATTATTACTGAATATAATAACATGAATGATTCTTCAAGCTTCATAACTGTTGGAAGCGAGGTAGGATGTCTACAAGATTGGCAATATAGAAAAAAGGTTACAATTGATCATGATATGGTGGAAGGAGATCTTTCAAACTTTCCGGTTTTAATCAATACAATTGATAGTGATTTAGCAACCAAAGCACAAGATGATGGTGATGATATTTTATTTATGGATAACTCTGGTGTTCAAAACAAATTATTCCATGAAATTGAATTATTTGATGGTTCTACTGGTGAACTTATTTGTTGGGTAAATGTTAGTTCTCTTTCTGAAAGTTCAGATACGGTATTTTATATGTATTATGGTAATCCAAATAGTAAAAGTCAGCAATGTCCGGCAGGAGTATGGAATAATGGTTTTGTAATGGTTCAGCATCTTGATGAATCTAGTGGCATACATTATGATTCAACTATATATGGTAATGATGGTACTTGTATTAATGGAACCGATCAAAATGCAGAAGGATTTATTGATGGAGCAGATGGTTTTGATGGTACAGATGATTGGATAGACTGTGGTAATGATGATAGCTTTGATTTAACTGATGAAATGACTCTAGAGGCTTGGGTTAAGCGTACTGGTGATGGAGATGGTAATTATCTGGGAATAATATCTAGAAGAGGCGTCTCTTATCACAGATATCAACTTAGATATACTCCAGAAGATGACGTAGCACAGTTCTTCTTAGGAGATGGTTCAGGATATGAAATTATTCACTCAGATAATGATTTGTCTTTAGATAATTGGACTCATTTGGTTGCAACATGGAATGGAACAATGATGTATATGTTTGTTAATGGTGTACAACAGATTAATGTAAGTTCATTTACTGGAAACCCTGTTACGACTTCAGCATATCTTGAGCTTGGTCGATATACAGAACAGAATTATTTCCAGGGTACAGTTGATGAGATTAGGATATCAAAAATCTTCAGGGATTCAGGTTGGATAATTACTGAATATAACAATCAAAATAATCCTTCAAGTTTCTTAACTTTTGGAGCAGAAGAAGGTGGTGAAAATCTCCCGCCGACAGTTGAAATCACATATCCTGAAGAAGGAGATATTGTTAATGAGACTGTAATAATAACAGGAATTTCTGATGATCCAGATGGAACTGTAGAATATGTAGAAGTAAAAATTGATGATGAAAGCTGGGAAACCGCAACAGGAACCACAACCTGGACCAAAGTTTGGAACACAGATGAATATTCAGAAGGGTACCATACAATATCTGCTAGAAGCTATGATGGAGAAGACTTCTCAGATATTTATACAGTTAATAATGTAATTGTTAATAATGAAGGGAATCTCCCACCATCAAAACCTGATATTGATGGAAACAAAAATGGAAGGGTTGGAGAGACATATCTATATGAATTTGTTTCAACAGATCCAGAAGGTGGTGATCTCTATTATGAAATCAAATGGGGAGATGGAACAAGTAAAGACTGGTTTGGCCCATATGAATCCGGAAAGGTAGTATCTGTTGCAAAGACCTGGAGAACGATGGGAAGCTTCACAATATGGGCGAGAGCAAGAGATCCTGAAGGTTTAATAAGTGAATGGGGTCAACTCAGTGTAGAGATACCAAGACACAGAATATTTACAAATATATTTCTTGAGTTTCTATTTGAGTATTTTCCGATGCTTTATAGATTGTTAGATATCCTAATGTAATCTTTAACAAATCAATTCTTCTTTTCTTTTTTTAAAATTTTATTTTCATAAAAGAACAAATTGAATCCATAAAAAAAAGAGGGAAAAAATATTTATTTTCCACCGCCACCCTGAAGCTGAATTTTCCATACCTTAATCATGTCAGTTGCTGTATTACCTGCAAAGTCATGAGCAACAACTTTCAATTCATATAGCAAGAACGGGGTTTGCTCGTCCCATAGCCAAATATATGGTGGTTCGTAATCTAAATCTCTTAATTCACCATCAACATAGAATTCTACAAAATCGATCCCCACGTTATCAGATGCATTTACAATTACGTATATTCTTCCTATAATAAGTGTAATTATTGGGAATATTGGGACGTAAACATATAGGGTTCCACCAATCGTGAAATATATACATCCCCAATGTGGAGTTAAGATTTCAACAAATGGTGGTTCATTATCAATACCGTTGTAAACTGTTACATCTACAGTATATTCATTTGAGTAGTCTTCCCCGTCGTAGCTTCGAGCGTGTATTGTGTGATCCCCATCTGAGTGGTCTTCTGTATTCCATTGCTTTGTCCAGGTTGTTGTTCCTGAGGCTGTTTCCCAGTCATCATTATCAATTTTTACTTCTACATATTCAACTATACCGTCAGCATCATCTGCAATTCCTGTTATTGTTATTATACCTGAGACTGTTTCTCCTTCTTCCGGGTAGGTGATTTCAACTGTCGGTGGAATATTTCCACCTTCATTATAAACAGTGACATTTACTGTATATATGTTTGAGTAGTCTTCCCCATCGTAGCTTCGAGCGTGTATTGTGTGTGCTCCATCTGGGAATTCTGTTGTGTTCCATTCTTTTGTCCAGGTTGTTGTTCCTGAGGCTGTTTCCCAGTCATCATTATCAATTTTTACTTCTACATATTCAACTATACCGTCAGCATCATCTGCAATTCCTGTTATTATTACAGTCTCATTAACAATATCTCCTTCTTCAGGATATGTGATTTCAACTGTCGGTGGAATATTTACTGGTTTGCTCTCCTCAGATCCAACACTTAGAAATGTACTTGGGCTTTCCATTG
>Ga0272442_10012318_pt1 | contig 10345 bp, 6 predicted proteins | sample SSMForm2O_FD_200262 | JGI IMG/M metagenome (GOLD analysis project Ga0272442, IMG submission 200262) | Marine sediment archaeal communities from Little Sippewissett salt marsh, Falmouth, MA, United States - SSM-Form-2O | ecosystem: Environmental > Aquatic > Marine > Wetlands > Sediment ... | reverse complement strand
CCGGCCCCTTACACCTGCTCTGGGCCGCCCGCTGGGAACACGACAAAAATCCCGAGATCTTCTTCGAAGCGCTAAAGATCCTTGAGAAACAAAAGGTCGAGTTTCGGCTCAGCGTCATCGGCGAACAATTTCGAGACCGACCCGAGGTGTTCGATTGGGCCCGCCGGCATTTCGGCCCGCACATCGACCGCTGGGGCTACCAGGCAAACCGGACCGACTACGAGGCCGCTCTCTGCGCCGCTGATGTGTTCGTCTCCACAGCCGAGCATGAGTTTTTCGGCCTCAGCGCCGTCGAGGCCGCCCTGGCCGGTGCGTATCCGGTGCTGCCCGAACGGCTGGCTTATCCGGAGATCTTCGGCCTCATAGAGGACCCCGCGGCCAAGGCTTTCTTCTACAATGGCACCAGTGCCGATCTGGCTGCCAAGCTGAACGAATGTGCCCGGCGTCTGGAAGCAGGGGTCTCTCTGGGCGATCTCACCCAGCGCCTCCGACAGCATCTGCGGAGATTCCAGTGGCCCCGTCTGGCTCCCAACCTCGACGAGGCGCTCGCGCTTCTGGCCTCTGATCCGATCCGCTGAGGGACCGGGTGCAGACGGGCCGATTCCCGCGCACAGGGTCCAGACCCTACAGGTCCGTCGGAGAAACGTAGTCCTTCCCGTGGGCGGCCCGCAACTCTTCCAGTCGCCTGCGCTGGGCAACCATTTCACTCCTCATCGTCTCGGGAGTATCCATGACCGTGGCGTAGATCTCGCCCATACGATCGAGTTTGGCCAGCAACTCCGGAATGCGGACGGTGAACTGCTCGACGTAGTCCTGCTCGGTGTACTCTTTGTCCAGGACCTTCTTGAAGAGCCGCTTCAGGTCGGCGTATTGCGGGATCAGGCCGTAGCCCGCATCCAACGCTTCCACGTCATTGTGGACGCGCAGCTCCATCCACTTGACCCACACGGCTTTGTCCAGCATCCCGTTGAGGTATTTGCCTCCTTTTCGCAGGAAGTAGTTCGTACCGAAGACTTTCGGGCGCTTGAGATGCGCCGCGAAATCCAGATTGTTCTGGATGTACTTGCCGACCGACATGGACAAGAAGTCCATATTGCTCATCACGTTCCACTTTCGCACGCCCTCGGCGCCGATGGTGGCCGCGGTGGTCTCCGATTCGAGCATGGCGCCCATGGTGCAGATGCCGTGTTCCCAGCTATAGGCTTCGCGCACCGGGACGTTCGTGTCACTGTCCCGCCCGCCGTAGATGATGCCGCCGACGGGCAGACCGTTGGGATTGTCCCAATCCGGATCCTGGTTCTTCAAGTCGGCCATGCGCACCGTATAGCGGGCGTTCTTGTGGCTGGGCGTGGCGTCCTGCCCGTCCGGGCCCTTCATGCCTTCCTTCCACTCCGCACTGACGTGGTTCATACCCGCACCGGGAATCTCTTCGCCCATGCCCAGCCAGTAGGGTTTGCCGTCGTTGATAAGGACGTTGCCGAAGATGACCTCCCCTTCGCTGTGCAGGACATCCCAGATAACCGGATCGCCCTCAGCATTGACGTCCCGGATAATACCGAAGATGCCGGCCTCCACGTTGGCGGTGCGAAACTCGCCGTCGATGATGCGGAAATACGCCAGGTCATCGCCCACAATGTTCTCACCCGGGATCATGGCGGTGGAGGTCTTTCCGCACGCGGAAGGGTAGGCGCCGCACAGATAGGTCTTGCGCCCGTCCGGGCCGTTGGCGCGCATGATGAACATGTGCTCGGCCAGCCAGCCTTCCCGGTCGGCCTTGCGGATGGCCAGACGCAGCGACAGCTTCTTGAGCCCCACGGTATTGCCGGCGTACTGGGTATTGACCGAGTATACGGTGTTCCGGGTATGATCCATGTACACGCGGTTAAGCTCATGATTCTTGCTGGTCACGCGCTCGGTCACTTCACCGGTGCAATGGCGGAACTTGAAGAACTCGAAATCGCCCCCGGCGCTCTGCCGCTTGAATTCTTCGTAGCCCCGCTGATAGAGCAGATCTTCGCTGTGGACCACGTAGGCCGAGTCCGTGATCTGCAAACAAGGGATGGAAAAAACCGAGTTCGTCGGACCGAGGCAGAAGAAACGAACCAGCATGGTGCGTCCCCTATACGCGCCGCGCTGCAGATCCTCGATCTCCTTGAGACCTTCCTCGCGCTCGACCTGATTGAGCTTGGAATCCAGCTTCTCATCCCTGGGCACGAGGTACTTGGTCACTTCCTTCTTTCGCGCCTGGTCGTAATAGCTGTCGAAATGGACCGTGTGACCGGCAACGGCAAGACGCAGCTCTTCCTTGTTGTCGATGGCCAGTTGGCGGCAGTAGGCGACGTCCTCGTCGCAGTCCGTGCCGACCCAAACCTTGTCGGGCTCACAGAGCTCGACGGCCCGAGCCACAAAACCGTTCACCTCAGCATTGTTCAAGGCCGTAAGTTTTTCCAGGCTGGCCTCATCCAATTTGCTCTTCAGTACTGACAGAATGTCCATCTATTCTCCTTTCCGCTGTCCGAGAAGAACCGCGTCCCACGATTCGTCATAGACCACGGCTCCTGCATTCCGAGCGCCTGCACAAAATATCCACGTCTGTACGTACCTGAAATCCCTTTTGTTCCAGGAGTTGTCCGCGGGCGCACTGGACACCACAGTTACAGAACGCGCTGCGGTTGAAGCTACCCACATAAGTGAACCGACAACCATAGCGATCTATGCGGCGTTGTCAACTCTTTTGCCCTGAATTCCCTCCGCACGCCCCGATCTTCTAAATCTAAACCCATTACCCAAAACCACTTACGAACGACGCAGACTCAAGAATCGCCCGTGCGGCCGCACGGGGCAGGCTCGGCTGGACCGGCGGCTCGGCGCCGGGTCGGCGCACGATAAGATAACTCTGCCGCCGCTCCCGCACGCCCTCCAAGGCACTGTCCATCCCGGCCACAACCGACCGGCAGAAGGCGTCAGCGAGTCCTTGACAGGCCGGGGTGACAATGAGACGATCCAGCGGCGCGTGCCTGCCGCGCATCGAGCGCCGGCGGCAACGTGACATGAATGTGAGCTGGCAAAGCCCGGAGTCTCTATGGTTATCTTTGGCTTGCATGTGTTGATTTGGGTCGTGCTGATCCTCTATTTTGCCGGCGTGCTGCTGCTGGGCTGGTGGAGCAAGCGGGAGATTCACGGTCAGGAAGGGTATCTGCTGGGCAATCGCCAGTTCGGCACGCTGATGATGGTGATGCACGCCTTCGGGGCCGGCACCCACCCGGGCAACGCCGCCGGCGTCGTCACCGCCACCGTGGCCCGAGGCGTCTCGGGCATCTGGGTCTCCTGGATGTGGCTCTTCGGAACGCCCTTCTACTGGCTCATCGCGCCCGTCGTGCGGCGCATGCGCTATCTGACCATGGCGGATTTCTATGAGAAGCGCTTCGGAAAAGCCGCCAGTATTCTCTACATCATCGTGGCCTCGGCCGGCATGATCGTGTTTCTCGGCGGGGTCTTGCTGGCCACCACCCGCACCGTCCAGGGCATGATGGGCAAAGCCGCCACCGTCACCAGCACCGCAGTTTCGCCCATCGACGCCGAGGCCCTCTCAGAAGTGCCGGCGGCCGACGGTTTATCTGCCGAAACGGGCGACGGATATGTCAGCCAGAAAGAAAGCGATCTCTGGTTCTTCGGCATTCTGCTGGTGTCCACGGCGGTCTTCATCGTCTACAGCTATTGGGGCGGCATCATCGCCGCCATTCGAACCGACATGATTCAGGGGTTGATGATCATTGCGCTGTCGTTCATCGCCATCCCGGCCGCCTTGCGATTGCAGGAGGTCGGCGGTATGCGCGGCCTGCTCGATACTCTCGCGGCACAGGAATCCGCAAACGCCAGCATCCTGCGGCTCTTCGACCCGCAGTCTTTCAATATCTGGACCGTCCTGCTGCTCTGCATCAACGCCCCGCTGACAGCCCTGGCCTTTCCGCATTTGATCTCCGTTTGCGGCGCGGGCAAAACCGAGTGGCAGGGCCGGGTCGGCTTCACCTACGGCAACGTCCTCAAGCGCGTCTGCACCATCGGCTGGAGCGTGCTGGGACTCGCGTGGCTCGTGTACTTGATCAACTCCGGCGTGCCCGTGAACGCGGAAACCGCCTTCGGCGATTCCATCCGCAGGTTGCTGCCGCCGGTCTTGCAGGGCGTCATGCTCGCCTGCGTGATGGCCGCCGCCATGTCCTCGGGCGACGCCGTCCAGGTAACCGTCGCCGGTCTGTTCTCCCAGAACCTCTATCGCGTGTACGTCAACCCGCAGGCCAGCGAGCAACAGCTCGTGCGTTTCACCCGATTCGTCGGAGTTGGCATCGCGCTGGTCGGGCTGATCCTGGCCATCCTGATGCGCAGCAGTATCGTCAAGGCGCTGCTGGACTACTTCAACATCCTCAGCCTCATCGGCGTCTGCACCGCCATGGGAATTCTCTGGCGGCGCATGAACACGACCGGCGTCTTCGCCGGCGCGATTCTGGCAGTCGGGTCGTTCGTCGTTACCCGCTACATCTGTGACTGTTCGCGGGCCGTCACCATAGGGGTCCCGATTCTGATGGGAGTCCTTGGTGGCGTGACCGGCAGCCTTCTGACTGCTCCTTCCCCTCCCGAACGGGTCGAAGAGTTCTTCAAGCGCATTTACACACCGATCGGTGCCGAGGACAGACTCAAGCTGAGTCTGGATGAAGTCGTCCCCGCTCAAAACCGGCTGACCACCGCCGGCGGCCTGTTTATCGTCAGACCTTCCCTGCAATCCGTGGTGGGCTTCGTGATCACGCTGGCGATCTGCCTGGCCTGCGTAGCTGTGATGATGGCGTTGCTCAAGTTGTAGGGGCTCGACCGTGACCGCTGCCGAGAGCAAACCCAAGCAAAACAGAACGATAGGCCTGATCGGTCTCGGCCTCGTCGGAACCGCAACTGCCGAGGTGCTTTTGGCCCGGGGTTTCGAGGTGGTCGGCTTTGACATCGACGAGGCACGCCGCACGCATCTCACAACGCTCGGCGGGCACGTCGCCACATCGCCCAAAGAAGTGGCTGAGGCGGTCTCTCGCGTCGTGCTGTCCCTGCCCGATTCGAGCATCGTGGCCGAGGTGGTGGAAGGACCGGACGGGCTCATTCGGGCGACAGAACCGCCCCACTACATCATCGACACTACGACGGGCGACCCCGAGGACACCATCGACCTGGCAAAACGTCTGGCACGCCGGGGAATCCACCTGCTCGACGCCACCATTTCAGGCTCCAGCGAACAGCTTCGTTGCAGGGAGGCACTCTTCATGGTTGGCGGCGACCGGGCGGCATTCGAGAAATGTGCCGATATCCTCGGGGCCCTTTCCGAAAAGGTCGTCTATCTCGGTTCTTCCGGCAGCGGATCGAAAGCCAAGCTGGCGAGCAATCTCATCCTCGGGCTCAATCGCCTGGCGCTGGCCGAGGGACTTGTCTTTGCCGAGAGACTGGGTCTTGACCTGGGGAGCTTTCTCAAGCTGCTTAAGATGTCGCCCGCCTATTCCGTGGCCGTGGACGCCAAAGGCGAGAAGATGGTGCGGCAGGACTTCGCCGCCCAGTCGCGGATTCGCCAACACCACAAGGACGTCGCGCTCATCCTCAAGTACGCGCGAAGAGCCGGGCAGGAACTGCCGCTGGCACAAGTCCACCTGGAGATCCTCGAGCGGGCGATGGCCGCCGGCGAGGGCGACCTGGACAACGCCGCCGTCATCCAGGAGATCGCGCGCCGGCGACGCGCCCAACCGCCCGGGCACGAAGACAAGCCGCCGCAAGGGGAACCCAAAGCCTAACTCGGCGAACGGGAGGACCTGCGCGTACCGCCGACGAAAAACCGCGAGGCCCTCGAAAACGAAGTTGACACCCGTTTGAGGCAGGCTCACAATAGGCGGCACGTTTATATAAGGACGGGGGTTTGCCTTGTAAGGCTGGCCCCGAGGTGGTCCTTCGGACGGGAGATCTCATCTCGTCTCGAACCATAGGCTGATATTCCTGAAACAGGAGGCGCGCGATGGCATCAAACGCAAGCGGGCAAGGCTCTGCGTCGCCGGAGAAGCAAGTCATGCACATGAATCCCCGGATCGAGAAGGATCGGCAGATGATCCTGGAGGCCAAGGCCAAGGGCCGGGGGGCACTGGCCAAGGTCTTCCTGAAGCTCTCGGGTCCGGGCTGGCTCCAGAGCGGCATCACTCTGGGCGGCGGCTCTCTGTCGTCGAGTCTGTATCTCGGCGTGCTGGTGGGCTTCAGCTTCATGTGGCTTCAGCCGCTGGCGATGATCCTCGGCATCATCATGCTCAGCGCCATCGCCTACGTCACGCTATCCACCGGAGAGCGCCCGCTGCGCGGCATCAACGAGCACGTCAGCCCGGTCCTGGGCTGGGGCTGGCTGCTGGCCTCGATGATGGCCAACCTCGTCTGGTCGCTGCCCCAGTTCGCCCTGGGCACGGCGGCCATCCGCCAAAACCTGTTGCCCGGACTGATCGGGCCAAGCGTGATGGGGGAAATACCCGGCAAGATGGTCGCCGGCCTGATCTTCCTCACCTTCGCACTCACCGCCACCCTGACCTACAGTGCCGGGGGCAAAGGCGTCAAGATCTTCGAGATCATGATCAAGGGAATCGTCAGTGTCATCGTGCTCTGCTTTATCGGCGTAGTGGTCAAGCTCAGCTTGGACGGCCGGATCAATTGGGGGGAAATCGGCAGCGGCCTGATTCCGGACCTGCGGCTGTTCCTGCGACCAACGGACAAGATCATGCCCCATATCCAAAAGGTGGCCGAGCAGTTCCAACCGTTCTGGACGAACATGATTGTGGGCCAGCAGCGGGACGTGATGATCAGTGCCGCGGCCACCGCGGTAGGCATCAACATGACCTTCCTGCTGCCCTATTCGATGCTCCGCAAAGGGTGGGACAAGGATTTCCGGGGCCTGGCAATCTTCGATCTGTCGACGGGCCTGTTCATCCCGTTCATCCTCGCCACCGGCTGCGTGGTCATTGCAGCCAGCAGCCAGTTCCACGCCCGACCCGCAGTGGGGTTCGTTGCGGCCGAGGAGGGCGAGGCGATCACGGAGGCGCCGGCGCCAAACCTGATCAAGCCCTGGAACAAGTTGATGGAAACGCGTCTGAAGACCGAAGTGGACGACGCCGAGTACAAGCGCTTGCTGGGAGCAGTGGATGCTTTGCCAGAGAATGATCCTGAAAGAGTGAAAAAAAGGACGGAGCGCTTCCAGAGTATCATGTCCCATGCCGACAAGACCATGGGAGCCATGTTGGTCAAGCGCGACGCCTTCAATCTGGCCGGCACGCTTGAACCGCTCATTGGGGCCAAGTGGTCGCAGTACGTCTTCGGCCTCGGTGTCATCGGCATGGCCCTCAGTGCGGCCACGATGCTGATGACCATCAACGGGCTGTGCTTCTGCGAACTGCTGAACCTGCCGGCGCGAGGCTGGCCGCAACGCATCGGCAGCCTCATGGTCTGCGTCGGGGCGCTCGGCCCGTTCTTCTGGAAGGACGCCGCGCCCTATCTGGCCGTGCCGACCTCGGTCTTTGCCATGGTCTTACTGCCGATTGCATACTTCGCGTTCTTCTTCCTGATGAACCAGAAGACCTACCTCGGCGAGTACGCGCCGACGGGCGGTCGCCGCGTGCTGTGGAACGTTCTCATGGCCTTGGCCGCCGGTGCTGCGGCATTCGGCAGCGTCTGGAGCCTGTGGTCCAAGATCCGCTGGATGGGCATCATCCTCCTGGTCGTCTTCATCGTGCTCGTCGTGGTCGTGCACTACGCCCGAGCCGGCAAGAAGCCGGGCGCCCAGGCGGCCTAAGTCTACAATACCGTTCACGAAAGCGAGCCCGGGGCCTTGTCTCCGGGCTCGTTTCTTTTCCGGCGGGGCGAACCTGCGACGACGGCCGGGATGCACACGAATTCTGATCAACTCTTGCGCAGCATGTCATCCTGAACGTAGCGCCGCGAAGTGAAGGATCTGGCCCGCGGCTGGAAGCATACCCCCTCTTGATAGCCAGATCCTTCGGCTTTGCCTCAGAGCCTGTCCTGAGCGTAGTCGAAGGAATGACACCAACACTGCGCAAGAATTCTTCCCAATCCGCATCATTTGGCGGGCTCGAAGCGGGCGACGATCTTGCCCTCGGTGATCTCGAAGGCCGTCAGTCGCACCCACTTGTCCTCGGCCTTGAAGACCGGGTCGAAGGGCTCCTCATTCAGGAGAGAGGCGACGATCTGGGCCCGCAGGTCCCTGGTATCCACGGGCTCGCTTTCCAGCCTCTCCTGGTACATCTTTCTTGCCACCATCTTGGCCAGCGGCGTGATGTTCATGGCGCCGATCTTGACCTTGGCGACGTTGAGGTTGAGCAGCCCCCCGTCCTCCAGCGCAGGCTCCAGCGCAATCGTGACGACGAATTCGGCTCGTTCCATGTCCGCCGTGCCCATCAGGACGATTCGCCTCTCGACAAACTGAATCGCGGGCCGCGACAGGTTGATGCCCTGGGACTGCTGGGCCCACCCCGCCTCGGAGATGACCTGATTGAGCCCCTTGTCCAGCACCACCATCTCGAAAGGACGCTGGCTCTGCGCTCCGTTGTAGAATTGAGGCCCCAGGTCACGTGAGATATAGGGGTGTACGCGACCGTTGTCGGGGCCGGCCGCGACGACAGGGTTGTACCGGCGCGGTTTGTACAGCAGCAAGCCGATGACCGTTGCGGCCACGACAATATCGATGAGCAACCAGTAAAGGAGCTTGCGGCGTCTGGATTTCTTTTTCCTGGCGGGCGCAGCCGGCCTGTGGGCCTGTCCCGGCTTCGAGGCGGCGGCAAACGAACTCGCCTGTCCGCTCGGCTCCGTCTTCCCGGAACGACCCGCTACCTCGTGTGCGGGCCTTTTCCCTTCTCGCATGTCCAAACCATCTCTGTCAGCCAAGAACGCTCCTCTTACTGCCAAATCGTTGCCCGGAAACCATCGCAACGACCGAATTCAGTCTTGCCCAAAGCTTGACGGGCGATTATAGTGGCTCCAACGTTGAGCCAAAAGACTTTTGTTGCCGGACGTGAAGCACGAGGAGGGTTTTTTCGACGCGAGAGCGAAGGCTCCCATGTGCAGGCGTCGGCTTCTCGCCACGTCGGGCGAATACGACAGGAAAGGTTTATCAGGTTATGGCAAGCCACTTTGCAGACCGGCTTTGTGCCGCCGTTCGATCGAAGAAAACGTCCCTTATGGTCGGCCTGGATCCGGTGTACCACCGACTGCCGCCGGCGATCACGACCCATCGTCAGATGAACGACGAGTTTGACGCCGCCGCAGCGGTCGATGCCATTTTCGATTTCTGTACGCAGACCATGCGAATCGTCGCGCCCATGGTGCCGGCGGTAAAGATCAACATCGCCTTCTTCGAGAAGTACCTCTGGGAAGGGCTGGAGTCGTATTACGCACTGATCAGCGAAGCCAACGAACTGGGACTGGAGATCGTCGGTGACGTTAAGCGCGGCGACATCGGGCACACCGCCGAGACCTACGCCGAGGCCCACCTGCAGAATCCGGAACTGGCCGGCCTGGAGGACACGCTGGCGCCCGATGCCATAACCGTAAACGGCTATACCGGCGCCGACGGCATCGAACCGTTCGCCAAGATGGCTACGGCGCAGGGCAAGGGCGTGTTCGTCCTGGTACGGACCAGCAACCCGTCGGCGGCGGCCATCCAGGACGTCGAGGACGCCCAGGGCCAGCCGATGTACGAAAAAATGGCCGATATCGTCGGCGAAATCGCGGCCGGTCCGGAACGCATCGGTCAGACCGGCTACAGCAACATCGGCATGGTGGTCGGCGGCACGGCGCCGCAAGTGACCGCGGCGCTGCGCACGAAATATGACACGGTCTGGTTCCTCGTGCCCGGCTACGGCTCACAGGGCGCCTCGGCGGCCGAGTGCGTGCGGTTCTGCAAAGCCGACGGCACCGGCGCCTTGATCAATGCCTCGCGCTCGATCATCTACGCCTACGAGAAGCCCCAGTACAAGGACCAGTTCGGCGACAATTGGAAAAAATGCATCGAGCAGGCCGTCATCGACGCCAAGATCGACCTGGCTAACGCGATGCAGACGAAACTGTAACGCCGGCCGCCGTTTGGAAGCGGCAGGCTTATCGCCTCTCATTGCGGACGGCTCATGCGCCAGGGCGTTTCCACCACAAGCAACGCGTCACCTGCCACAGACCGCCCCGTGGGCCCGATGTTCGACCGCATCGCCACCCGGTACGACCTGCTCAACCATCTGCTGTCTCTGGGACGCGACGTTGCCTGGCGCCGCCGGGCGGTCGG
>Ga0272442_10012314_pt1 | contig 10346 bp, 6 predicted proteins | sample SSMForm2O_FD_200262 | JGI IMG/M metagenome (GOLD analysis project Ga0272442, IMG submission 200262) | Marine sediment archaeal communities from Little Sippewissett salt marsh, Falmouth, MA, United States - SSM-Form-2O | ecosystem: Environmental > Aquatic > Marine > Wetlands > Sediment ... | reverse complement strand
CAATGCTTTGTGAATTATCGAGAACAAGTTCAATTTCAGTCTTCAGATGACGGTGAAATGGGTCTGATGTCGCAAGCCAGATTGTTTTGTCTGTAATCTTTACAGGAATTACATTGTAATGTGATGCAATATTAGCTGTTATTGTGTTCAAGGCTGCAGGTTCTATTTCAGAGACTGCAATATCCTGAAATTCTGTACCAATTCTTTCTGCTACAGCCATTAAAAAGTCCCTTTCTTGTACAAAACCAAGACAGTAAATGCATTTATGCAAAGGGATTTTCTGCCTGGCTGCTTCCGTCCGAGCGGCCTGGATTTGCTCATAGGTTAAACCTGCCAGACCCTGCTCTATCCTTAAGTTTCGATTATTTTTTTTTATCATTTCTGTGGATTCTTTCTTTTTAAATGTATTATTTTTGGATAATTTCAGCTCAACTTTTTTATTTACAAAAAGGCGTAGACAGAGTATAGTATGTTGAGGTAAGCAAAAGAGCATTCTTTAGTTTGTGTAAACCATGGCGTTTTTTTGAATGCCAAAAGCTCGAGTTTTCAGTAATCGAGCTATTGATTATTCAAATAAAAAAGCGTGCTCAGAAGTAGGAGCCCGGAGGCTATTATTCGTAACATCTTATTTTGACAGCACTTATACCATCAAGGAGGAGGTTAAGAAGATGGTTTGGATAAAACTGTTTATGGAAAGGAGCACATGCAGTGTACGTAAGAAACTATAATAACGAAGGCCACAAAAATGACCGAAAAAGTAACTGCATCAAATACGCAGAGGGACGTCCTTTCAGAAAATCAATATCTATCTGATAAGCAACTTAGAAAATTATTGCGTTACGTAAAAAAAAATGGGGACTTGGCACGGCGGCGGGGGAGTTGCCGATCGATTATCAATGAGCTTATAATCCTGATAATGGTGAATACCGGGCTACGTGCCAAAGAACTTCTTAATCTTAATATCGGGGATGTTTGCAGTACTAAAGATACAGAATTCTTCATTAGCATTCGAGGCCACACAGGCGGGATTTCACGAAAAATGGCGGTACCGGAAAATCTTGCCAAAAAGCTGAGGAGATTCATCGAACTCTACAGGAAAGGAGCCAAAAAGACTGAACCGTTGTTTTTAAGCGAGCAAGGAAATAGAATCGGATATGTCAGTATCTACAACAAAGTAAAAATTATCGGTAAAAAGTCCGGTATTGGTACATTACATCCCAATATGTTAAGGCATACCTTTTTATTTAAGCTCTACAAAGCTGAGCGGGACCTTAAACTACTCCAGGAGCGGGGAGGATATTCAAGTCCTCAAGCAGCCAATATTTATGCTAACACATTTGAAACCAAGCGGAAGAGATAAGTTAAGACAAAGCCATACCGTAATTAATGTATACCTTAAAGACAGCTTTCTAATCTTAGTCATGACCATCAAATTTTTCTTCGATTAGCTTACGAAGCTTTTTTATTCCCGTACACAAGTATCTGGAAAGTGAACGTTTATTGATGTTCATTTCATCAGCTACTTCTTCCATGCTCCTGCCCCGATAGTATCGCTCTTTTATTGCCTTTGCTTCATGGTGTGGGAGATGCTTGTCGATAAGTTCGAAAATCTTTGATATTTCTTCAGTCTTTATCACTGTATCTGGTACATCATGCTGAACAAAAGTTTGTCTCTGGCAAACGGAATATTTTAAGATGCGTGCCCTATAACTTTTATTTCTGCGTACGGAATCGAGAACATCATTTTTTATGGCCCTGAGTATATAAGGTCTGATTTTTTTTATACTGGTGGGTATGGGCTTATGAACCAAAGATAAGAAAAAATCATGATAAATGTCATCTGCTTCCATGCCTTTATTTGCATAAGAGCAAATCGTTGCATAAATCAAATCTCCATATTCTTCAAAAATCTGCGTAACTTGATTAAGCGTCTGTAGCTGTTTTACTTCACCTTCCTTAGTGAGTTTTTGATATTTTCGCTGACTCCTCATAGTAAAATTCAAAATAATTGTTCAACATATTGCTGATTGACTCCGCAATTAATTTTAAAAATGAAATTAAATAATCGAAGGTTGTGAAAAAGTCAAGATAAAAATATTAGTTCACATAAAAAATTTATAGTTTTATATATAATAATATAAAGTTAGTACTTAATCTGAATAACGAAAATTTGGACTAATTTATAATACAAAGCGATGTTTTTTTGAAAAAAATATGTTTAACCAAATGTATATTGTGCAAAAACCCTAATTTTGATGTTTTTTTTACAAATTTTAGAAAAATTCGTATCAACAACTATTGCCTGTGCTACGCTCTTCATGGAACTTGGGGAAGTTTACTATTAATGATAGATAAAAAAAGAACTCGTTTTTTTTCATTCGGAGAAAAACAGTCGTTTGGACAGTTAAAAGATTGTGGATGAAGATATAAATTTTAATTTGTTAGAGAATCATTGTTAAGCCAGTAAATGGCACGTATTTTTCAAAACTCACGATATTTACGACAACATAGTAATTTGTTCGAATGTATATAGCCTTTTGACGTGATGAAAAACAGAGATAAAAGATGAGATCTAAAAAAGTCATTTCGTTTTTTTTGGTTTTACATTTTTTTGCTTTCCCTATTATGGGCCGTCAGGCTAAACGCGAGCAAAGACCGTATCTGTTGCCTTGGGAGATTATCGTTGAAAAATTCGAAAATCGTGCTTCATTTTGTACAGAAGCAAGTAACAAAGATAGAAGTTCTTCCAACCTTATATTGAATTATGTATTGGAGCCCTACAATTCTATAATCACCTTTTCGAAAGCCTTTAATCCTCAATTAGAATCAGTGACGAAAGTAAACGCCGCCAAGTGGAACCAAGGCCGATGGCAGGAATTTGTCAGCCTCGAGGGAAAACAGGAATCCGATGGATTATTCATTGAGCCTGAAATCGTGGGAAAAGGGTTTATAAATTTCTTATTAACTGTAAGAGATGAGTCCAATGATTTTAGAAAACGTGATTTATATGCAATTATTTGTGAGGACTGGAAAAAAGACCTTTTTGCCTTCTGCAGATATATCAAAGAACAAATAGAAACAAATCCTGATCTCCAACTCATACGCTCCTCGATATGCACTTCGCACTTTGACCATGTCATGGAAGCAGTGAATAAGACTTCGATTCTGTCAGAAGATATCTTTGATGCGTTGGGTAAAGCCCTCAAGAGCAAAAAAGAGTTCGACGCAGGCAAGTACCCGGATTTGGTTATAGGAGGTTTGAATAAAATCAGGTTGAGACGTTTTAGGGGTGCCGGAATTGCTGAATTTGTAGTTTTTATTCCAAATGAGTATAACGACTTTCAACAATATCCCTTATTTCTACATCCCGACCCTCAGCGACATAGTGCCAAAGCCAATTACTCCAGTAAATCCGGATTTATTGATATCTGGTGGCACTTCCCATTACCTATGGGATTTGAATGGAAAGACTACAAGCATTTGTTATGGGTATTTAATGAAACAATTAACATTGATGAAGACAGGATTTATGTTAATGGATATTGTGGCAATGGCATTTCCACAATGGCTTTAGCATTAAATTATCCAGACTACTGGGCTGAATGCAGTATAGTATTGGGCAACAGCTATCGGCATTTAGCTGGTAACGCTTTGAATCTTCCTTTGATTTTTGTAGATCAGGAACATAACGAAGCCTATCTCGAAGGTTATTATGATTTTGCGGTAAAATGTTTTCAATACAATGGCTGCAGGTGTTTTAAGTACAGCAAGACTCGTAATCTGTTCCACGTTCGTGGCTCACCGGTCCCTAAAACAGTAAGGAAAACAAATCCCCAAAGGGTTTTATATAGTATTGAATCACTTCATAATCCAAAAGCTTACTGGGTAAGCATAGATGGCCGTAAAGACGAAAACTTTGTGGGAACGATAGATGCTTCTGTTGATGGACAAACCATTATTGTGAGGACAAATAATGTTGATGCCTACAGCCTGGACATTATACAAGCACCCATAGACTCAAATAAGTCTGTAGAAATTGTCGAAAATGGCCATAGCCTTGGCTTTGCAACTGACCAAATTTTCACCAAAAGAGCCGAAAAGTACATTGATGCTACTTACATCAAAAACCAATATCATCATGGTCCCATCTGGGATGCTTTTACTGAACCATACGTGGTTGTCTGGGGAACCTGCAGCAAGGACAAGGAATTCTCCAAGACCAGTGAAGAAACTGCATTATTGCTAGCCAACGGTGGGCCGTGCATTGCCGATATCAATATGCAGGAGGAATTGCTTAATGAATATAATCTGATTCTTGTCGGAACAAAAGAATCAAATTCGTGGCTGTCAAAAATATACAAGGATCTACCTGTTCAAATTAAAGAGGGCCGGATAGCTACTAATGGCAAGTGTTGGGAAGGAAATGATATGGGATTTATTCTTATCTACCCAAATTCACTTAACCTCAAAAGGTATATAGTAGTGTTCTCAGCCACATCATCACTGGCAATGGCAAACATCCCTGATGTGTATTCACAAATAAAATCTATAAATCCGTTGGATGTTGGAATATTTGAAATTGTTGAGAAAAATGAAGTCAAATGGCATATAGCCGAAAAATTCAATACCGTCTGGGACTGGCACGATGAGTGGAACCAGGTATTAGCTGTGACAAATAAAAAACACACTAAGTTGCAATGGCGCCTCTGGATCGCAAGAATTATTAGAGAGCAACTTGAAGCTGACGTTGTGTTTTTTGAGGATGTTTTTAAGTTCGAAGATTCATCACTTAGCGGCCATCTTACATATCGCGACTTGTTTAACCGCTTTAGAAATGACTGGATTGTAAAAATTATGCTGGATGGTAAGAGTCTGAAAGATTTGCTTACCGTGCCATTCAGTGATATTTCCAGGCGGGAGGTTGTCGCACCTATTATATATGGTGTGAACTTTGTAAAGCCTGAGGACAATTGTGAAGAAACCGTTTTGATAGTAAGTGAACTAGAAAATGACAAAAAGTATACAGTTGTCCTTCCTTACAAGGCTGTTAATGGTGGAAGAATGGGAACAATATTAAAAGATTATAAGATTGTAAGAGATGGGTATTTGGTTTCGCTACTAAAAGATTATCTTTGTAAAAACAAAAATTTAGGTATTGATATTCAGTTAGAAAATCTTAAGTCTCAAATATTTTGAACTATGAAAATATATGTTAAAAAATTTATGAAAGGATAATTAAAAATGAAAAGAAAACTTAGAAACTTGTTAGTCTTGATTTCAGCATCTATGGTGGTATTGACCAGCAGCACTTCAGGAGATTTGGTGGCGTACTATCCATTTGATGACGGCACCGCTGTTAATGTCGGCGGCTCCGCCGGCTCGGTAGCGAATGGTAATCTTATGGGTGGTGCAAAGATCGTATCCAATCCAGGTGGCGGACTTAAAACAGCAAGCAATGTGTTGAGCATAAATGGTCATCCACAACATGTGAACTGCGGAGGAGGAAAAAATGCAGGTGACCCAGAAACATGGGCTGATCTTATCGGTCCGATGACAGTCGCAGCCTGGATAAAGCCAGATAACAGCAATTGGTGGACAAAGTTTCGGACAGTTATTTCCAAGGGTTATGGTGAGTGGCATGAAGGCGGTGGTTTTTCATTGCATAAAAAAGAAGATGCTGCCAATATTGCTTTTGCTGCAGCCGTTTCTGATCTCGATGTGCCCTACTATGGAATTGAAGGAACCAATCCTAATATATGGGATGGTGAATGGCATCACGTCGCCGGAGTGTATTCAACCGTAGATTCACCAAAGGCAATAGGAAAAGGGAAAAAAGGGCTTTATATTTATATCGATGGAACAGAAAGTGGATATATCGAATGTCAGGTCGAGCCTGTGAAACTCAATAACTTCGACGTCATTATCGGTAGTAATGCGCAATGTTTTGAAAAAGGTTATCGTCACTGGGGCGGCTTAATCGATGAGGTGGCTATTTTCGATCATGCATTGAGTGCCAATGAGATACACCAACTGTACACCAAGGGAGCGTTAGTAATTGAGCCGGTGTTACAAAAATTAATTGACACCATTCAACAAGCAGAAGCAATCGCTAAAAAGCAGGGACATCAGCAAGCAATGGCTTTTCTGAAAGAGCAAATTGCCGAATATGAAGAATGGAAAGAGAAAAATCCAAATAATGATAAATTTCCCTATAACATACTACCTTCTGATTTATATGTCCTGTTGACAAAAGCTAATGTCGAAAATCTTGCTAATGTCCAAAAGCCACACAGAGATATTCACGAGCAAGCTAAGTCGGAGGGAAATTGGGCGGCTTTTAAGCTGTTTTTAAATATAGTATTCAATGAGGTTGAAGAGTCTGTCGGCTTTACAAAATTGACGGAGTTAAGTTCAGATAAAAAGAATGTTTGGGTAAATTATCTTAAATACTGTAAGGGCAAGTCGGAGCTACTCAGATACTTAGTTGATAAGGATAGTGAGGTTGCTGAAAAATATATAGCTAAGGAGAATTTTCAAAAGGCCGCAGAAGTATATCGGGACATTATAAAACGATATGATTCCAATCAATATCAACCAGAATTGGAGCTAAAAGTTTGTGAATGCATTTTCAATAGCGGTAAATATCAAAGTGCAATCTCTGAGCTTGACCGATTCATTGCAAAAAGTAAAGCCGCCAACAGACGCTTAACAAAAAAAGCAATACTGATGAAAGGTCGGTGTTATATCCAATTAAGTGAAATCAGCAAGGCATCAAATGAATTTTTTGCATTGATAACCGAATACCCGGAGGCAAAAGAGACACCTGATGCAAATTTCTTTATCGGGTATTGTCATATGCTACAAAGTAACTTTGAACAGGCAATTGAGGCATTTAATGTTGTGGTACAAAAGCATCCGGAGAGTTCTTATGCCAATAAGGCACGAATGTGCATAATGCGTATTAATAGCACAACAGGACAAAGCGACCCCGGATAGATTCTTTCATAACGGGAGCGAATAGTCTTGGTCAAATGCTTAAACAATATACGTTAAAGGCAACTATGATTTTTACGAAAGGATATGAAATATGAAGGAAAAATTTGAAAAATTGATAATTTCAGTTTTGGTGTTGACAACGATGATTTTTGCTACGGATGTAGCTAATGCTGGCATCCCTAACCTTGTTGGCTGGTGGAAGTTGGATGAATATGAGGGTGGTACTGCGACTGATTCTTCCGGTTATGGTTATGATGGTACACTTGTTGGGGTAAGTTGGGCACCCAGTGGTGGAAAACTGAAGGGTGCTGTGAGTTTTGACAAAAATAATTATGGTTCTTGTATCGAAATTCCCACCACAGGAATGACACCAGAGACAGGAACGGTTGCTCTCTGGGCTTACCTCTCAGAAACGCAGTCGGATGTCAGATTATTTTTCGGCCATACATCAACGCCTCACGGATTTACTGACACAATACAACTCTATATGGAAAATGGTAATACCCAACTCAATCTGGGTTTGGGTGACAGTCATCGCAAACGTATGAACATCGCCACCTTAAGCACTAAAACCTGGTATCACATCGCTCTGACGTGGGATGGTAAAAATTATGACGTTTATATAAATGGTGTTAAGAAAACTACTGGGACCTTCAGTGGTTTGAAAAGTTTGCAGTCTGTAGCGCATATCGGTAATCATGGAAGAAAAGAGTATCATGATAACACTTTCCAAGGCTTTATCGACGACGTGGCAATTTTCGATGGTGCATTAAGTGAAAATGATATCGTCCAATTGTACAACCTTGGCGTTGCGTCGTTTATTTCTGAACCAATTCTTCTAACATTGTCCAGCGTTGTTCGGGAAGCTGAGATAATGGTTAAAGAACAAAGGCCTCAAGAAGCGATTACTCTTCTTGAAAAGAAAATTACTAAATATGAACAATGGAGGGAAAAGAATCCAGATGATATTGGATTCCAATACAAAACAGCGTCTTATGACCTATATCTTCTGTTAGCGAAAGCTAAAGAGTTTGCTGGTGCACCAACTGAGGATGTTATTGCAGCGTATAAACGGTCGGTGTTACGGCTTCCGAATTCTGTTTTTGCGTTCTTGTGGTTATTTGAGAACATACCAGCCAAGGATTATACCACTGTTGTTAAGGAATGTCTACGCAACAGTAACGTTACGCCCCGTAATATCTATTATGTTACCAAGTGTTTTGAATCAGCCGGAAACTGGGACGCTTTTACACTCTTTCTGGACGCAATGTTTTCCGAAATAAATCCGGCTCTTTCCTATTCCAAAGCTGTAATTGAAGGCTTAGAGGAAACTGGAATGTGGTCCAAAAGTTATTTGGAGTTTTGCCAAAACAAAGCTGAATTATCAGAATGCTTTATTGAAGAACATGAGAATCTGGCTAAAAAAAACATGGAGCAAGGAAATTTTTCGAGGGCTGTTGAAATATATCGTGATATTGTGAATCAATGTGGACCTGGCCAAGATAAAGCTAAATATGAATTAAAAGTATGTGAGTGTCTGTTTAATGGAGGTGAATATCAAAGTGCAGTTTCTGAGCTTGAGCGTTTCACCATGAGCAATAAAGCTTCCTATCGAGTACTGGTAATAAAAGCAATTATGTTGAAAGGTCAGACTTACATACGTATGGGAGACCTTGACAAAGCAATTAATACGTTTTTTACACTGATGATAGAATACCCCGAAGGAAAACAAGTTCCCGACACTAATTTTTTCATTGGTTACTGTTATATGTTACAAGGCAAGCTTGAAGTTGCTAAAGAGACCTTTAATTGCCTTATAAAAGACTATCCACATAGTTTTTATGCTGATAAAGCCCAAGAGTATATAACACGTATTACGAGCATGGTAGTTGAGTAAATAAATCTCCGAAATGAGCACTACTGTTATTGAAGTTCAAGACATAACAAAATATTTCATGGGAGGAAGGCCTCTATACAAGCAATTTATAAATCCATTCAAAGTCAGGAGAAAAATCTGTGCTCTTGATAAAGTGAGTTTTCACATTGAATCAGGTGAAATTCTGGGAGTTGTCGGAGCAAACGGAGCAGGTAAAACTACTTTATTGCGGATCCTCGCCGATTTGCTGAAACCAGCCAGCGGTAAAATCAGCTTCTTAGTATGCTCAGATAAAGATTCCTCGGAGTTGCGAAGTTGGATCGGCTACGTCCCAGGTGATGAGAGGAGCTTTTTCTGGCGTCTTACCGGCCAGGAGAATCTTGAATTTTTCGGGCAACTTTATGGATTATCCAAAGAAAGGGCACGTCAGCGAAGCTTGCAATGTATAAAGGCGTTCGGCCTTGACACAAATTGTAACCAATTATTTCGTGATTACTCATCTGGGATACGGAAAAAATTTGCTGTTATACGAGCACTGCTCCACTCCCCATATATTTTAGTGCTTGATGAAGTAACTAACAGTTTGGATCCGACGTCTGCAAAGATGGTGAAGACCCTTGTTAGAAAATATGTTTTGCAACAGAGTAACCGTGCTGCCATATGGAGCACACACCGGCTCGAGGAAATAGCTGAAATTTGTGACAGAATCCTTTTGCTTGAGAAAGGAAGGGTTAAATTCTGCGGATTGGTAAGTGATTTCAATAAAACAGATTCTTCGCGAGCGGATTATCTTTTAAGGGCAAGAGATTTGAACGGCAAGCATGGAACATTTCACAAGTGCTGCTCTCAGATAACAGGAGTTAAGTCATCCCAAAATGGTAAAATAAGTGAATTTTTATTCAAAGGTATTTCTTCTGAGATTTTTGGCAATATTATCACCATGGCGGTAAAGGATTATGGTGCTTATGTAGTTTATGCCGGTTATATCGACAAAAACAAAAATATAACTCTTGATTTATAAAAGTAATGCGATCGATAAATTCAACAGCTCTGTTTACAGAGGTAAATACACAAGGCAGAAAAAGATGGATATCTGAGTTGACCAATGCTGCCGCATTTATAAAAAAAGATATGAAAATAGCTGTAAGTTACAAATTACAGTTTGTTTTTCAGTTCTCACAGATTTTTTTCAATGTAGCGCTCATATATTTCATCGGCAAAATGTTGGAAAGTGCGGGGAAGGTATCTTCTTTAAGAGAATATGATGTTGATTATTTTTCGTTTGCTTTAGTTGGACTGGCAATCAACAGTTATCTCAAAGCTGGCTTGGTCACGATAACAAATGATACAAGGCAAATTATGAATCAAGGAACTTTGGAAGCCATGTATGCAACTCCGATCAACTATGCTTGCTTATTGTTATATTCGTCAATATGGCAATTCGTTTTTGAAACAATTCGTGTAAGCTTTTACT
>Ga0272442_10012313_pt1 | contig 10346 bp, 11 predicted proteins | sample SSMForm2O_FD_200262 | JGI IMG/M metagenome (GOLD analysis project Ga0272442, IMG submission 200262) | Marine sediment archaeal communities from Little Sippewissett salt marsh, Falmouth, MA, United States - SSM-Form-2O | ecosystem: Environmental > Aquatic > Marine > Wetlands > Sediment ... | reverse complement strand
CCACGCAGAAGGCCCACATCGTCGACCAGGTTCGCCAGCACCTCTGGCCGATGGTGTCCGACGGTCGGGTGCGACCGGTGGTGCATGCGACGTTCCCCATCGAGCACGCCGCGCAGGCGCACCGGATCGTCGAGGACAGCTCCCACATCGGCAAGGTCCTTCTCACGATGCCGTGACCGGCCGCCCCGGGCGCGTTTGTCGGCGCCGCGACCGTTGGGGAGGATGGGGGGATGGCCGAGCAGACACCCAGCGCCCCCCACGAGTCCGGACCGCACGTCGTGGTGGTGGGACCTGGTTCCATGGCCAGCGAGGACGCCGGGGACGAGGGTCGCCCGTCGGTCACCGACCTGGTCGAGCAGCCCGCCAAGGTCATGCGCATCGGCACGATGATCAAGCAGCTGCTGGACGAGGTGAAGGCGGCTCCTCTGGACGAGGCGAGCCGACGCCGCCTTCAGCAGATCCACCGATCATCTGTCTCCGAGCTCGAGCAGGGGCTCGCGCCCGAGCTGATCGAGGAGCTCGAACGGCTCTCGTTGCCCTTCGTCGACGACGAGGTGCCGACCGAGTCAGAGCTGCGCATCGCGCAGGCACAGCTGGTCGGCTGGCTCGAAGGGCTGTTCCATGGGATCCAGACCGCGCTGTTCGCTCAGCAGATGGCCGCTCGTGCCCAGCTCGAGCAGATGCGCCGTGCGCTGCCGCCGAGCCCGGACGGTGATGCGAGCCCCGGGGGCAAGGAGGCGTCGCAGGAGGAGCGTCCGCACCTGGGCAGCGGCATGTACCTGTAGGCACCGGCGATGCCTGCACTGCCCTGGCGGCGCCACCGGGCTCCCGACCCGCTGGGGACAGGTCTGTGGCGTCGGCTTCACGACGACTGCGTCACGGCCTCCCGACGGGCACCCGAGCTCGCCGCGCTGATGGACCAGGTGCGTGCCCGTTCCGAGGAGGGCCAACGACGATGGCCGAGCGACAGCCTCGACGTCCCCGCCGCCGAGGCCGGCCGTGCCCACTACGCGGTGCTTCGCGACGTCCAGCGGGCGTTTCGAGAAGTCGCCTACCGCACGCGCCTCACCGCGGTGCCAGGGGCGATGCCGGCGCAGGACGCCCTCGTCGCCGACGCACTCTCCCACGCCCGCTCCCTGCTCGAGCCACCATGACGCGTCACGGATCTGCGATGCGCTCGACCCAGTCGTAGTCGCCGGGGTGCCGGCGTATGTACCGCTCGATGAACGGGCAGTCGTTGACGACAGACACACCCTGGTCCAGCAGCGTCGCCAGGGTGCCGCTCACGAGCCGCGAACCGACTCCCTTGCCCTCGTAGCCGTCCTCCACCTCCGTGTGGTCGAGAGTGACGGCGTCGGCGTCGCGTGAGTACTCCACGACCCCTGCGACGGCGCCGTCGGTCGTGCGCGCTTCGAAGCGGCTTCGCTCGGGGTTGTCGACAACGGTGAGATCCATGACGGCGATCGTTCCATCGTCCCCGGCGCGCCGCACACCGCGCCGTCCCTAGGCTGAGGCTGTGTCGACCGCGCCGAGCCCGCCCGTCGTCATCGGGGGTCGCCCGTTGACGTTGCTGTCCACCGCCCGCGTCTACGTGTGCGGCATCACGCCGTACGCGGTGACCCATCTGGGGCACGCCGCCACGTTCGTGTGGCTCGACACCGCTGTGCGGGTCATCCGCCATCACGGCGTGGACGTCTCGGTCTGCCGCAACATCACCGATGTCGACGACGTCCTGACCGACGCGGCGGCGCGTACCGGCCAGCCCTACGACGAGCTCGCGGCGATGCAGACGTTCTCGTTCGACCGCGCCATGCGCGACCTCGGCGTGATGAGGCCGACCCACGAGCCCCGTGCGCACACCTACGTCGACCCGGTGATTCGCATGGCCGCGGCCCTGGTCGACTCCGGCCACGCGTACGTCCGGGACGGCACGGTCTACCTGCGCGGTGCGGACGTCGTCTCGGCGTCCGGCCTGACGCGCGACGAAGCCCTCGCCGGACTCGTCGAGGGCAACGAGAAGCCGGACGACCCCGCCAAGGACGACCCGGTCGACGTGCCGGTCTGGCGGGCGTCCGCAGCGGACGAGCCGAGCTGGCCGTCGCCGTGGGGCGCCGGCCGCCCCGGCTGGCACTCGGAGTGCGCGGCGATGGCCATCTCCCTGCTGGGCCCGTCGGTCGACCTGCACGGTGGGGGTGCGGACCTGAGGTTCCCCCACCACGCCTACGAGGCGGCGCTGGCCGAGACCGTGACGGGCGTTCGGCCCTTCGCCCGGGCGTGGATGCGGGTGGGGCTGGTCCACCACGAGGGGTCCAAGATGGCGAAGTCGACCGGCAACCTCGTGCTGGTGCCCGATCTGCTGGCCGACCACGACGCTGCCGCCGTCCGGCTCATGCTCCTGCACCGGTCGTGGTCGCAGCCCTGGACCTTCGACCCGGCCGGCCTCGACGAGGCCGCCGGCCTGCTCGACCGCCTCTACGCCGCGGCTGGGTCGCCCGGCAGCGCGGCCGGTCGGGCCGCGGTCGCCGAGGCCCTGCGCGACGACCTGGACGTACCGCGCGCCGTGGCTGTCGCGCTGGATGCGCGGGGGTCGGCGGCTCGCTTCGCCCTGCACGTGCTCGGCCTGGACGCAGCGCACCGATGAGCCTGCGTCGAGGAGGCTCCGTGCTCGCCGTCGTCGCGGTCGAGCACGAGGCCGTGGCGCTTCCGGCCAGCCTGCCGGTGCTGATCACCGGGGTCGGAAAGGTGAACGCCGCCCTGCAGGTGGGCCGCGCCCTCGCCGACCCGGCGCAGCGACCCGACCTCGTGGTGAACGTCGGCACCGCCGGCGCGCTTCACGACGGCATGGTCGGCACCCACGAGATCGGTCGCGTGCAGCAGCACGACCTCGACAGCGTCGTCCTGGAGGAGCTCACCGGGCACCGCTACGGACGACCGATCCTGCTCGGGGACGGCCCGACCCTGGCGACCGGCGACGTGTTCGTCTCCGACCCCGGTACCCGGGACCGGCTCGCGGGTGCGGCCGACCTGGTCGACATGGAGGGCTACGCCGTTGCGGCCGCGTGCCGCATGGCCGGGGTCCCCGTCCGGCTCGTCAAGCACGTCAGCGACACCGCCGACGACCAGGCCCGCACCACCTGGCAGGAGTCCGTCCACGCTGCATCGGCCGAGCTCGCCCGGTGGCTGGCCAGCCACCTGTGACGGCTAGCCTCTGCGGGCATGACGAGCGCCACGCCCAGCGGCATCCCGCAGCAGCACAAGTACATCCTCGACGAGTCGGAGATGCCCACCCGCTGGTACAACATCCTCGCCGACCTGCCGACACCTCCGCCGCCACCGCTGCACCCCGGGACGCGTGAGCCGGCGGGGCCGGACGACCTCTCCCCGCTGTTCCCTGCGGCGCTCATCGCCCAGGAGGTGACCACCGAGCGCTACGTCGACATCCCGGAGCCGGTGCAGGACGTGTACCGGATGTGGCGGCCCTCCCCGCTCTACCGGGCGAGGGGCCTCGAGCAGGCGATCGGGACGCCGGCGCGCATCTACTACAAGTACGAGGGCGTCTCCCCGGCGGGCTCGCACAAGCCCAACACAGCGGTGGCCCAGGCCTACTACAACGCCGTCGAAGGCACGAAGAAGATCACGACGGAGACCGGGGCCGGTCAGTGGGGCACCGCGCTCGCGTTCGCATGCACGCTGTTCGGCATCGACTGCGAGGTCTGGCAGGTCGGCGCCAGCTACGACCAGAAGCCCTACCGACGGATGATGATCGAGACCTTCGGCGGGACGGTGCACCGCTCCCCATCCGAGCTCACCGAGGCGGGGCGGGCCCTGCTCGCCGACCCGGCCAACCACTCCGGGTCACTCGGCATGGCGATCAGCGAGGCCGTCGAGGTCGCGGTGGCCGATCCGCAGATCAAGTACGCCCTCGGTTCGGTGCTCAACCACGTGCTGCTGCACCAGACCATCATCGGCGAGGAGGCGCTGCTGCAGCTCGCCCAGGCCGGCGAGGATCGGGTCGACCTCGTCGTCGGGTGCACGGGCGGAGGGTCGAACTTCGCGGGGCTGGCGTTCCCGATTATGCGGGAGAAGCTCGCGGGGCGCTTCGACCCCGAGATCCGCGCCGTCGAGCCGGCGTCGTGCCCGTCGCTGACGCGCGGGACGTACACCTACGACTTCGGCGACACGGCGGGTACGACCCCGCTGTTCAAGATGCACACCCTGGGCCACGACTTCGTCCCCGACCCGATCCACGCCGGTGGGCTGCGCTACCACGGCATGAGCCCTCTGCTCTCACACATCTACGAGGAGGGACTGATGACGGCCCGCGCGGTGCCGCAGACGGAGTGCTTCGACGTCGGCGTGCTGTTCGCCCGCACCGAGGGCATCGTCCCGGCGCCCGAGCCGACCCACGCACTGGCCGAGGCCGTCCGGGAGGCCAGGGCCTGCGCCGAGACCGGCGAGGAGAAGGTGATCGTCACCGCGCTGTGCGGTCACGGGTTGCTCGACCTGCCCGCCTACGACTCCTACCTCTCCGGTCGGATGGTGGACGAGGACGTCACCGAGGAACGCCTGGCAGCAGGCCTGGCGACGCTGCCGTAGTCGCTGGTCAGGGGAAGTAGCGGGACAGCACCTGCGCGACCCCGTCCTCGTCGACGTGGGGCCCGACCTCGTCGGCGACGGCCTTCACGTCGTCAGGGGCGTTGCCCATGGCCACGCCCCGACCTGCCCACGCCAGCATCTCCATGTCGTTGTGCCCGTCGCCGACTGCCAGCACGTCGGCCGGGCCGATGCCGAGCCTGAAGCAGACCTTGTCCAGTGCCTCGGCCTTGGAGACGCCCGAGGGCATGATGTCGAGCCACGCCGTGTAGCCGATCGCGTAGTCGACGGCCGGCAGGCCCATCTCGGCGGCGATGGCCCGCAGCCGATCGCGGTCGCCCTCGTGCCAGCGCACGACGAGCCGGGTGACCGGTCCCTGCACGAGCTCGGCATGAGGAACCACCTCCACCTGTCCGTCGAACTCGAAGTCGATGTTCTCCCCGGAGATCCGAAAGCCCTGACCGAGCTCCTCGACGGCCAGGATGGCATCCGGTATCTGCTCAGCAAAGTATCGTACTGAGTCAAGAGCATCGAACGTGACGACGTCGATCGGCAACCGCGTCTCGAGGTCGACGATGACGGCTCCGTTGGAGCACACGGCCAGGCCCGAGTCCATCGAGAGCGCATCGAATACGTGGTAGGTGGAGTGCAGCGAGCGGCCCGTACTGATGATCGGCTCGGCTCCGTGCTCACGGACCCGGGCCACCGCATCGGTGACCGGCTGGGACGGCGCGGCGTGGAAGTCGGCGTACGGGATCAGGGTGCCGTCGACGTCGAGGGCGACGAGCCGAGGACGCCACCCCGCCTCACCGGGCACGACCGTCACGTCAGGTCGCCGTCACGGGCTCGAGCAGCGCACGGCCACCGAGGTACGGCCGCAGAGCCGCCGGTACGCGCACCGAGCCGTCGACCTGCTGGTGGTTCTCCAGGATGGCCACGATCGTGCGCGGGACGGCCACGAGCGTGCCGTTGAGCGTCGCTGCGGGACGCGTCGGTCCGCCCTCGGCGTCACGGATACGCACCCCGAGGCGGCGTGCCTGGAACTCGGTGCAGTTCGACGTCGACGTCACCTCCCGGTAGGTCGCCTGGGTGGGGATCCAGGCCTCGATGTCGAACTTGCGCGCCGCCGAGGCACCCAGGTCTTGCGAGGCCACGTCGATCACCCGGTAGGGGACCTCCAGCAGGTCGAAGAACTCCGTCTCCCACCCCAGCAGCCGGCGGTGCTCGTATGCTGCGTCCGCCGGGTCGCAGAACGAGAACATCTCCACCTTGTCGAACTGGTGCACCCGGATGATCCCGCGGGTGTCGCGTCCGTGCGAGCCTGCCTCGCGCCGGAAGCACGTGGAGAAGCCCGCGTAGCGCAGCGGGAGCGTGGCCGAGTCCAGGATCTCGTCGGAGTGGTACGCCGCGAGCGGGACCTCCGACGTCCCGACGAGGTAGTAGTCGTCGTCGGCGAGGTGGAAGACGTTCTCGGCCGCCTGGCCGAGAAAGCCAGTGCCCTCCATCGCCGCCGGCCGCACGAGGACGGGAGGAAGCATGGGGACGAGCCCGGCCTCCACGGCCTGGTGCATCGCGAGGTTGACCAGCGCCATCTCGAGCAGTGCGCCCACGCCGGTGAGGTAGTAGAAGCGGGAGCCCGACACCTTCGCACCACGTTCGATGTCGATGGCACCCAGGAGGCGACCGAGCTCCACGTGGTCGCGGGGCCGGAATCCTTCGGCAGCGAAGTCGCGTGGCTCGCCGACGGTGGACAGCGTGACGAAGTCGGCCTCCTCACCGACCGGCGCCCCCGGGTCGACGATGTTCGCCAGCTCGAGGGCGAGCGCTCGGGCCTGCTCCTCGGCCAGCGCCACCCGCCGTTCGGCCTCCTTGACCGCCTCGGCCAGCTCCTTGGCCCGAACCAGCAGGCCGGGGCGATCGGCGTCCGACGCGCCGGCGATCGCGCGGCCGATGCTCTTCTGCTCGCCACGCAGGCCTTCGAAGTCCCCCAAGGCTGCGCGGCGCTGCTCGTCGGCGGCGAGCACGGCGTCCACCAGAGCGTCGTCCTCACCGCGGGCACGCTGAGACGCCCGCACTGTGTCGGGTTCGTCACGTAGCCGTCGCAGGTCGAGCACGATGCGAGCGTACCCAGCCTGGCACTAGCGTCTGCCGGGTGATCCGCGCTGCCACCTCGGCCGATCTCGACGCCATCGCCTCGTTGAGCGCTCGCCGGCACGCCCGCCTGCACGGGGCCTTCCGCGAGCTCAACGGAGGCCTGGCCGACCCAGGGCAGGCCGTCGCCGCCCTCCCACCCCAGCCTGTCGGCTGGGTCGCCGTGGACGACGGCGAGGTGACGGCCTCACTGCTGTGGGAAGCCAGCGACGGGCGCGCGATCGCCGGGATGATCGGAGCCGTCGGCCCACCAGAGGCCATGGCGCGGCTGTACGCCGTCGCGGGAGATGCCTGGCTTGCGCAGGGCCTGTCGACGCATGCGATCGTCATCCCGTCCGTCGACCGGCCGCTGGCCGACCGGGTGGTCGACCTGTCGTTCGGCCGTGAGGAGGCGTACGCGATCCGCACCCTGGGCGACCGTGGGGGGCAGCGCCTCACCGGAGGCGTCGACATCGAACGGGTCGGGCTGGAGCGGCTGGACGAGATCCGCGTGCTCGGCGACCTCGTCGCCCGACACCACGAGGGCTCACCGGTGTTCGACCGTCGCTCCAACGAGTTCTTCAGCGGGATGGTGGAGTCGTACCGTCACTCCGTCGTGGCCCAGGATGCCCGCACCCTTCTGGCCAGCCTGGACGGCCAGACGGTGGGCGTTCTCATGTGGCGGCCCGGCGCGCCGTTCCCGATCTACGACGAGCGTGGCGCGGAGATGATCCTCCTGGCCGTCGACCCGGCGGTCCGTGGCCGGCAGGTGGGCCGCTCGCTGGTGTCGGCCGCCCTGCGAGACATGGCCAGCTTCGGCCACACGTCAGCGATCGCCGACTGGCGCACCACCAACCTCGAGGCGTCCCGGTTCTGGCCGTCTCAGGGGTTCCTCACCGTCGCGCACCGCTACGTGCGCACGGTGCCGGACCGTCCGGACGGCGACTGACTCGCTACTCGCCGCGAAGACCGCCCAGCCATCGCTGGGCCTCGCGGAAGTCGTCGTCGGACGTGGCGTCCGCCATGGTCGGCTCCTGGCCGTCCGCCCTGGCGTACGAGCCGAGGAAGCGCACGTCGGCGCAGACCCGGTGCAGGCCCATGAGCGCCTCCCCCACGCGAGCGTCGGCCACGTGCCCCTCGCAGTCGATCGAGAAGCAGTAGTTGCCCAGGCGCGCCCCGACCGGTCGGGACTCGATGCGTGTGAGGTTGACCCCGCGGGTGGCGAACTGCTCGAGGATCTCCAGCAGCGCGCCGGTGCGGTCTTGCTTCATGAAGGCGACCAGCGAGGTCTTGTCGTGCCCGGAGGGCGGCGGCGGGTTGCCCGGAGGTGTCAGCAGAACGAAGCGGGTGTGTGCGTCGGTGTCCTGGATGCCCGTCGCCAGCACCGACAGCGAGTAGTGCGACGCCGCCAGCGGGCTGGCGATCGCCGCGTCGTAGTCGGCGACACCTGCGGCCACGGCCTCCGCCGCCGAGGCGGTGGAGGCCGCAGGAACCACCAGGGCGCCGGGCAGGTGGCGGGCGAGCCATGCCCGGCACTGGGCCTCGGCGTGCGGATGCGTGGCGACGCGGCGTACCCGGTCCAGCGTGACGCCCGGTCGGGCGACCAGGTCGAACGCCACCTCGATGACGACCTCGTGGCTGATGACGAGACGCACGCCGACGGCGAGCTCGTCGAGGGTGGCGTTCACCGAGCCCTCGATGGAGTTCTCCATCGGTACGACGGCCCCGTCGGTGATCTGCTCGCGCACCGAGTCGAGCGCGGCCGACACTGTCGGGAAGGGTGTCAGCTCGTCGTCCGGGCCCAGGGGGAGCGACCGCAGGGCGGCCTCGGTGAACGTCCCGGGAGGGCCGAGGTAGGCGTAGCGCATGTACCGGTCACCTCAGCGTGATCTGGCGGTTCGTCAGGGCCGCCCGGCTGCGGCGTGCGTCCGAGTCGAGCGGGCTGCGGTCGGCCACCTCGGTGACGAGCCGCGTCGCCATCGCGACCGCCGGGTCTTCCAGGTCGTCGAGCAGGACGCCCTCGTCCAGCTCCCATACCGGGACGAGCAGGCCGTGGGCACGAAAGGCGCCCAGGAGGGTCGTCCCGTCAGTCAGAGCGTCCTGTCCCACCGCTCGCAGCCGGGCCAACGCATCGAGCAGCGCGTCCTCGCCGTGGGGCTGCACCCAGCGCAGGTAGCGCCGCTCCCCCATCGTCGCCACGTAGGCGGAGGTGACCGACGCGAGCCGTTGGGTGGGGATGATCGAGGAGTTTGCCTGCTCCATCACGGCGTTCACGGCGTCGTCGTCGGTCTCGCCGACCCAGAAGTCGAACGTGTCGTGCAACGTGACCTGCAGCGGCGCCTCCGGGTCGAGCAGGTCCTGCAGCCTTGGGCCGGGGCCGGGGAGGCCGACCAGTGACACCGCCCCACCGGCGTCCTGCTCCAGCGCGGCCAGCATCGCGGCCGCAAGGTCACGCGACGGGTCACCCGACGACGTCGTGGTCTGCAGGGCCAGCAGCACGCTGCCGTCGTCGCGACGCAGCGCGGGCACGGCACCGGGCAGGACACTGGCGACGAGCACGTCCTCGCCCCGGTGCTCGCCCGCCGCCTCGCCGTCCAGGGTCACCGGTGCCGTGGCGGACGGGACGAACTCTCGTAGCGCCACCCACTCCGTCTCGTCCGCCAGTCCCTCGAAGGGCCGCTCCACGACCGGAGTGCGGGCCCGGGCGGCGGCCTTGCCGTGGCAGATCTTGTACCGCTTGCCCGAGCCGCAAGGGCAGGGCTCTCGCGGGCCGACGACCGGGACGTCCGCAGCGGGCGCAGGACGCGGCGGGCGGTTCTTCTTCGCCATGCCCGGAATGGTGTCAGACGAGCACCACGCCGGGGTTCAGCAGCCCCGCCGGGTCGAGAGCACGCTTCACGGCGCGCATCGCAGCGATGTCGGCATCGTCGCGGGCGAGGCTGAGCAGGCCGGCCTTGGCCCGACCCACCCCGTGCTCGGAGGCGATGGACCCCCCGGCGGCAGCGACCACGCCGAGCACGTCGGTGTCGATGTCGGCATCGTCGGGGCCCGGTCCGACGACGCTCAGGTGCAGGTTGCCTTCGGCCAGGTGTCCGTAGGTGAAGAGGCGGTGTGGTGCGACGGTGGCCCGGATCTGCTCGACCACCTCGTCGAGCCTCTCCATCGGCAGCGAGACGTCGTACTTGTGCACCACGCCGAGGGTGGCGAGGGCCTCGGGATGGCGCTCGCGGTAGTCGACCAGCCGGTCGTCGACCACCGCCTCCGCGCGGTCCGGGAGCTCGGGCAGGGCAGTGGTCTGCAGCAGCAGGTACACCGGCCAGGACGTGGGCAGGGGCGGTGCCATGCCGGTGACTCGGCACGTCACCTCCAGACCGTCGGCGGTCATGACCTCGGCCAGGCGCACCCCGGACGCGGGGAGCAGGTCGACCGCCTCGGCGAGGCTGCGGCACCCGACCAGCGTGGTCACGCCAGGCGGGTCGGGCTCGTGGAGCCTCACCCGTACGTCGGTGACAAGTCCGAGGGTTCCCTCGCTGCCGACGAGCAGCCCGGTGAGGTCGTAGCCGGCGCCGTCCTTCGGGGGGCCGTGACGGCGATCGACCACCGAGCCGTCCGCGAGCACCGCG
>Ga0272442_10012311_pt1 | contig 10347 bp, 9 predicted proteins | sample SSMForm2O_FD_200262 | JGI IMG/M metagenome (GOLD analysis project Ga0272442, IMG submission 200262) | Marine sediment archaeal communities from Little Sippewissett salt marsh, Falmouth, MA, United States - SSM-Form-2O | ecosystem: Environmental > Aquatic > Marine > Wetlands > Sediment ... | reverse complement strand
TAGAGCGTCGAACGGCTCTCTACAATGGACACGCAAGGGCCCCGTTGGCGACCTTACTCGTGCCACCTGCTGTGGCGACGTGCTAAACGCACCTGGAATTGGGGTCCGCATACTACTGCATGATTACGGGGCTGCTTTATGAAAGACACGACCGATATCAGCGACGACGGGACGACGGCTCTGCTCGAGGTAAAACCGTCGGCCCTGGTGGAGTTACACGACGCAGAATTGGCGACCAAAGATGTCATGACCGAAAACGTGCTGTGTGTGACTTCGGACCAGAGCATGTTATCGGTCGCACAGTCAATGGCAAAGCACGGTCTTTCCTGTGTCATCGTGCTCGATGCTGAGACGCCAAAGGGCATCTTTACCGAGAGAGACGTGTTGAAAGAGATAGGCAAGGGGTACAGAGCGTGGTCGAAAACAACCGTGGCGGAGAAAATGTCTACCCCACTGATCTCTGCGAGCTGCGACCTGCCCATTCTGGAAGCCAGCGCTCTGATGCGGTCAAGCGGAATCAAGCGACTGCCCATCGTCAGTGAAGGAAAGCTCCTGGGGCTTGTAACACAAACGGATATCGGCCGCGCGCTGATGTCTCTGTCACCGTTCGGAGATGTTGCCGACATCATGAGCACGGACGTTGTGACGGTGGATGCCTCTGGAACGGTCACCGAAGCTGCACTGGTTATGTCCTCACGCCGCATTTCCTGTGTTGTGCCGATGTGCCATGATGAGCCCGTCGGGATTTTGACGGAAAAGGACGTCCTTCGGCGAGTCGCAGCCCTGCAGAGAGATCCCGACAAGACTCTGGTAGCAGCGGTCGCCACATTCCCGTTGGTGACGGTAACACCAAACCATTCCGTGCTCAGTGCCAGCCGGATGATGGACGTGATGCATATTCACAGACTGGTGGTCCAGGATGGCAACAAGATATGCGGAATCGTTAGCCAAACGGACATCTTGGATTCCATCCGCCACAAACTCAAGGAGATAGAAGAGGCACGGCTCCTCTACCGTTCGACCGTACGAAAACTGGCAGACGCGATCGTCAACGACCTGTCCTCCGTCGAGAGCCTCGTCCAAGAAGCGATAGGCCGAGCCGCAGTGTCTTGCGATACGCCCGGCGCTACAGTTGAATGTCAAAGCGGATTACGCACGGATCACGTACTGGCAGATCGTAGGTCCAACTCGCATACGAGGATCACTGAACCACTTGGAGTAATCCACAAGCTGATTTCCGCCGCTCAAGGTAAGCTGGAAGAGATGGCAGGAATGGCCTAGCGCATGGCTGTTTGTCACACCTCCGCCAGTGGCTGAAAACGAAGACAGAGGTTCACAAAAATGGAAAACATTACCCAGCCAAGAACAGATCAGGGCAGCCGCACGACACCAGAAGACCAGGGCTCGACCGGTTTGGCCGAAGTCAACGCCATGAGCCTGAAAGTCAAGGACATCATGAGTCACAACGTCGTCACCGCGGCCCCCGTAGAGACTCTCCTGTCCGCGGCGGCAAGGATGTCCGATCACGCCGTTTCCTGCGTCATAGTCATTGACGATGACAAGATCCTCGGCATCTTGACCGAACGTGACATCCTGAGAGAAGCTACACATGGTATCGGACACGTAGGCGCAATAACCGTCGCCGACGCCATGTCCAACCCAGTAGTCACTATCGATTGTGAGTCACGAGTTCTGGATGCGGGGGCGATCATGACCTCGAAAAGCATCAAGCGGCTCGTGGTCGTCGAAGAAGAGCGATTGTGTGCCGTTCTCACTCAGACGGATGTAACCCGCGGTCTCATTTCGATGGCCCCGATCAGAGACGTGGCCAGTCTAATGAGCACAGATATTGCCAGCGTTGATGCCTCAGCTCTCGTGGCTGAGGCGGTCGAAATCATGGCGTCTCGACACATTTCCGCCATTGTCGCGATGGGGCAGCAGGAACCGGTTGGCATCCTGACAGAAAAAGACGTCCTCAGGCAGATCGTGGCGCGCCGGAGAGACCCGTGTCGGACGGTGGTAAGGGAGCTAATGTCTCATCCAGTGGTATCCGTGCCGCCCTCACACTCGATTATCAGCGCCTGCCAAATGATGGATGACAAACGCATCCACAGGGTAGTTGTCATGGACCACGGACAGGCCTGCGGGATCGTCAGCCAAACCGACGTGCTGGACGCATTGCTGGGATACATCGACAAGACACGGGCGGATCGGTCGCACGGCCAGGCTACGGTGATTTCCGCCGCTGACGGGATTGCCTCGAAGCTCTCAACCATTGACAGCATGGTCCGGAGAGTCCTCGTTCTCGCCGAGCAAGCGGCAACTGACGCTCCCAGGCAAGACGCCGCTTGTCCGGGTCCTCGTGATTGCCGAGTCCTATCAGGAATCCAAGTCCTCCAGTCAGTCGAGGACTTGATTGGCCAGTGCAAGGACGAGTTGTGGCAGATCACCCGGCAAATGTAGGAACCGAAATTTTCCAGAATTGAGCTCGCGCCCATACGGTGGCCCAGGGCACGTCCCCATTCTACGAAGTCCCATTACGTCACGGCGTTATCGCCGGTTCATCCTCGGCAACGTTCAGGAGGCAGCTCCCCCAAGCGACAGTGGACACACCACTGGGTACGAGGCGGGAGTTATGGGGCACGAAATCAGTTCGTATCTACGAATGGCTGAGGAGTCAGCGTTACGCCCGCACCTCTTCTTGCCCAGGGGACGAAGGTACGCTGAACACGCAAAGGCCGGAGCGATTGGACGCCCCCGGCTGGGGGTGGCACGTGTTGTGGTCGCAGAGTTGCCCGCGTCCTTTCCTCGCCGTCTCCATCCTCTCCAGCAATCCACTCACGTCAGACACGCAGCGCACCGTAGTTGTGAGCGAGCGAACTCCTGGTGCGCCGCTTCTCAACAAGTCAACCAGACGGAGGACGCCGCGCCGCTACAGCAAAACGACCTCGTCAATATCCCGCTCCTGCTCTTGTTCCTGTCGATGAGTCTGCTGCTCGGACGGTTTCGCAAAACTCTCGTGCGCGTGCGACGATTCCACCTCTTCGTCAAACGGCGACCACCGATTTTTGGCCTTGTTGACGATTTCGATCAGCCGCCCGATCACGGCGTCCGGGCTGTCGTCGAACGGGTCTACCACGAAGCTCTTCAACTGCTCGAACAACTCATCAGATACTTTGAAAGTTCTCATGGGTATTCTCCTCTAATACGTATTCTGCCACATCTTCGCTATACCGAGACACTCGCTCGATAGCTGTCACCGGCTGTTTGTTCTCCGGGCGCGGGTGGGACGGCGGCGTGCTCTGCCTTTTGTGGCTGTCTTGCCGAGGGGCTCCTTTTTGCCTTCCCAAGAAGCTGCCCCTTGCAGCTTGCACGAAGAAGCCAAATACTCCGCCACGCGCTTTGAGCGAAAGGGCTTTTGGCACTTCAAACATTGGGCCCACTCCGATGGGTCCCCGCTGGCACTCTTCGGCTTGGCGGCCGGGACAATGCGTACGTTTTCCTGGTTCTTGCCAAAACAATGCGTACAGAACGGGCCGTCCCAAACATCACTGTTCTTCCTGATGAAATAGGCGCTCCCGTCCATAATTACGTTGTCTTTGATGATAGCTACAGTCTGCAATTGCGCGATCAGCGCGTCCTTTTCACGCGAGAGCTTCTGGATTTCACCAAGCTGACTCCGAAGCTCGGCCACTTGCCGCTTGAGTTGGACGAACTCATTGGCCAGCACGAGTGGCTTCTCCTCAAGGTCAAATGTCTTCTTGATGCCCTTGACGCGTCTCAAGATCCGCTCAAGCAGTTCCATGCAGGTCTCCTTGCAACACAGTCAGGGCCCATTCTCATCGGTACCGCCAACAAGAATAAGGCGCGGCCTTGCCCTCTCGTTATCGGCGCGATTCGTTAGCCTATTAACAAGGAAATTGCGAAACAAACTGTTGAGCCCTGCTTCATACCGGTTAGATCAAGCGTCACTTTGCCTCTGCCAGCGTTGCCCATGTCTCGGGCTCCTCGTCAGTAATCGTGAAGATCTTATCCAGGCCGGTAACCGAAAAAATGCCCTTAGTCCGGGCGCTGAGACGGCACAGCGTCAACGTATGTCGGCAATCAGTCAGCAGTTTGCGCAGCCGCACCAACTCAGCCAGCGAAGCCGACGTAAAGATGCCGACCCGCCTGAAATCCACGATTACATCACAAGCACCCCGATCGCGCACCCGGTGCACGAGCATCTTTAGTTCCGCGACACTTTGCGGCTCGGGGGGCAGTTCCACAAGAATTGGCTCTTGCGACCACTGTCGAACGTTCATTCTGTATCTCCCTGATTTGTCTCTGAGACGCGGTGACCGCGTCTCTATCCACCGGCCACTCTCATCGGCAACTCGATCCCGGTGAGCACGTGTTTCGAAGGCCGCATGAGATGTTAGAGAATCGAGGGCGGTTCATCGGCAGCAGCATTGCGTTGCTTCAACTGCTCAATAGCCCACGCAATATCCTCTGTAGGATCTGGGCTTCCCTTATCGGCTGCTTCGACCGGCTCATGTAGCGAAACGCGAGTATCAAGGATGTCAATCATCGACTTGCTTATGGACTGTAGACCTTGACTAATCTTCTGTTCGAGGTCCGTTCGCAGCTGGCCTTGAGCACCCAGAAGTTCCGCCAAGTTCTGAGCGCTGGCCCGAGAATTGTCCTGCAGCCGAGCCATTTCTTGTTCCAGCGCGTGGAAACTGGCCATCACCGCATTGGTCCTGTCCCGGGCCACGTCAAGTCGTTTCAACCACTCTCGCTGAGCCGTTGTGATGGCGGTCAGATCGGCAACGAGCTTCTCCCGGTGAGCTTGAAAGTCTTGTTCCAGCTTTGTTTGCTTGTCATCAATCGCCATCAGAGCAGCGGCGGCTTCACCCGTGATTGCCTTTAGTTCGTTGATACCGGCCTGCTGATTCTCTGAGAGCAGCCCGACCTGTTGAGCCAAGCCTTCTCTGTCCGCATTGAGCGCCTCGGCCAAGGCGTTCTGTTGATTGACCATGGTGGTCACCGTAGCACCTGCCTGCCGACCAATCTCCGCCACCTTTTTGACTTCGGCATTGAGAAGATTCAGTTTCCCCTGGACAGCATTGGCCCCATGGCTCCACAATTCGCTGTTCTGTCCCAGGGTCTTGCGCACGTCCTTCAGTTCGCCGACGACCGTCGCGATGCTACCAGTGACCTTCTGGCCAAGTTCCCGGAGGCTATTCACATTGCTGTGGAGCTGCCCGTGATTAGACGTCAGGGTCGCTACCTGATCGGTCAGCCCATTGGTGGCCTGGCGAAATGCTTCCCCCAATGCATTCTGTGCCTCTTCGATAACTCCGATCCTGTCAGCGAGGTTACGGTTGACGTCTTGGAGTTCGCTGACCCCCGTTTGGATCTTCTGCTGGTTCTCAACGGCGGCCGCAATCCGGCTTGTCAATTCCTCGTCGCTGGCGACGATCGCTTGATGTAGCGCCACCTGCGTCTCAGCCATCGTCGCCACGGTCGTCCCAGTCTGCTCCCCGGTGTGAGCTACTCTGGTCAGTTCCACGCGTAAACTTTGCTGGTTTTCTCCAAGAGCTGAGATTTGGCTGGTTATCTGCTCGTTGCAGGCGTTAATCGCCTCCTCCAAAGCCGATTGTGACGTCGCCAAGGCCGCCATCTCGCCGGTCCTGTGCTGATCATTCTCACCTATTTTGCGGAACCCTGTACGGAGCACCTCCTGAATGTTTCTGATGGTAGCCATATTCTCCGTCAATGCTTTCGTCTTCTCCTGCAGCGTTTCCTGCAATTTGACCTGGTCGCCCGCAACACTCGTCATTTGGTCAGCAATGGTTCTTAAAGGTCCGGCCAGGCCCTGCACACCTGTGTCCACTTGTGCGCAACCGGCCGCAAGACTGGACATCTGTCCCTTTACCGTCTCCGAGTGGACCTCAAGTGCTTTGCCAAGCGTCACCTGCCCACCGGCTACAGCAGCCACATCCCGAGCGACCTGATTGGTCTTATCGTTGAGATTCTCCACCCCTCCCTGAAGTGTATCCTGACCCTCAGCAACCGCTGCCAATTGGCCAGCCACCTCCTCTCTACTTCGCACCAGCAGATCCTGACTCGTCACAAGCAGATCATGTGTTGCGGTCAATTGCGCTCCCATCGCTTTCAGCGCGCCCGCAACCTGCTGACTTGTCTCACCGATCTTCTCCAGTTCAACGCGGACCTCTTGCCGGCTGGTCCCACTGTCGGTAAGACTATCCGCCAGGGCTTCTGCGTTCTTCTCCACCGTTGCGTGCGTTTCCGCCTGTTCTGCGGCGATTTGAGAAACATGGCCTGCCACCGTCTCGGTCAACTCACGCAGAGCGTTGACACTCACATCAAGCTGTTCGTGGGCTACTGCTAAGCCCGAGAGCTGAGAGGTGACAGCCTCCGTGTAGGATTGCAGAGCCGTACAGAGATCGTTCTGCGCAGCAGTACCATCAGTGATTTCCTTGGCCATGCGGTTCACTTTTTCGCCAAGGTTGGTCACGCCGGCGTGGAAACTCAGTTGGCTCTCCAAGAGCGCCGTCATCTTGCGCGACAATTCCTCGTTCTTCGAGATCACGGTCTCGTGCATATCACTCTGCCCACTGACCAGTTGGCTCGTCGTGTCGCTGAGGCCATCAATCCCCTCCTTGAGTGCACCAAGGCGCTCCTGGACGCTTGCGGTCCTATTAGCCGATTCCTCGGAGGCTCCGCGCAGCGCCGCGTGCAGGGAGGCATGATCGCTGCCAATACCGGCGACGTTTCCAACCACGTTCTCACTCAGTTCCCGGAGCTTATCGATGCTGGTTCCAATCTCTCTCTGTCCCGCGGTTAGGGTTGACAATCTGCTGTTGACATCCTCTGCGTTGGCGCGGAAGACCTCGTCGACTTCCGCTTGTTGGCCAGCCAACCCATCAATTGTGTCAACCACTTCCCTGGCGCTGCTGCTGAGGTAGTCTATGCCCCGCTGCAGAATCCGCTGGTTTTCAGAAAGCGTGGTGAGCTTACCGCTTAGGTGCTCAACTGCAGTCTCCATTGTCTGGTGCAACGCGGTCTGCTCGCCAGCCAAGGTGGTGGCGGCAGCACAAGTTTGCTGACCGGTTTCGGCAACCCTGTCGACCTCCGCCCGGAGGGCCTGCTGACAATCCTCCACAGCGCGTACGCTGTCATGCAGTACTTGTGTGGTGTCACGCAACACTCGATGGAGGGCGGCTTGCTCATCAGCAATATTCGTAATGCTACTGGCCGCCGAGTGCGTGAGCACTTTGATGGCGTCGACGTTGGCATCCAGTTCCTGCCGGCTGGCCGCCAGGGCCGACATGTGGGCGTCAAACGTTTCCGTGTGTGCCTTGAATAACTCGGCTAGAGAGTCATGCTGGGTAGCTACACCAGAAATCTGCCCCGCGATATCGGTCAACACGCCGGTACTGCGCTGCTGTGCCTGTCCAAGCCCAGCCTGGTCGTCAGCGATACGCGTGATGTTGCTGGCAACCGTTTGGCTAAGCTCGCGAAGGTCCGTTAACGCATGGCCGATATGCTGTGCTCCCTCCTCGACGGAAGACATCTGGTGGACCAGTTCTCTGGTCTCCTCACGGACGACCGTTGCCATTGTGGCTCGGAGATTCTCCTGGTCTTTCCCGACCGCTTGCACACACGATGCTGTGGTTTGTGCCGTATCCGTAAGCGCCCTGAGACCCTCCTGTACCAAACGTTGGGTATCTCCAAGGGTGGCGCATCGCTCGCATAGCTCACGGTTGCCGCTCTCGATGACATCCTGCAGCCGCATCTGCTCGTTTCGAATCTCAGCCATGTCCGCGTCTATCCGGCCCGCATGCTCTATCATCGCCATGAAGTATTCACGACATCCCGTCAAGGTAAGGGAGACGGCCACGAGAGTACACAGCAAAGCAGTAAGACTATACAGAACGATATCGGTCCTGTCGAAGCCAAGGTGCAAACGGTCTGATAAAGCCACCACCGTCACGAGAACGAGCACCAGGACCAAGAGGATTAAGGGCACGATCCACTTAATGTTGTCCCCTTTTTCTGCCTTCGGACCAGTAACGATGACTTGGTCGTCCATAGCTTACCTCGCCTTCAAATAGGTCATCTCTGCGATGCGAGGCCTGAGGGCACCGCACCTCAAAGCACCTCGTTTCATCGGCTGGAATCATCCAAGGATTTAGCATGAATATGAGGAAATCTTGGGCGAGCAGATCCTTACTCACACGTGGAAGAGGACAGTAAGGTGCCGGTTATCAGCACGGAGGGCGACCTGCAATCCGGGGGGGGCGAGGAGCTCTGCGGTTGCAACTTGCACGGAAGAGAAGATTAGGGACGATGACCGAGCTTGACCGCCTCAGCCAACCCGTGCAACCACGTGGTCATTGCATAAAGCACAATGACTGTCAGCGGGAACATGATCCAGAATATGCCCCGAATATGGCCAATAGCGCGCCTATTCTCGGGCCCCATATCGGGCCGTCCTGCCGGCATACGGACTACCACAATCAGACGCTGATGTAGGGCGCCCGAATTGGGGTCTTGCCCTGTCACCCAAGATCTAACAGCCCCGGAGTCTGGATTGTGCTCCCGTCAGGCAATCCGAGAAAGTGTGTTCAGCCAGCGATAGCTCTCCAACCCCGGGCGAGTTCCTCCATCAGGGTAAGGACTTCGCCGATCATACCGGCATCACGCTTGCTATTGGCCTGGCTTAGGCGCCTGTTCATGAAGAGGTAAAGCTTTCTTAGGTTTTGGGCAATCTCGCCCCCGCTATCCGTGTCCAGCACGGCGTTGAGCTCATTCACGATATCCTGGGCACGGCTGATATATCGGCCTTTGGCCTCAAAGTTGCCTGCTTCCAGTTCCTGGATGGCCAGTTTCATGAACTTGATAGCGCCGTCGTAGAGCATAACGATCAAGCGCCCTTTGCTCTGGGTGGCGACGGCCGTCTGCTGATAGGTCGCAATTCCGCTCATCGTTCTGTCCCTTCTGATAGACGCGAGACGACCCGATCGGGGCGGCAGTTCGTTTCTTTTCTGCTCGTAGGCCCCAGGGCTGTCACACATCCGTACCATTAACGGGGAAATGTTTTGGCGTGGCACATGCTGCCGTCATCTCCCTGCAGATTATTGGGTTGCGTACTTGCGGGATCTTAGCCCAGCAGCGTCAAAGCCATCTGCGGGATAGAATTTGCCTGCGCCAACATGGCGGTCCCTGCCTGAGCCAATACCTGGTGTCTTGTTAACGCCGCCATCTCCGTCGCCACGTCGACATCGGAGATGCGAGACTCAGACGCCTGCAAATTCTCGGCTTCCGTATCCAGCAGCTCCACCGTGTTCTCCAGTCGGTTCATTTTCGCACCAAAGTCAGCTCGGGCTGTCGTTGCAAGCTGGATGGCATTATCCAGGGTTGTCAATGCCGCAATGGCGCTAGCAGCGGTGCCAATGGATGCAGTGCTGAGGCCGAGGCCGGCGGTAGTCATGATTTTTCCAGCGACGCCTATTGTGTCCGTCATGCCGCCGAAATGAACCGAGATCGTGGCAGAATTGTCGAGCATACTAATGCCGTTGAAATCAGTCGACCCGGCAATACGATCAATCTCGCTGGCGATCTCGTCAAACTCATTGTCCATGAGAGTCCGCTGGGCCGACGAGTAAACGCCGGTAGAAGCCTGCTCGGCTAACTGCTTCATGCGTACGATGAGATCGTCAATCGTCTGCATGGCGCCTTCCATAGTCTGCAGCAGGCTAATTCCGTCCTGGGCATTACGAGCCCCCTGGCGCAGGGCCACAATGTCCGCACGCATCAGCTCCCTGACGGCCAAACCGGCTGCATCGTCTTTCGCGCTGTTGATCCGCAGACCGGATGAGAGACGCTCAACCGATGTGGCCAGAGCTTCATAACTCCGGTCTAGGTGTCGGCCCGCATTCATGGCCATAATGTTATTCTTGATTGTCAGCATGGCTACGACTCCTCAATGAGCAACTAAAATTCGGCTCCTTGCCAGATCATGTCGATTCGAGACATATAAGGCGGCTTTCAGTTTTCTCTATGCCTTTTATCGAACCGAACCTTCTGGACTTGAGACCCGCGCGGAATACAGACAGAAAGAAAAATCGGCGTCCTATAAGCTTGGAGTCGCAGGCTCTGATAGGGCTTGGGTCCAGACGCCGTGCTTGCAGAATGCTGAGATTATTTACGTATTGGGCTATGCACTTGACTCCAGTGACCACTACATGTAGTGTATGGCATCATGGAAGATTACCCAAGGACTCTGCTGGAGTTTGAAGAGCGTTTTGCAGACGAACAGGCATGTGTGGAGTACCT
>Ga0272442_10012310_pt1 | contig 10348 bp, 9 predicted proteins | sample SSMForm2O_FD_200262 | JGI IMG/M metagenome (GOLD analysis project Ga0272442, IMG submission 200262) | Marine sediment archaeal communities from Little Sippewissett salt marsh, Falmouth, MA, United States - SSM-Form-2O | ecosystem: Environmental > Aquatic > Marine > Wetlands > Sediment ... | reverse complement strand
CAGCGCGTCGCGCTCGTTCGGCTCGACAATGCCGTCGCGTTCGCGGCCTCGCAGGTTCACGTACAGGCCGTTGAGGCCCAGACCGTATGCCTGCGTGCCGTCCCAATCGACCCGACCCAGCACCGAGGAAGCTCCCCACGGCTGGATATAACCGTTGTTGTGCAGCCACGTGTTGAGATTGAACTGGCGCTTGAACGAGGAAAACCCATGGTCGCTCAGCGCCATGATGGTCGCCTCGTCGCCGTATCGCTTGGCGATGTCGCCGATGACCTGGTCGATCCGGCGGTACAGACGCCGGAGGCGCGCGTGACACCGCTGCGTCTGTTCGACGGTGCGTCGCGGGTGGGCGTCGGGTCGGTCCCACCAGAACATGTGCGCCTGAAGATCGGTGCTCGAGAAATAGAAGAACAACAGTCCATCGTCGTAGTTCCTGACGGCGTAGTCGAGCAGTCGCAGCCGTTCCTGGAGAACGATCTCGGCCTGCGCGGCGAACTCGTCGTCGTCGAAGACCTCGTTGGTCAGGGCCTTGTGGTCCTCCTGAAAGCCGGTGGTGTAGAAGGGCCCCAGATCGTCGGATATTCGTTCGACGAGGTTGGCCGGCTCGGAAATCCGCAGGGCCGCATCGGACGGGTCGACGTTGGCGGGCGACACGTAGAGGCGAAACACAGGGCCCACCTGCTGAAGGTAGAATCGGCAGATTGCGCTGACGTGCCGATCGGGCACGAAGCTGGGCATGGCCATGACGAAGTCGAGACGCACCCACTTGCTGAATTGTCCCTGCCGCAGCAGGATCCGTTTGCCCTGGACCTCGATCATCGCCGCCTGCGCGTTGGGGTCTCGGTGGATGAGAAACTGGACGGCTGAATCGGTCGGCTGTTTTAGGTGGTAATTGCGCGGGCCGATCAACTCGGCGCGTGCGGTGTGGTTCTCGAATACGAGTCGAGACCGTCGCCCGCCGGCCTCGTCCGCCGGGTACGACGGGCCGTCCTCGGAGAAGTACTGATACGTGCCGTACGTGCCGAGCATGTCGGGCACGCCCATACCCGCCAGGCAGCAGTGGTGACCGTGTTGCGACGGACTGGGCGGGTAGTTCGAGGGTAGATCGTAGAACGCCGACGAGATGCCCGCTTCGTCGAGATAGTGCCAGAAGGGCGTGCCGCGGCGGCGAAGCACCGTTTGCCTCGCGCGATGCTTGAAAGGCCAGAAGGTCAGCTGCAAACGGTGGTTGCCCACTTCCCAGGACCCGTCGCCGGGTATGGTCTCAGCGGCTGAGTAGTAGGGGGCACACTGCCTGGAAGGGTCGCGGTGGATGAAGTCGAAGATCGCGTGCGATTCGGTCCCCGCGCCGTTGATGAAGTTGGCCCAGGCCACCGGGCTCTGGGGTGGGGTGCTCGTGCCCAGCCGGCGATACCCGCCTGCGCGACGGAACGTGGCCAGGTTCGGCAGCTCGCCCGCGTCCATCATTTTCTCGGTCAGGCCGGGATCCATCCCGTCGACACCCAGCACGATCACGCGTCGCCGAGCCGCCTCGCGCCGCGCCGCCCGGGCCGAGCCCGTGCGAACACCTACGCCCAGCGCCGCTGCGGCGACGGTCGTTTCCTTGAGAAACTGCCTTCGGTTGAGTTCGCGTTTCTTACGTGGCATGGTGTTTACTCACTTGATGGAGTTTGCCTCTGCTCCTTCGCCGAGCCCGCGTCGGCCACCGACAGGGCCCGCCCGTCCATATGCTTCGGCACGTCGACGCCGAACATTGCCAGCACCGTCGGGCCGATGTCCATCAGCCTGGGGGCTTTGGCCTCGATCCGGCGATTGCAGAACAGTACACCCGGCACCAGCGCCGGGTCGATGCAATGGTCGCCGCTCCAGGCACGCGTGTTGGGGTGGAATACCTTGTCGGTTATCTGTCCGATGGCCGCCTCCCACGACACGCGGTAGCCCTCATCGTAGCCCACAATCACATCGGGCCCTTCGGCCTTGTACGGGCCGCGATACGCCTTCAACGCATTATACGCACGCCGGACGGCCGGTTTGCCCGTCGTCGGATCGCTCAGTCCGGTGAGTTTCTCGACCAGTTCGTCGCGAAGCCGGTTCGCCTCATCGCCCGGCTCGACGATACCCTGCGCCTCGCGGCCACGAATGTTCAGGTAAATGCCAGCAAGGCCGATTGCATAGGCTCGGGTCTTCGACCAGTCGACCTTAGCCAGGTATTTCTGGCCACGCGGGCCGTCTTTCAATGTCAGATAGCCCTGCTCCTCCAGCCAGCGGTTCAGGTCGACTCCGTAGCGGAACGAATTGTACCCGTGGTCGGAGATCACCATCAGAACCGTGTTTTCGTCGTCGCAGCGGGCGAGCGTCTTGCCCACAAGCTCGTCGGCCCGGGCGTACAGCTCGTCAATCGCATCGGGGCACTGCCCGTTGCCGGGCTCGGGTCGGGCCGGATGCTGCGGATCGATGTATCGCCAGAACGTGTGCTGAATGCGATCCATGCCGTCGAAGACGCAGACGCACAGCCCGCGACGGACCTTGTCGAGGGCGTCGAAGAACATGCGCTCTCGCTCCTGGTCGGCCTGGATGCACTGGTGCAGGAAGGTATGGTCGTTCAGCACGCCGGCATTGAGGGCCCACGTGTCCTCGGCGAGGCCGAGCGTGGCGTAGAGCCCCTGGTTTTTCGCCAGGTAGGTCGCGTAGACGGCCGGGTGGGCGATCGGCATGGCCGGCTTGGCCGGGTCGATCTGAATAGGCGTCACGTAGAGCTCGAATTCCGGCTCGGTCCGCAGCAGCAGGAACTGACAGATGCCCCTGACCTTCACGCCCAGGCCCGCGCGGAACACGACCTGCGCCCACTCGGTGTACTCTCCTTGGCGAAGAGTGTGACGTGTGCCGTTGACCGAAAGCTCGGCTTGGCCTTGCGTGCCGTTTAGCCTGACGGTGAACGGGCACGTCATAACCGTCTTGTCGTCGCGTATGGGGTTGGTCGGGCCGATCAGTTCGCCACGAACCGCGTCGCCGTCGCGCTTGAGTGCGAGTTGCTCGCCGCCAATCTGCTCATCCGCGCCGTCGACCGAACGTGTGGTGTAGAACGAGAACGTACCCTGGCTGCCGCGGAGGTCGGGCACACACATAGCCGACAGCGACACGCCGTGGAACTTCTCGGGCGGAAACGTGATGGGCACACGAATAACGCTGCTGAAGATGCCGTGCTCGCCCAGCACGCGCCAGAACGGCTTGCCCCGACGCAGCAGGCGCATCTCAGGCTTGCCGATCGGGATGCGATACTTGCCCAGCCGCAACGACCGTCGCGCCTCGCCGATGCTAACCGAGCTGAGTTTGGGTCGATACGTCTGCCGGTCGCACGTCAGAAAGTCGAAGATGTTGTGCTTGCCAGGGTTCGAGCCGGTCTGAAACGTCGACCACGCCACCGGCGAGAGCGGCGGCAGAGTGGTGCCCAGACGCTGGTAGCAGCCTTGTTTCGCCAGGCGAGCCAGGTTGGGCAGCTTGCCCTCGGCAAGGTACTTGTCGGTAAGCTCGGGTGACATGCCGTCCAGCCCGAGCACCACGAACCGTCGCACGCGACTTCGCTTGTGGGCTCGGCGCCCGCGGATCATCCGGATCAGGTACCGGACCGGCCAAGTGACCAGGGCCAACGCTCCCGAGACCATCGCGGCGAACACCACGAGGAACGATCCCAGCGCCGCAAAGCCCGCCCCCGGGCCGATGTAGGCCTGGGCCGAGCCGTGCAGGGCCAATACCCACAGGGCGGCCAGGATCACCGGTCGCAACGGCAACGTTGAACGGGTGTGACGCACGTTCGCATGGGCCGACGCAGGTCGGGTAGTCTGGGACTGTGGCTGGAGGCTAAGTTCCAATAATCTCTCCACTTACAAGTATTCCACACGCGGGCGGCTCGGGCAAGGGCCAATTGTGCTATCGGGCAATTCGTCGCCATTGTTGCGATTGTAGGGGCGATCTTCGGAAAAGGCAGGGAGGTACTTGGTGGGGCAGGGCCGGGCGGCCGGGCTCAATCGGGCGAGGCCGGCACAGCGTCGGTGACCGGGGCGATGGTTCGCTGGATCGACCGGTTCACGGCGATCCTCCCGAGGGTCACCCGCGTTTCGACCGTTATGCAGTCCGTACCTGCTTGGTCGCATCGTGTAACGCGGAGTTGGGCTTCAGCCATCGGGTCGATGAGCCCGTCGACGGGCAGCATGCGTGACTCGCCGGAAGCGGGCAGTTGATCTCGATGAGCCCGAGCCCACGCCAGCCCGCTGGCGAGCAATTGGCGGGCGTTGGCTTCGACGAGCGCCTGGCGCCGTTCGACGCTGGCCATGTACCCGAACTGCACGGCCAGGGCGCCGGCCACGCCGATCACGGAGATGAGGAACACCACCATGATCAATGTTACACCGCGGTGTCGTCTTGCCATCACTCGGCCCCCCTGTCCGTCGCGCTTCCCGGCGCGAAGACCGTCACGAACCGCCGCTGCCCCCGGCCATCGGGCAGCAGGCGATCGGCCGACAGAGTCGTCTCCAGACGCAGCAGGGGGGTGCTGCCGACCGGTTCAACGAAAAACTTGCACTCGGTTTTGCGCAGTGGCCAAGTACGAGTCTCGGGCTCGTCCGTGTCCGGTGGCACGACTCGTCGACTCACCGCCTCGGGTGCAGCCGTGTAGATGATCCGGCGATCCGCTGGCAGAAGCAGCGTGACAGTGTTTGCGGCCGGGTCGGTGCCTGGTTCCACGGCTATCGCTGATTCCATATCCGTGCGAATCTGCCTGGTGAAAGCGGCGAGTCGCGAGTCGCGGTCGGCCCATTCGCCGATTCGCCAAGTCATTCTCAGTCCGCCCAGGGTCAGCAGGGCGATGCCGCCTGCGACGGCGAGCATCGCCGGCAGCATGGCCACCAACTCTACCAGCCAGATACCGCGTCGCCCGAACCGGTGTTGCTTCATCGGCGCGCCTCCTCGGGCAGGTACGCCCTGAGCGTGACGCTAACTTGGCGGCCGCCGCGGGCCGTTCCGCGCGCTGTCACCGTTACCAGGCGCATACCTTGCCAATCGCCCTGGCCGGGCTCGACCTGCGTCTCGATGGTGCCGTTTGGCAGTGTGTCGATACTCATGCTCGGTTGGATGGCCGCGCCGGCGCGGTATCGCTCCAACTGGGCTTCGGCAGCCAACTGTAGCGCGCGTACGGTGAGTTGCCGGTCGCGAGCCGTGGTCACGCCCCGCCCAAGCTGTGTGTAGACCAAGGCCAACGCGCCCAGCAGAAAGGCCGAGACCACCACCTCCATCATGATGTAGCCTTTGCCGGCGCGATGCGTATGCATGCGACAGACCTTTCTACGGGATGGCTCTGAGGTTCGCTTCGATCAGCGCCACCAGTGGCGTGAACATCGCCAAGGCGAACGTGCCCACCATCAAGCCCATCGCGAGCACGACAAATGGCCAGGCCGCCTGACCGACGATCATTAACCAATGTACGCTTTTGGCTGCGTAATATTGCTCGGCATAGCGCATGGCTACGTCCATGCTGCCGTCGCGTGAGCCGGTAAGAAGCGTTTGCACGAACAGCTCGTCGAGGCCGACCGCGCGTGCCGCCTCGTGCGGCGGCACGCCCTTTTCCATCGCGTCGGCCCATCGCCCCACGCGCTTCCGCAGCCCCAGGTTTACGTCGACATCGGCGGCCTGCCGGGCCGCCCGATCGAGCGACTCACCGGCGGCCAGCCCCAGCCGCAGAATACGAATGATCCACACCATGCCCGCCGCTTCCTGCATGGTCCGCCAACCGGGCAGCGACCACTTGATCGCGTCGCCCACACGGCTCAGCAGGCGAGGTCTGGCCGGCTGGCGCGGCCGGAATGTCACATAGATGGCCAGGATCGCGCCTGCGAGTATGAGCAGAGGTGTGATACCGCTGCCAGCCCAAAGATAATCGCCGACCTCGCTGACCAACTGGGTGGCGGCGGGAAGTTCCACGTCGAAGTCGTCGAAGATGTTACGATACTTGGGCAGGACGAAGAAGAGAGCACCACTGAGAACCATCAGGGTGAAGCTCGGCACGATGACGGCGTAGGGCCAGTTGATCCGGAAGCGCGCCCGCCATTTGTCCTCGTGGGCGAGATGCTCCTCCAGTGCGTCCAGTGCGCGAGGCAGTTGCCCCATGCGCTCGCCCGCGGCGACGGTGCTGACCACCAGCCCGGGACAGCCCGGGCATCGCCGGGCGAGAGCGCCTGACAGGCTGAGCCCCTGGCCCACCCAGTAAGAGAGACGCCGTAGTACGCGTCGTGTCTTGCCGTATTCACCATCGGCGGCCGCCGCCAGCCCTGCGGGCAATGGTAGCCCTTCTCGTACGACCAAAGCCGATTGGCCGATGGCTGTGCGTGTAAACGCACGCCGTCGCGCCAGCAGCCCGAAGGGCACGGCGGCAACGACTACCATGAGGATCGCGATGCCGACAACAGTCGGTACAGGGCCCATCTGCGCGTTCCTAGCCTCCCCCACTGACCGCGTTGACCATCGATACCAATGGCAGGAATAGACCTATGATGCACATACCCAGGAACACTCCCAGCACCACAATGCAGCCTGGTGCGAGCACCGACCGAACCACGGCGCGAACGTGGTCGGCACGACGACTGTACCCGTCAGCCAGTTGCTGGAGCACGTCGGGCAACCCGCCCGTTCCGCCAGCCGCCTGGAGGCTGTAGCCGAACAGCCGGGGGATCAGCCCGGTCGACTCCGTGACAACCATCGTACTGCCGCCTTGTTCGATTGCACGGGCCAGACGGTCGGCGTCGGCGCCGAGCGTCGGACTGCCCGTCGCGTCGGCCGCCAGGCGGAGGGCGTCGGGCAGGGGCATTCGGCTGGCGGCGCACAGGGCCGCCGACTGGCTGAACCGCGCCAGCAGCGACGCGCTATAGAGCCTTCCAACCAACGGCAGTCGAAGGAGTGCGGCCTCACGGATTCGCCTACCCCACTCGCTGAAGCGCAACGTTCTGCTCGCCAGAGTCACCCCGGCAACCACGACGACGATCGCGACCACTGTTGGCCAGTAGTAGTCCTCCATCGCCATGAGTCCGCCCGTCAGAGCCGGCAACTCCACGTCAAAATCTTGGAAGATTGGGCGGAAACTGGGCAGTACGAATGTACATACCGCGCCGAGGACGAGTACTCCGAGAATTAGAACGGTGAGGGGGTAGCTGACCGCCTCCCAGATCAGCCGGCGGGTGTCGGCCATCAGTTGAAGATGCGTATTGAGGTTGAGCAGCGTCTCGGGCAGGTTGCCGCTGGCCACGCCCGCTCGCAGTACGCGGGCGTAGAGCAGGGGGAACTGGTCCTGCCGCTGCTCGATCGCCTGCTCGAGCGACTTGCCGGCCGATACGTCCTGGGCGACTTCCTCCAGCAAGCGTCTCAGCCGCGGCGACTGCACGTCACGCGCCATCTGTCGCAGGCCGTCGTCGAGCGCCAGGCCCGCCTCGGCCAGTGAGGCGAGTTGTTGGTTGAAGTAAATGAAGTCCTCGCGGCCCAGCGGGCGACGCCTTGGCGGTGGTCCGGCCGGGCGCAGCTCGGTGAGGCTCACATTCATCTGGTCGAGCTGCTGCCGGGCGCCGGCGTGATCGACGGCCTCGATTCGGCCACTGATGGCCGTCCCGCCCGGGCAATGTCCTTCGTATTCGAACCAAGCCATGTCAGCTCTCCGTTGCTGAAAACTCCGGGTCGTCGCCAGATGGCACCACGCGCCGCAACTCGTCCAGCGTGGTCCTACCGGCCCGCACGTGTCGCAGGGCGTCGGCTGGCAGGGCCGACGAGCCCTGCTGGGCGATCACCAGGCGCAATGCGGCTGCGTCGGCGCTGCCCAGAATCGCCTCCCGCAGCGAGTCGGCCATCGCCGCCCAACTCGCACAAGCGGTTCGCCCTCGGTAGCCGCTGCCGTCGCACTGCGGGCAGCCGACCGGCTCGAAGGGCCGCTGCTCGTCACCTGTCGACTGTCTGCACTCTTCGCACAGCAGTCGCAGGAGCCGCTGCGTCCACACCAGCGCCACACTGCTGGTGACTTGGTAGGGGGGCAGCTTCATCTCCAGCAGTCTGACCAGCGCCTCGGCTGGGTCGCCGCTGTGCATGGTGGTCAGGATCAGGTGGCCGGCCAGGGCAGCTTCGACGGCGATGCGGGCCGTTTCGGCGTCGCGTATCTCTCCCAGCAATAACACCTGGGGGTCCTGGCGGAGCAGGCTCCGCATGGCCCGCGGGTAGGTCAGCTCGCCGAAGGGCTTGACTTCGATCTGAGCGACCCCGCTTAGACGCTGCTCGACCGGATCTTCGAGGGTGACCACGCTGCGACCGGGCTGCGTCCGGAGGATGTGGCGGACCAGGGCGTAGAGCGTGGTGGTTTTGCCCGCGCCGGCCGGTCCGGTGACGATCAGCAGCCCCTGAGGCGAGGCGACGGCAGCTCGAAGTCGGTCAACGTCGGCGTCGGCCAACCCCAACTCGTCCAGCTCGACGACCTCGGGCTGGTGGTAGAAGAGCCGCACCACCGCCCGTTCGCCCCGGATCGTTGGGAAAACCGCCAGCCGCATATCGGCCTGACCGGGCCAGGCCTGCCCGTTGGCCTCGATGCGGCCCTCCTGCGGCACGTCGGTGCGGTAGGTGAGCAGCCGGCCAAGGACCTTGAGTCGGCCAATGACGTTGGGGGCGAGTTCCACCGGTACCTGCTCGACGTCCTGCAACTGCCCGTCGATGCGGTAGCGGATCAGCAGGGCCTGCTCGGCCGGCTCGAAATGGACGTCAGTGGCCCGCCGTGAGAAGGCGCGGCCAATCAGTTCGTCCACGAGTTGGACGACTGCTTCGGGCTTATCGGTACGGTTGGATCGCATGGCGTCTCGTTCCCCACGTACTAGAACGTTTCAGAGAAGACGACGTTAAGGTAGAATATCCTGTGGTGTCGGCGCTAACATTGAGGGGGTAGTAACGTCAGGGATATGTGGATGGGCAATCGGTCGAGCGCCATCCCGGTTTCGTTGAAGGACCTGGCGGCTTCGGTCACCCGCGAGGTGGCTGCCAGCCGGCAGGGGTGGATCCTTTCTGTGATGGACCGCTGTGGGCCGGCGGTCGTTGTGATGCTGTGGCGGATGCTCGCCAACGAGCAGGACGTGTTGGACGCCTATCAGGACTGCATTTGCCGAGTCATGGAGCGCGGGAGGGACGGTGTGGGCCGTTCGGCCGACCGCTACCTCTACCGGACGGCTGCCAATGTAGCCGTCGACATGATCCGCCGCCGACAGTTGCGCCGGCGTCATCAGGCGCCTTTGGGCCGGCACTTGACAGGGGCGCGTGGAGGGCCGACGTCGGGTGTGACCGAGTCAACCGTTCTGCTGCGGCAGGCGATTGTGCAGTTGCCACGTCACCTGCGGGAGTTGGTGCTGCTGCGCGATCTGGCGCAGATGCCATACCATCGGGTGGCGTCGATTCTGGGTATTACGGTGGGCACGGCCCGTGTGTACAGGCGGCAGGCCGTGCTGCGGCTGGCGGAGTTGCTGGAGGGCACAGAGGCGGGGTCATGAACCGGCAGGGCACCGGACAACTCGATGTATGTAAAGCGTGGCTGGGCCGCGTGATGCGACACGTGCTCGAGGAATCGGCGCGGCACAACCTGTCGCTGGCGCGTCACTTGGCGGTGTGTCCGCAGTGCGCGGGCGTGGCCGACCGCCTGGGGCGAGTGACCGCCGCCCTGACGTTGCTGTCGAATATGGGGGCGCCGCCGGCCCTGCTGGGCAGGGCCAATGTGCATGCCCTGCGGATGGTTCGACGGCAGCTGCGGTTCAGCGAGCGGGCAGCGGAGTTGGCCAGCGGTCGGCGCCGTGTGCCGTGGGCGGAGAGGCTTGCTGCCCTCGGTTGGCGATTGGCGTCGCCAGCGACCGCAGCTCTGCTGATCGTGCTGGTGCATACGGGGGTGTGGCAGACGATGACCCAGACGCGAGATATGGGCCAGCGAATGGCTGACACTCACTTCCGCCAGCATGTCTACCCCGATTGGGACGGGTCGGACGGCGGGTCGGACATTGTCTGATTCTGCCGGGCAAAGACCGAGGTGGCTGCACACCGGGTCGATGTAAGTCCATTGAAATCCACACAGTTACGGCTGCCTGGGGTCCGGCAGCGCGTTTGGCCTGCGGCTACTGCAGTGGCGGCTTGGTGAGCGAGAGCAACATCTTTACGCAAGCCGGATTGCCAATACCACGCCCGGTGGATAGCCTGCGCGGCTAGAATGTAGGCACGGGACGTATCGGGTCGGGACTGGCCATAGGCTTCTCACATAGTGCTTTCTGGGGGCAGCAAGGGGCCGGCATGATGGACGATG
>Ga0272442_10012309_pt1 | contig 10348 bp, 6 predicted proteins | sample SSMForm2O_FD_200262 | JGI IMG/M metagenome (GOLD analysis project Ga0272442, IMG submission 200262) | Marine sediment archaeal communities from Little Sippewissett salt marsh, Falmouth, MA, United States - SSM-Form-2O | ecosystem: Environmental > Aquatic > Marine > Wetlands > Sediment ... | reverse complement strand
AGGTGAATTAATCCTGCCTTTTGTGCTGCAGAGTGCGGAAGTGATGAAAATCGCCGTCAGCTACCTGGAAAATTTCCTTGAGAAAAAGGAAGGGGTCAGCAAAGGCAAGCTGGTGTTGGCAACTGTCTATGGCGATGTCCATGATATTGGTAAGAACCTGGTTAAAACGATCCTTTCTAATAATGGTTATACGGTGGTTGACCTCGGCAAACAGGTGCCGGCTGAAACGATCATTTCACGCGCCATCCAGGAAGAAGCAGATGCGATTGGGTTGAGTGCACTGTTAGTCAGCACCTCACGACAAATGCCATTGATCATTAATGAATTGGATCGCCGGGGGCTATCTTTCCCGGTTTTGATTGGCGGTGCAGCCATCAATCCACGATTTGGAAAAAGGATCCTGCAGACCGAGATGGGGCATTATTATCAACCAGGTGTTTTTTACTGTAAAGATGCCTTTGAAGGGCTTTCCACAATGGATTCCCTTATGAATCCCGAAAAGCGTGAAGCGTTGGTTGACTCGATCCAGCGGGCTGCGGATTATGAACTTGGTAGAGAAATATCATTTCAGAACCAGCGACCACGAAGCAAGGGTACGGGTAGTGTACCCATTCTGGAGGAATTACCTTTTGCCCCTCATTGGGGGCCGCGCGTTGTGCGGGAAATGCCGCTTGCGATGGTTGCTGAACACCTTTCGCTTAATGAGCTTTACCGACTAAGCTGGGGCGCAAAAAACACCCATGGAGATGATTGGGATAAATTAAAATCCGAATTTGATGCTCGATTGGAACAGATGAAAACGGAGGTCTCTCAGGGTGGCTGGTTGACCCCCCAGGGTGTTTATGGCTACTGGCCATGCCAAACGCAAGGTGATTCGCTGTTGATATATAATCCTGAAACGATCAAAGATAAAAAACCTATCGTTCTTCAGCGGTTTAATTTTCCCCGGCAGGAAGGGGGCAAAGGTTACTGCCTGGCAGATTATTTTGCTTCAAAATCATCGGGGAGGATGGATGTAGTTGCGCTGCAGGTTGTCACGGTTGGGCAAAAAGCAACCGAAAGATTTGATGCTCTCCAGGAAGCGGGTGAATTTGCTGAAGCGTATTACTTCCATGGTTTGGCTGTTCAAATGGCGGAAGCCACGGCAGATTATCTGCATGCTCACATTCGACGGGAACTGAACTTGCCATCGGATCGTGGGAAACGATATTCCTGGGGATATCCGGCGATCCCCGAATTGGAAGACCATACAAAAGTATTTGAGCTCCTGCCAGCTGGATCAGACCTTGGGATGAGCCTGACCTCTGCATACCAACTTGTGCCTGAGCAGTCAACGGCTGCGATCATTGTTCACCACCCAGCAGCAAAATACTTCAATATTGGTACAAGCCGGGTTGAACAATTGATGAATGCAAAAGACAAAGGATAATCATGAAAGAAACACAAAACAGGTTCCTGACCCGCCTCCAAAAAGGATCACGGCCAATCGTCGCAGATGGCGCGATGGGAACTTTACTCCATGAACGAGGAATTGAAATTGATGCTTGTTTTGACGAGCTCAACCTAACCCAACCTGCCGTTGTCGCGGGAATCCACAGGGATTATATACAAGCAGGGGCAGAACTGATCAAGACCAACACGTTCGGCGCAAACCGAACAAAACTTGAGCGGCATGGTTTGGATGATCGGGTTGAAGTTATCAATACCGAAGCTGTCGGGTTGCTTAAGAAAGTTATCTCCGCCTCATTTACGGATGTGATGATTGCAGGGGATGTGGGTCCTTTAGGAGTGCCATTAGCTCCCTTTGGGCGACTGCAACTTAATGAGGCTTTTGAAATCTATCTTGAACAAATTCATGCATTAGTCCAAGCAGGTGTGGATGTGATCCTGATCGAAACGATGGTGGATACCTATGCCGTCCGTGAGGCTGTTTCAGCTGCTCGCCATGCGGATCCGTCTATTCCGATCATTGCTTCAATGACCTTTACCCGGGATTTGCGGACATTGCTTGGAGATACACCTGAAGAAGTGGCTCAACGGTTTGCTGAAATTGGTGTTGATGTGATTGGTGTTAACTGCTCCGGTGGTCCTGCGCAACTCCTGCGGATCTTAAGGCAGATGAAACAAGCTGTGCCAGGGGCGAATTTTTCAGTGATGCCAAATGCGGGGTTCCCGGAGCGAATTGGCGGGAGGATTATGTACCCGGCGGGACCTGAATACTTTCATGATTATGCGCTTTCTTTCTGGCAGTCAGGCGCTGATGTGATTGGTGGCTGTTGTGGAACCACACCAGCCCATATTGAAGTGATTGCAGAAACCATACAATCGACAGAAGAGGATTTTATTGTCAGTGTGGCACCCGAATCTACAGTCTCTACTAATGACTTCCTGACGCAAGAAGAAGAGCGTTCACAATTATGTCAAAAATTAGAAGCTGGAAAATTTGCGATCGCTGTTGAAATGGACCCTCCGAGGGGATTATCGATCCATAAACGCTTGGCAGGTGCTTCGCTGCTGGCGGATGCGGGGGCAGATGTGATCGATGTTGCTGACAGCCCAATGGCACGGATGCGGATGAGCCCATGGGCGGTTTGTCATTTAGTCCAATCAAAATTTAATATTGAAACAACACTGCACTTTCCGACCCGCGGACGCAACCTGCTGCGGGTTCAGGGTGATCTTTTAGCTGCGCATGCGATGAATATTCGGAATGTGTTTGTGGTGATGGGTGATCCTACTGCAATTGGTGACTACCCGGATGCGAACGATTCTTATGACCTTGTTCCTACAGGGTTAATCAAATTGATCAAAGAGGGATTTAATACAGGTGTGGATCATTCTGGCGGTGAAATTGGTCAGCCAACATCCTTTTTTGTTGGGGCAGCGTTAAATTTGTGCCCCCGAAACCTGGAAAGAGAGTTTCGTGTCATGCGAAAGAAAATTGATTCTGGCGCGGATTTCTTCCTCACACAGCCAGTGTTCGATGTGGCAAAGGCGCAGAAATTTATTAAGGATTATGAGGCACAGTTTGGTGTCTTGGATATTCCAGTAATGGTAGGTGTTCTGCCGCTTGTCACGGATCGCCACGCGCGGTTTTTACACAACGAAGTCCCAGGAATTGAAATACCTGACAAAATCCAGGATCGGATGATCAGGGCGGGTGATGAGGCTGCTAAAGAAGGTGCCCGGATTGCAAAGGAATTGATCATGGATATTAAAGACATTTTTCAGGGTGTCTATTTCATTCCAGCCTTTAATCGCTTTGACATGGTGGCTGAAATTATTGATAAGATAAGGTAGCTCAATAACTTGATATCCCATATCCGTACAGGAAAGACAATTTATTAAATTATTAACCCAAGAGAATTCCTACAAAACAAGTCTAATTAAGGGCACTCTCAGGTATAATAGTGATGAATTAAGTTAAAATAGTCATTGAGGTGAACGATGAAAATAAAAACATTAAATGTTAAATTGATTATCATGGCACTGTTAGTTGTCTTACTGGCATCGTGCAGCCAACCAGCAACTCAAGATTTAACCTTGGCGGGCACCTATGCCGCGCAAACGTTGGCAGCGCTTTCAGTGGATACAGAAGAACCTGGCTCTGATGCGACTTCTGCTGCTACCGAATCGAATGATCCAACAGCCACACCAGAACCCACATCTACAAATACAGCAGAACCCATGCTGGGTCCAGTAGGGCCAGGTGATTTTCCGGATAACGTCAACCCGTTAACGGGTCTGTTAGTAGAAGATTCGACCCTCCTTGACCGTCGCCCTGTGCTAATAAAGGTATCAAATTACCCTGCGTCTGGCAGGCCGCATGCTGGCTTATCCTTTGCAGACATCGTTTTTGAGTACTATATTGGCTATGGGTCGAATCGTTTCATGGCTTTGTATTACGGTCAGGATGCATCACAAATCGGTCCGGTGCGATCTGGACGTTTGATAGATCCTTATCTTGTGACCCTATATGAAGGTATATTAGGATTTGAAAGCGCTTATGTGACCGTTTTTGATCATATTGTGAATATTTTAGGGAATCGCGCAATCAGCGGTCAAGTCTGCCCAGCCATTTGCGATGACGGACGTGGTTTTGTGACCAGTGTGTTTGCTGATTCTGCTCTCCTTTCAGACCTGGCAGAAGAGCGTGGGGTGGTGAATCAAAAATATACGCTGGAAGGGATGGCTTTCGATCCCCAAGCACCAGCAGGAGGTGAAGCTGGAAGCGATGCGTTGGTAATCTATTCCAACCTCAACCGTGGTGAGTGGCGATATGATGAAGCCTCCGGGACCTATCTTCGCTGGATTGAAGATACGACCAGCGGCGAGTTGGAGATGATCCCACTGGTGGATCGCTTAACGGAAGATCAACTGGCTTTTTCAAATGTCGTCATCCTGTTTGCCAACCACACCGAATATGCTGAAACCTTATATGATGTCGATATTTGGAATTCGGTAGGCCAACGAGCCATCGTCTTCAGGGATGGGCAAGCCTATGATATCACCTGGACAACACCCCGGATTGATCAGCCAATCAAGTTCATTGATGCTAATGGGGATATCCTCCCACTCAAACCAGGTAACACCTGGGTTGTCATCATGGGTATTTATTCTAATGTTATGGAGAGTGAAGGCTCCTGGACGTTTAATTTCCAGGTGCCGTAATTCATGCGCACCCTCATAATTTCTGATATTCACGCAAACCGAACAGCTTTGGATGCGGTCCTTTCTAACGCTGAACCTTTTGACCGTGTATGGTGTTTGGGGGATGTCGTTGGATATGGCCCTGACCCGGAAGATTGTATTAATCGATTAAAAGGCTTACCAAATCTCTTATGTATGAAAGGTAATCATGATGCTGCCGTTTCGGGCGATATTCCTCTGGATGCGTTCAATTATTCAGCTCAAAAAGCATTATTATGGATGACTGAAAATATATCAGAAGATAATATCTTTTGGTTGAAAGAATTGAGCGAAAGAAAGGTTATTGATGCGGTAACTTTCGTCCATGGAAGCCCACGTTGGCCTTTCTGGGAATATATCACAGATGTGAGTATTGCTCGTGAGAATATGGAAAAATTTGATACACAGATTTGTCTGGTTGGTCACACGCATTTCCCCAGTGTTTTCGAAATGAATGATTCTGATGTATCTTCAACCGCATTTGTGATCAAGAAGGTTGATGAGCCATTTACCTTAGCAGAAAAATGTATTGTCAATCCTGGATCAGTTGGACAGCCCCGTGATCATAATCCTATGGCATCTTATTTAACTTTCGACGATCAGGAAGGCACGTGGTGCTACCACCGTGTACCTTATGATATTCTTCAAGTCCAGAAGCGGATCAGAGCAGCTGGTTTACCGAAACGCCAGGCGGATCGGCTGAGCGAGGGATGGTAATATTCTGAGATCCTTGATGAATCTATCGTTCATCTTTTGGCTGGAGAGTATGGATCTGGAACTTTATTTCAAAATAAACCGTCATTAAGATGTACAATAGAGAAGAAAAGTATCAATTAAGGAGAATCTAATGCATAAGAAGAAGATTGGATTGTTTACCCTCATCATGATTGTCGGTTTATTGATGAGTGCTTGCTCTGCTAAAGCGGCATCAGAATCGGTTGGTTTTTCAGAGGACATGGCACCGGCAATGGGGTTTGAAGAAGCGGCAGTTGAGGAGGAACGCGCTTTTAATTCGGGAAGCGGCGATTCTTCGGAATCTGTAGAGCGGATGGTGATCTATAATGCCAATTTAAGCATCGCCGTTCAAGATCCGGTTTCAGCAATGGAAGCGATCATCAAAATGGCTGAAAACTCAGGCGGTTTTGTGGTCTATTCAAATGTTTATCAAAGCAGCACCGATCGTGGTCAATTTCCAACTGCAAGCCTGACTGTTCGGGTGCCTGCTGGACAATTGGATTCAATCATGACTGCAATCAAAGACCTGACGCCTAAACCTGAGGTTGATGTACTTTCAGAGAATGTCTCTGGACAGGATGTCACAGCAGAATTCACAGATCTTGAATCCAGGCTGCGTAATCTTGAAGCTGCGGAAGCCCAACTGGTTGATCTGATGGATATGGCACAGGACGCGGATGACGTATTGGCTATTTTCGATGAGCTGACTTATTACCGGGGTGAAATTGAAGTGGTCAAAGGTCGGATGAAATACCTTTCGGAATCGGTTAATCTTTCTGCCATTTCAGTCGAAATTGTTGCTAAAGAATCCTTACAGCCGATCGAGATCGGTGGATGGGAACCCCAGGGGACAGCCGCTCGAGCTGTGGAAGCGCTAATCAACGCTGCCAAGTTTGTGGGTGATGCAGTTATCTGGTTTGGCATTTTCTGCCTTCCGTTCCTGCTCCCATTGGGTGTTGCAGTTTACTTCTTCGTGCGCTTCCTTCGAAAGCGAAAGGCAAAAAAAGTTGCAGAGATGCATGAAGTTGTGGAAAAGGTCGAAAAGCAATAAACTTATTGGCAAATAAGTTGATCCTAAAATAAAATTACGATTTATCGGAGCGCCCCTTGGTGGGCGTTCCGTCTTTAAAAGATACGGGACAAGTAATGCTCTCATTATTTTAAATTAGTATAAATTGATTCCTGAAAAATATTTGATTGACAAAATAAAATTAAACAATTAAAATAGTTTTATCATTAAAAATAAATTTTATTGTAAAGGAGTGAAGGATGACCTCTATACCTGATCGACACCCTGTTTTCATGGTTAATGATTTGGAAACATTACGAGTCCTCTCAGATCCTCTTCGCTTACAAATCCTTGAAGCGCTTGATAACGAGCCGCAAACAGCCAACCAGGTTGCAAAAAAATTAGGCTTGCCCGTCAGCCGGCTGTACTATCATCTTAACCAGTTGGAATCGATTGATTTGATTGAAGTCGTTGAAACACGAATCGTCAATAACATGATTGAAAAACTGTATTGGCTGACCGCAGAAGAAATAGATATTGATAAGAATCTCTTTGACTTCTCGTCTGCTGAAGGTCATGAAAACTTATCGAATTTCATATTAACGTCTTTAGAATCCACACGGACAAAAATCATGCGCAGCATCCAGGCATTAAAAACCAAAAGAGAGAAGGGGGTTGACTCTGTACCCCATGACATGGTCATCGTAAACGTTACGAAGCGAATAAAAGAAGAAACCTATCAAAGTTTTGTCGAGCGGTTGAAGGCGTTGATCAAAGAATTTGGGGAATTGAATGAAGAGTCTGTTGATGAAAAGGGGGGCAATTATTTCAGCCTGAATTGCTACGCCTTCCCCAGCTACTTTTACAAAGAAGATCAGCTTGAAGAGGAAAATTAGTTCAGATGGAAAAACAAAATCAAGGATTACGAAAGTTTGTCATTATCTGGGCGGGACAGCTTGTTTCCATGATTGGCTCTGGTTTGATTGGATTCGCACTGAGCGTTTGGATATTTACAGAAACAGGAAAGGCGACACCCTTCGCGATCACGGCATTGTTAAGCACTTTACCCAGAATCCTGCTTTCACCAATTGCTGGTGTGATAACTGATCGTTGGAACCGGAAAAAGATCATGTTGATCTCAGATTCCCTTTCCGGATTGATTACCTTAGCTACGGCAGCATTGCTGTTGACCAATGAAATGCAGGTTTGGATCGTATATTTGATCAGTTTCTTAGGTTCGGTCTTTGCATCATTCCAACAGCCAGCTTACGCTGCTTCTATTGTTATGATGGTTTCAAAAAAGCAATTGACACGAGCCAACAGCATGATCCAAATGGGTCAAGCCCTTGAATCCTTATTGACGCCTGTTCTGGCAGGTATTTTGGTCACCACGATTGGCATGCGGGGGATTATTATCATTGATTTCCTCACTTACATCGCTGCGTTACTGACCCTGATATTTGTAAAAATCCCTCAACCAGAGGTTAAATCAGGTAAAGCTCGTGCAAAGGTTTCGATGTTTGCAGATTTTATTTTTGGTTGGCATTATTTAATTGAGCGTAAAGGTTTGTTTTACCTCTTGCTGTATTTCGCCAGCGTGAATTTTTTCATGAACCTTGCATTTATTATGGTGGGTCCTTTAGTGCTCTCATTTGATTCTGCAGCCAGTATGGGTGTGGCACAAACAGTTTTAGGGGCGGGAATGCTGATTGGCAGTTTGATCATGAGTATCTGGGGTGGAACGAAGACAAATAAGATCCGATCGGTGATTGGTTTTATCACTCTGGCATCTTTAGGATTTTTACTAATGGGATTTCAACCGAGCTTGTTATTTATCGGCATTGGGGTATTTACCCTGGCTTTTTTTCTGCCTTTTGGTTCAGGACCAAGCTCTGCGCTGTTTGCTGAAAAGATCGCGCCGGATGTTCAGGGGCGGGTCCTTTCAACGCGCAGTATGATCTCGCAATCGATGATGCCCCTGGCTTTTCTTCTCAGCGGTATTCTGGCGGATAAGGTATTTAATCCACTGCTTAATGAGGGGGGGAGATTAGCAAACACATTTGTTGGGAAGTGGATTGGTGTGGGCGCAGGGCGAGGGATTGGCTTAATGATCATTTGCAGCGGCATTTTATTGATCTTGATCAGTGCTGTTGCCTATGCAAACCCGAGAATTCGTCATATTGAAACAGAAATCCCTGATGCTGTGATTGATACTTCAGATGAGAAAATCAGCACGGTCAATGCGTGATATATGTGAACAATAAATAAACGCTTAGCGTTGAGACGCGTCGTCAGGGAACCTGTGCATCCAAAAGGTTCTTTTATTCTTCAGTCATTAAAATCACGCAATAAAATAAATCAAGAGACGTGGCATGCCACGTCTCTACGTTTTCTGGAGGGAGTTGTGTGGATATGTCACTGCGCTTTCTTAGTGCGCACAAGGTGAATCAGGTTGAAAGCAGAATTTACACTTTTAAATGACTGGTTGAAATCCAAAAGATTGAAATTAATTCCCCTTGATTTCCAGATTCGTTCCGTTTACATTCTCTAAATAAACCTGGTAAATAGATTGCCCGAAACCATTTAATGGCATTTTTACCCCTTTAATCCAGGCAGTGGGATTTTTCCAGGGGAGATATAAATAAATATTCCCAGAGGCGTTTCTTCCCAGATCAAAATTGATATCCACCTGATTTTGGTTAACCTTCCATTGGCTAATTTCCATACCCTGAGAGAGGTGTAGATTGCTGCCAATGTAGGCTGTTTGGTTTGAGTGGTAGGGGCGCACAGCAAAGACTCGAACACCATGGGCAGGGATATCCTTGAAGGTGAAAGGGGTTTCCGTGGCTATTTGGTCGATTTCACCCGTCCAAAATTCGCGCAGCCACCAGGCATTCCCCTCAGGAAGTTTAAAGATGTTTGGTGAGAATGAGATCGACTTGGCGTTATTCTCCCAATTGATAATCGCTAAAAGGTGCCAGGGACCGAATGGACCAGTCAAATCCACTCTGAGGTGAGCAGGGTGGCTGCCTTTTGTCCAATCAATCACCTGAGCTCGCTGATCGATCAAAGGCAGAAGGACTTGCGCGATCTTTAGCCGTTCCTCCGGCAATGCAGGCAGGTCATCTGAAAGGAGAAGTGATCCACCGGTCATCCCTATCACGGTTGCCAATGTCTGGACTTCTGCCAGACTTAGATGACTATCCGGTCTTACAAGAAGGCAGTCCGGGTCATTGACCCACCAATGATGCTGCAGCGGTGCGCGGGTGAGGATGTTGTGCAATGCATTTCTCGCGCAAGGAACCCCTGGTTCTTTTTTAAGCATAGAACCCAATACAGGCAGATGCGGCTCCCAATGACCGCTGACGTCAGCGCTGATCCGCATGGCTTCGAATAGTCCCAAAGCGGATCCCAGGGGGCAACCGCAAGCCAGCATCATGACATCTGGGCCTGCCGCTTTACGCAATGCTTCTAAACCTTCTCTCAATACCTGGGCGCGGGTTTTTGTTGAGTCCTGATAACAACCTTCCAACGCAGACGCGTACAGAAAATCCAGCTTGAGGTATTTATATCCCCAATTGGCAACTGCTTCATGGATGATATCGCATGTGTATGCCAGCGCAGAAGGATTGGTAAGGTCGAGGGCGTAGGTCATTGCATTCCAGCCAAAGCCTGCTGTGACGGGTTTCCCCTTTTTATCTCTCAGCAACCAATCCGGGTGGCTTCTGACCAGATCTGCTTTTGGATGAAGGATGAAAGGTGCCAGCCAGATGCCGGGTGTGAGATCTCTCTTAGAGATCTTCGTTGCCAGGTTCTGGACACCATCCGGGAAACCTTTTGAGAAAGCATACCAATCCCCAACTTGTTTTTCAAAACCATCATCAATTTGGCAGAGTGTTAATGGCAATTCATCCT
>Ga0272442_10012308_pt1 | contig 10348 bp, 9 predicted proteins | sample SSMForm2O_FD_200262 | JGI IMG/M metagenome (GOLD analysis project Ga0272442, IMG submission 200262) | Marine sediment archaeal communities from Little Sippewissett salt marsh, Falmouth, MA, United States - SSM-Form-2O | ecosystem: Environmental > Aquatic > Marine > Wetlands > Sediment ... | reverse complement strand
GCGGATCCCGGCAATCCCTGGCCCCGGCCAGGAGAAACATGAGTGTGGGCCGAACGAGCTTGCCCGAATGAACGGGAGCTTTTTTCAAAATCCGCTTGACCGTGGGGGAAGGATCGGAGAATTTATCTTTCAAGATATCGCGAATGGAAGCCAGGTTGCCTTGAATCGGCGCCTGGATTTTTTCTAAATCCATTTTGATATTCTAGCACCGGGCCCGGAAGGTTGTAAACCCCGCCCCAGGTACCTATAATGGGCAAATGGTGATCCACGGTGAGATACGGCTGCGTACCGATGAGAAACGGTCCATGGTGGATATTACTTCCCGGGTGCGGGAGGCTCTGGAGCAATCAGGAATCCATGCAGGCATGGCCCTGATCTTTGTCCCCGGCGCCACCGGGGCTCTGTCCACCATTGAATTTGAACCCGGGCTGCAACGGGATTTCCCGGCACTCATGGAAAAGCTGATCCCCCGTCGAGAGGTCTATCATCACAATGAAACCTGGGGCGATGGAAACGGGCATTCTCATCTCAGGGCCACCCTGCTGGGACCTTCATTGACGATTCCCGTTCGCGATGGGGCACTCATGCTGGGGGCATGGCAGCAGATCGTCTTTCTCGAATTCGACAACCGCCCCAGAGAGCGCCGCCTGGTGATTCAGTTCATGGGCGAAATCAGCTGATCCGTTCTCGGGCTCCCATCCGTGAATCGATGGGATTCCCTTCCAGGTCGATCATACCCGAGGCCAGATCGGCGGTCAGGCAGGAATGCACCGGCAGGATGGCCAGCAGATCTCCCGGAAGGATATCAGCCGCCCGGTGTTTCCCCATGTCAACAATGCCGTGCTCCTGACTGAGTGCGCGCACGACCACACCGGGCAACGGTGCGGACCAGGGTTCTTCCGGCCTGTACCTGGCGACCAGGCCGAAAAAGGGAGAACCATCTTCCCCGGGCGCCGATTCGGCGGAAAGATGAACCTTGCCGCCGTGAATCACGACTTCATTCCGATCGGGATAACTCCCGATTACCGGACATACCAGGCGTACGGCTACGTCTTCCAGCCTGCATGAGCCCAACCGGTACTGCATGACGTCATAAAAAACGAAATTGCCGCAGCGCACCTCGGTCACTCCCGGGAAATCCTCACAAATGCTGCAGGCCGGAGTGTCTCCAACCGAGATTTCCCATTTGGGTTCTCCGGGGTCCTGCGTCCGGCGCCTCAATTCGTTCATCCGTGCCAGGGATTCCCGGCTGATCCGGCAAACCTCCCCGGCACTCCCCGCCCCATATGTATGTCCCGCGTGGGTCAGGAGTCCCCGCAGGTTCATTCTTGGATTCCGGCGGATCCTTGATGCCAGGGCCTTTACCGCAACGGTCTGTTCCGGACGCAATCCGCAACGCCGAGCACCGGTATCGATTTTTATCCACATGTCAACCCGCCGTTCCAGGAGGTCGGACACCCGGTCCACCGCGACCGGATGGTCAACCAGCAGGTGGATGCGCCGCCCACCCGGCCAGGAGTTGATTACCGCTACCTTGTTGGGGTCCGCGGGCAGGGCGATCAGGATGTCTTCCCAGCCGTCTGCCAGGAACCGGGAGGCCATCTCCACCGAGGAGACCGTGATGGATTGAATTCCCGCGGACCTGCACCAGCGCCCCACTTCCAATGATTGGTGGGTCTTGAAATGGGGACGCAGACGGATATCAAGACGATCGAACTTTTCGCACATGGCGCGGATATTTCGAAAGGCCACCCGGGGATTTACCATCAGTACCGGGAATTTTGAGGTCATGCCGCCTCCCCGAATGAATATATCACGGCCACTTTCCAAGGATCAACCCGGGTGATTGCAATTCCATCCCACCTCTCATATAATGGCCCCGGAGTGGATTTTTGAACACACCTCATGACACCGACCCGGGACTATCCTGGCTGGATCGCATCCGCAAACACATCGCGACCTTCAGCGGATACGATGACCCCGAAAACCGACGGATTGAAGATGAACGCTTTCGCCGCTTTCTGGATACCATTGTAGCCGGAGGCATGGTCCGCGTCGAGAAACTCGTGCATTCCGTGGCGGAAGAAAAGCGACTCGACCTGCTTTCCGATTTTGAACACATCCTCTCCGGAATGGAATCCCTTCGCACGGAACTGTCGAGAACTCCGCAAGGCATGGCTGAAATCGTGGAACCCGAAGAAGGGGTGATCTCCGAATGGCACCGAGAAGACTTCGATTACCTGGAGAGCATGTCGGCGTTCCTGGATCGGATCGAACAAATCCCGGTTTCCGCTCCCGAGCGCAATGACGTTCTTTTGCTGAAAGACACCCTCGACAGGCTGCTCCAACGCCTGCGGGATCGAATTCAGCGCCATGTCATCCACATCGACCCCGAGGATCGGGAAGGCAGGTAGTCGACGGGTATGGACGGTTCCGCCGGGCGGAAAAATTTTTCCTGTCCTCAGTGTGGCGCGCCCCTGAATCCCCGCCAGGCGGACTGTTTCATGGCCTGCATGCATTGCGGCAGTTCCCTCTATCTTGACCTTGACGCACTCATGCAGGTCACGACATACCGAATCGGTATCGGCAGCGACGAAGCACCGCTCCGGGTACGCCGGCACCTGGAGGAGTTGGTCCTGGACGGGGCGATGACACTCCGGGATCAGGAGCTCATTTTTATCCCCTTCTGGCATCTGCCGGGGGACAAGGTGCTGCAGCGGGCCTCAGCGACATATCCCGGGGAATCTCTGCCCCCTCCCGCAGCCCCGCAACAGGTATTCATCCCGGAACGGCTGCCCGCGGGCAGCCGGATTCTTCCGGTCGACACGCAACCCGGCGAAGAAGAGGAGCGGCGTCTGGTCTACATGCCGTTCCACCGGATAGAGATATCCCACAAAAGCGGTGACCATTTTTTCCTTTGCGAGGCCGTATCCGGTGAAGTGTACGGCCCATCCATCCCCCGGGAACCGGACCCCCGGATAACCAGCCTGTTCCGCCTCTTCCTGGGAATCTTTCTGGTAGTGCTCACCACGGACATCCTGATGGATACTCCCTGGGTCCTGCTTTCGATTAACGCCATTTTGTTTTTCCTGGCATTCGAGCTCAGCATCCCCCGGCTGGAAAGTCACCTCTACAAATGAACGTTTCGGTAGTAAACTGCAACCATTGCGGCGGTCCGCTGCCGGTGGTTCCCGGCCAATGCATCTGTCGTTGCGCCTACTGCCGAAATCCCTACTACCTGAACCTCGATCAGCCCCCCGCCGTGGTCCTGGCGGATGAAGTGGACGCCGACGAGGCGCGGGGCATGGTTTTGAAAGCGTTGCGGGATCCCCGGATTGAACCCGGATTCCGTACCCGGACATATTTCGAAAGAGCGACTCTGTTCTACATCCCTTTCATTGAAGTACGGGGGATAAAAGCCGGGTGGGCACCGAGTGATCCGGCAAACCCCGGAGGAGACGGCTATTCCCTGGTTTCCTTTGAATATCTGGAACCGGCGAATGACCTGTCCGCCATTTCCCTGGAAGTTCTGGATCGCAACCTGGTTGAATCCGCCATGCTGGAAGCGGAGCAGATACCGTTCCAACCGGTGGAAATGCGTCGCAGAGGAGTGGTGCTACCCGCTTCTCCGCCCAGGTTTTCCCGGGGAAGCAACGAGTCTCCCGACTTCAGGGAGACGGTGGAAACCCACCTCCGCGTAATATACTTTCCCGTATGGGAGATCGCCTACAGTTACCGGGGAATGGTATTCTACAGCTATTGCTCAGCCGTGGACGGGCGCCTGATTCTGGCAAACGGCCTGCGCAATCACCGTCGAAAACTGGCTCTTTCCCTGCTGGGTTCCTTCTCCCTGGCTTTGCTGCTGGGAAGGAGTGTCCGCCTGGCAATCAATCTCGCCGCCGGCCTCAGACTGAGCCCCATCCCCCTGTTTACGGCCCTGGTGTTGGTAGCGGGAGCAGGGTTCGCATGGTCGGTGTTGTTCCCATACCTCTGGCGCCTGTTCGCGTTCCGGGAGGAAATCAGTTTCTCCGGAGCATTCGAGACGAGCCGGACCATCAGCTACCGGGAAGGCCGTTTGTTGAAGTTCAGCCGCCGTTTCGTCCGCCGAATAACCGGAGAACCCGATGAAGAGGTGCCAAGATGAAATTGATGAGCCTTCTGTGCCCCCGCTGCCGGGAAGATCTGGAGGGCGCCAACAACAGCCGGGTGTTTTTCTGCCGCAGTTGCGCGATCGGGATCGACCTGAGCCGGGAACGGGAAAGGGAATACCCGCTCCAGTGTATCATCCCGGAAATAGAAAGACGTGAAAACACGATTTACTTCGCATTCTGGGTCTTTGCATGCCGCTACAACTGGATCTCCTCCACTGGTGACGAAAGGGGTGAGACTCGAAAAGACTTCTGGGTTCCCGCCTTTTTCATAAAAAACATCAGCTACTTCGGAGATATCGGTTTGTATTATTCCAACCGTGACCTGAAACCCCGTACCGGAAGATGCCGGAACCGGAAGGTTTTTCCCGCCGACCGGGGCGAAGCGCACGCGTCGGTCTATCCCCGGATTTACGCGTTCAGCAGGGAGGCCGAGCGCAAAAGAGATATTGTGGAGATCACCACCCTGACAACCCGTCTGGCCTGGGTTCCCTTCTATATCGCGGGCAGGGAATACATTGACTCCCTGCTGGGATGGGCCTATCCTTCCGGCGCCCTGATCTAGACCGATTGTTTGACTTTTACCGAAGGCTTACTTAGAATGCAATGGAATCCGCGGATGGATACCGCCGCGTTTTGATGCAGGAGAAGCCACCATGGAAAATCGCAAAATCATTATTGTCGGTTCCGGACCCGCCGGCATGACGGCGGCCATATATACGGCCCGGGCGGGCCTGAATCCTCTGGTTTTTGAAGGTTATCAGGCCGGAGGTCAGCTGATGATCACCACGGAAGTGGAAAATTTTCCGGGATTCAGCGAAGGCATCACCGGCCCGGACCTGATCGCCAATTCCCGGGCGCAGGCCGAACGCTTCGGGGCCGAACTGCGCACGGTCGACGTCACCCGTGTCCAATTGGCTCCCGGTAACCAGCGTGTCTGGGTAGAGGAAGAAGAATTCCGTTCTCCGGTTGTGATCGTCTCAACCGGAGCCAGGGCCAACCTGATGGGCCTGGACAGCGAGAAACGCCTGATGGGACGGGGTGTCAGCGCCTGCGCCACATGCGATGGATTTTTCTTTAAAGACCGGGTTGTCGCGGTGGTCGGCGGCGGAGACAGCGCCATGGAAGAGGCCGTGTTTCTCACCCGGTTCGCCCGGGAAGTCCATGTCATCCACCGCAGGGATGAATTCCGCGCATCCCGGTACATGGTGGAGCGGGCCAAACAGAATGAACGGATCCATTTCATCATGGAATCGGTGGTGGAGGAAATCCTCGGAGACGATCGGGTGACCGGGATACGGCTTCGGAACACCCGCACCGGAAAATTCGAGGAAAAACCGTTCGATGGTGTTTTCGTCGCCATCGGCCATACCCCCAATACGGGTATTTTCAAAGGGCAGTTGGATCTGAACCCCCAAGGGTACATCATTACCGCCCCGGAGAAGAAAGGCCAGACCCGGACCAGTATCCCCGGGGTATTCGCCTGCGGCGACGTGCAGGACCCTCACTATCGGCAGGCCATTACCGCCGCCGGCAGCGGCTGCATGGCGGCCCTGGACGCCGAACATTACCTGGAGGATCTGGAGGGCTGACCCGGGGCCATCCGTAAGCGGGCTCCACTAACATGGCCTGGCTTCCAAGACCACGACGAGACGTTCTGATCCTGGGGCTGATCGCCCTGGGAAGCCTCCTTTCCGGAGCGCCCAGAAACCGCCTGGCCCCGTCTCTGCGATGGAAGGAAATCACCCGGGCCCGGGTTATCGTTGTCTTTCCCGAGGGCTACGAGATTCAAGCCGGAGAGATCGCCGGGATCGCGGAGCGGCAGTATCGCGACCTTGCGAATTTGTGGAATGTATGGTTGCGGGAAAAAATCCGTATCTTACTGGCTCCCGACTCCGACATGGCCGGCGGATCCACATTGCTGTTCCCCTACCCGACAATTCGCATCGACCTGGCACCGCCGTCACCCGATTCCCGCCTCAGCGGAGGGCGGGAATCGTGGTTTGAAAAAATCCTGGCCCACGAACTTACCCGTATCCTTCTGCTAAACAAATCGTCGAGCTTTTTTCGCAGCCTGCGACGGATTCTGGGACCCATCCCGGCAACCCTGCCCATGATGCAATACCCGCCATGGCTCCTGGAAGGATTGGCGGTATTCAGCGAATCCCTGATCTGTCCTTCGGGCCGCCTGAACACACCGGATTTCCACCAGATGTTGCTGCGCATTACGGCGGAAGGAGGGTTTCGGGATTTTCTCGATATCAAGGGCTCCCCTTCCCAATGGCCGGGGCCGGCGACAAAGTTTCTGTACGGCGCGGAATTGTTCCGCTTTCTGGGACAGCGCTATGGGCGCGAATCCCTGCAGAACCTTGTCGATCACCTCTCCAGAGTCCCCCTGTCCCTGAGCATCAACCATCGCTTTAAAAGAGTATATCGCAGAAAACTCCGGAAATTGTGGGAGGAATTCGGACGGGCGGTCGCCGGATCCGGTATCACTCCGGTCAATATGCGCCCCCTTACCCGGGACGGCTGGGAAAAGCAATATCCGGAAACTCTCGGCAAGTCACAATTGGCCTGGGTTTTCAACAATCATCGATCCCGACCGGGGATTCGGATAATGGACCAGCACACCGGCCGGGCGCGCTGGCTGTTGCGCCGTCAGGGTATTTCCAGCCTGGCCTACGATCCCGCCAGGCAACGGCTGTTCTTTTCCGCGCCGGAAGTGTTTCAGTCGTTCCGCTGGATTTCCGACATCTACTCCTGTTCACCCATCAACGGTGAACATCTGCGCTGGAGCCGGGGGCGAAGTCTTTTCCACCCCCATCCTTTTCCCGACGGATCCGGTCTTGTCTGCGTATCCCGGGATCGACACCGGTTTTATCTGGTCCGCCTCAACGGGCCAATGGAAAACCCCGGAGAAATTTCAGAGGAATTCGCCGGACTGGCCCACCCCCGGGTTTCACCGGACGGCAAGCGCATTGCCGTGGCCGCGAAACGCCGGGGAACAACCTGGAGCATCGGTATATTCTCGGCAACCGGGAAACTGCAACACCTGATCCGAATTCCCGAAAAGCGCTGTGGAAACCCCCGCTGGATCGGAAACAACCGGGTGGCCTTCATCCTCTCCGGGCATGATAGCACTTCCATTGCTCTGGCGGATATCTGCAGCCGCCGGGTTCAGGTTACGAAGGGGAGCGATGCCCCGGAAATCAGATATCTTGCCGTCCGGGATAACCGGGAAATCCTGGTGGTGGCGTTGAATGCCAACGGCCAGGATCTGGCGATACTCCCGATCCGTGAATTGGAACTGGTGGTGATACCTTCACTCTGGAATCCGCCGAGAATTCGACACCAGTTGAAAACCGTGCCCCGGACATATGTTTATAACTCCTGGCGGGAGTTGGTGCCCAGGTACATTTCTCCCGACGGCAGCTACCTGGAAAAGGAAATCCAGGTCGGCGCCAGGGTCAGCGGCAAAGATGTCCCGGGACGATACGCCTACATGGCCCGGGCACTCTACGGCACAAAAACCAGACATTGGAACTCCGACATCCGACTCAGCCTGAACACATTTCTGCCCGCCATCACTCTGAGTTGGCGCCGGGAACACCTGGTGATGGAAAATCGTGTCAGTGGTGATTTTTTTCGAACCAACGGCTATCTCAATCTTGAGGCGACTTTTCCCCTGGCTGTGCGCCGCCGCTATCGCTGGGATCTGGCCGTCGGCTTCCATGTCAATCGCATACAGGACCGCCGCTTTTTCCATGAAGAGGGAGAAACCATTGAGCTCAATGGATTCTCAACCAGGCTGACCCACCGTTCAGCCCAGCGTTACTACGATGCGTTCACCCATACCGACGGCGGACGAATGACCTTCATGACTTCCTGGGACCTGGCATTGAACGGCTCATCCACGGTCCACTCAATGGCCCTGGATCTAAGAAGATACATCTCCCTGGGTCATCCCAACGTGCTGGCCCTGCGCCTGGCCGCTGCCCATTCCTGGGGCGACGCCCCCAGGGTCTTCTACCAGGGAGGTTCCCTGGCGCCCACCGATGCCGGACTGGTCGAGGGGGGGCTCTTTTCCCTGTTGCGGGGTTTCCCGGCGGGATACTCGGCGGGATTCGGCGGCTGGCAGCTGAACACGGAGATCCGACTCCAGTTGCTTAAGATTGAACGCGCCTTTCCGATCGGCCCCAGTTTCGAGCGCCTGTACATGAGCCTGTTCTGCGACATGGGCAATATGTGGAGCAAACACCTGTACCTGGAGCCCATCGTCACCTGGGGGGCTGAACTGGGGCTGCTGCTGCACATGCGGGGACATCTGAACCTGGCCCTGGGCATGGCGTTCAGTCGTTCCCTGCCCGAAAACCCGACCATTTACTTCAGGATCGGGGAGTCTTTCTAGATGAGGTTGGGGAGTTGAGAAGTTAAGCGGTTGGGAAGTTAAGAAGTTGGGGGTTGGGAGGAAGAAAAGATTTTAAGGAGAATCTTGGTGTTGTCTTTTCTTCTCAACTCCCCAACTCCTCAACTGTTTTTATATTCTTGGCTCGGAAAGTACATATTCCCTGCTTTTGAATATCCGGGCGGAGACGGCCAGGAACAGGACGAAAAGGATCAGCAGCACCACCGCGGCATGCAGGACCGATGAAGGTTCCAGTTGAAACATGAGAAAGCCGCCGCCGGATGACTTATAGGGCAGCAGGGATTTTACGTAATGACTGATGGTCAGCTTCTGGGTGGACCCGGGGATAAACTGCACCACATATTCCCAGCCGAAAATGTAAATGATGCCGGCAATCACCGGTTTCTTTAACAGGGTGCCGAACAATACGAAAAGGGTGGTATAGGCCAGAGTAGCCAGGCCGCCGGCCAAAAGATATTGACCCAGCCGGCCAAGTCCCTCGGGGGTCAGCACGAATTTTCCGAAACCCAGGATAAAGCTCAAGGCCAACGTGGAGATCACGATGGCCAGGGCGATCAACGACTGGGCCGCCGCCTTGCCCAAAAGAATCGCAGGTTTGCCGACCGGGCGCGTGGTCAGGTATACCAGCGTGCGCTGATCCACTTCGTCTCCCACGCAGGCACTACCGCCCAGCAGGCCCATCAGGGGAATGTACAATTGAAAAAGGAAAGGTACCGCCATCTGCCGGAACAGAACCGCTCCGGATTTGGCGGCTCCGGTACTGATGGCCACCAGATGAAACACCACCAGGATGACAACCGGAATGAACGCCGTTGCCAGGAGCAAACGGGTCCGCCGGTTGCGCAGGCTCATACGGGCGAAAAACGAGAACACCACTTTTATGGAAGCCGGAAGAGGCATCATTTTCTCCCTACCAGGTAATTGAACACCGCCTGCAGGTTATCATCCGGAGCGGTGATTTCCTGGATATCAATGGATTCCTCCACCACCAGCCGGTTCAGGCGGTCAAAGAAATGGTCGCGGTTGTCGGTGGTAAAAACAACTTTGTCCGCCGCCGCGGTAAAGCCGATGGTGATTACCCCCCGGTCCGCAACGAACCGGGCGGCCAGTTCCCGGTATTGCGGCGTACGCACGGAAACCATGTGGGGATGGGAATCCAGCAACTCACGAATCTCCCGGATATCCCCTTCCGCCAGAATCTGTCCCTGATGGATCAGCACGATATTGTTGGTCATGGATTCGATTTCCGGCAGAACATGCGAAGACACGATCACCGTACGACCATGGGATTCGAATTCCCGGATCAGATCAATGATACGTACCCGCCACAGAGGGTCCACTCCCTTGAGAGGTTCATCCAGAATCAGCAGTTCCGGATCGTATAACACCGCCGCCGCGACCTTGAGACGCTGTCGCATGCCCAGGCTGTAGGCCGAAATCGGCTTGGTGACTTCCCGTAACCCCACGCGGTCCAACGCCGTCCCGGCTCGTTCCCGGGCCGGCCCCGGTTTGTCACCATGCAGCCTTGCCAGAAAAGCCAGGTAATCCGGGCCGTTCACTCCCCGGTAATAGGCGTCGTTCTCAGGACAGAAACCCACCCGGCGGAACAGGCCGGGGTTCCCGAACACCGATTCGCCGAAAATACGGATCCCGCCCCGGTTGGGCTTCAACTGGCCGGTAGCCAGGCGCAGAAAAGTGGTTTTGCCCGCGCCGTTGGGCCCAAGAAGGCCGTGGATCCCCGGCCGAAGCTTCAGGCTTATGTCGGAGACACCCA
>Ga0272442_10012304_pt1 | contig 10349 bp, 7 predicted proteins | sample SSMForm2O_FD_200262 | JGI IMG/M metagenome (GOLD analysis project Ga0272442, IMG submission 200262) | Marine sediment archaeal communities from Little Sippewissett salt marsh, Falmouth, MA, United States - SSM-Form-2O | ecosystem: Environmental > Aquatic > Marine > Wetlands > Sediment ... | reverse complement strand
AGACAAGCTCCACATGATCGAACCGACAACCATTCACTATGTCCGCCTTGCTCCCGACCCGACTCACCGGTAGGAGAAAAACGGCGCTTCACAAAAGGGTGTCTTGCCTCGTTGGATTCTTAGCGCTTGCCGCTTTGCTGCTCGTTGGCCGGCTGGTTCAATTGCAGGCGATCGAACACGCTCGCTGGAGCGCTGCGGCGGCGGCGATTCAGGAAAGGACCATCGATGCCCCCCCGCAACGGGGCACCATCTACGACCGAAACGGAACTGCGCTCGCCTACGATGTCAAGGCAGCGGCCATCGCGATCGACAGTTACAACATGACCAAACCCGAGACCCTCATCGACATTCTGGCCGAGGAACTCGATCTGTCGGCCGCGCTGCTGAAAGATCGGGTCTATCGGTCGAGCTACTTCACTTGGATCGATCGCAAGGTCAGTGTGGAGGCGGCTCGTGCGATCAGGAGACGCAGCAAAGAGGAGGGGGCCTACGGACTGATCTTTATCGACACCTGGAAGCGCTGCTACCCTCAGGCCGCCCTGGCCTCAAACCTCCTCGGTATTGTAGGAACGGACGGAGAGGGTCTGGAGGGAGTGGAGCTTTCCTTTAACGCGCAACTCGCCGGGAGCCCGACAAAGCTGCATCTTGTCGAAGGAGCCGATGGTCGGATCTATCGCACCGAGACGCTCGTATCGGGAGCGCCGGGGTGCGATCTTCACCTGACGATCGACGCGCGCCTGCAGCACATCTGCGAAGACGCGATCGATCGAGGGGTCAGGCAATTCGAAGCGAAGCGGGGATTTATCGTCCTTTTGGATCCGCACAGCGGTGACGTGCTGGCGATGGCCCAGGATTCACGCGTAGACCTCAATCATTTCCAAGGGTCGTCGGCCGAGGATCGCCGCAATCTGGCGGTCGGGTTTCTGTTCGAGCCCGGCTCATCCTTCAAGGCTTTTGCCGGTTTGGCGGCGCTGGATTGCGGTTCGGTGCGGGTCGATGATCGATTCAACGGAAACGACGGCATTCGCATTGCCGGGCACACGATACACAACGCCGAAAACCGTTCATTCGGCACGGTGACCTTCGCCGAGATCATCGAGAAATCGATCAACACGGGCATGGCACGCGTTTCGATCGAACTTGGCAAGGAGCAGCTGCACTCGTATCTGACGGATTTCGGTTTCGGGGCAAAGACGGGGCTTGAGATCCCCGGCGAAGAGGGCGGCATCCTTCGGGACGCGGAGGATTGGTCGCAACTCGACCTTGCCGCCGCCTCTTTCGGCCAATCGGTCGGCGTTACCGGGATTCAGCTCGCCCGGGCAATGGCAGCGATCGCCAACGGAGGCAGCCTTCTCGCCCCTCACGTTGTTCGTGACCCCGAGGGGGGCGACCCGCAATCGGAGATCCTGCGGCAGGTGGCCTCAGAAACGAGCTGTGCCGCCATGCGGTCGTTGCTCCGTCGAGTGATCGAAAGTGGAACCGGAACCTGGGCCGCGGTTCCGGGGTTTGCTGCCGCCGCGAAGACGGGGACTGCGCAGAAGGCCTTTCCCGGCCGCGGCTACGTTGCAGGGAAGTACACGTCGCTGATCGCCGGCTTTCTGCCAACGGACGATCCGGCCTACGTGGCCGTTGTCGTTCTCGACGAGGTAGGAACCGACCCTGTATGGGGCGGGTATACCGCCGGCCAGATCTTTGCCGATGCGATGTCGCGAATCGTTAAGTTGGAACACCTACCCCCGGTGGTGGCGCTTCAGTAGCGTCAGCGTCGCAGGGTAATGGCAAGCATGGACAGATCCGCCTGGGAGATACCGGGAACGCGAGAGGCCTGGCCTAACGACCGCGGTCTCACCCGGCTGAGCCGCTCCCTTCCCTCGATGGAGAGATTGCACAACGTCGAGTAATCCAAATCGGGGGGAATGCACAGCCTCTCCATCCGCCGCAATCGGCCGATCTCCCGCTCCTGCTGGTTGAGATACCCGGCGTACTTGGCCTCGATTTCCACCTCGCTTCTCACATCATCGGTGAAGCCGTTGTTCGGAAGCAGGTCGTCCAGACGAAGTTGCGGCCGCTGCAAAAGGTCGTACAGGCTCGCTCCGTTCTCCGCCAGTGGCGTGGTCCCTCTGGCCCGCAGGACACGGTTCAACGGATGTCGAGGATTGATGCGCCGTATTTTCAGTTGCGACAGCAACTCGCGGATCGCCTCGGCCCGTCTTACGACCTTGGCATAGCGTTCCTCGGGAAGGAGCCCGATCTCGCGACCGAGTTCGGCCAATCGTAGATCGGCGTTTCCCTCGCGCAGTGTGATCCGATATTCGGCTCTGGAGGGGAGCATGCGGTAGGGCTCGGTGACCCCTTTGGTCACCAGATCATCGACCAACACGCCGATGAACGCCTGGCCGCGAGAAAGAACAAGCGGGTCCTCGCCGTGCATGCGTCTTGACGCGTTGATCCCGGCCAGCAACCCCTGGGCGGCGGCCTCCTCGTAGCCGGTCGTCCCGTTGATCTGGCCGGCGAGAAACAGCCCTTCGATTCCCTGCACTTCAAGCGAGGCGGAAAGCTGGGTCGGATCGACGTAGTCGTATTCGATCTTGTAACCGTAGCGTTCAATACGGGCACGCTGCAGGCCGGGCACGCTGTGGACGATCCTCTCCTGAATCTCCGGCGGAAAGGACGTGTAGATCCCTTGCAGATAGACCTCGGCCGTGTCCCGCCCTTCCGGCTCGAGGAAGACCTTGTGGCTTGTCCGATCCGGGAACTTGACGATCTTGCTTTCAAGCGAAGGGCAATTCCGTGGTCCCACCCCGGCGAGCAGACCGCTGTAGGTGGGGCTGCGATGCAGGTGCTCGAGGATGATGGCGTGGGTCTGTTCGGTGGTATGCGTGACGTAGACCGGATAGTCGTTGGAGAGGCGAACAGGCTCGTGCCAGAACGAGAAGGCCAGTGGGACGTCGCTGGTATCCTGCCTGGCCAACCCGGCGGTGTCGATCGAGCGGCCGTTCACCCGCGGGGTGGTCCCGGTGTTCAGTCGATCCATCCGCAGTCCGAGCTTCCGCAGCGACGCGGACAGGCCGAGCGCGGGAGGCTCGCCGCTGCGCCCGGCGGGGTAGGCGACGTCCCCGATAAGGACCCGTCCGTTCAAGAACGTCCCCGTTGCCAGAATCACGGCCTTTGTCCGTAACATCAGGCCTTCGCGCAGGCGAACGGCGGTGAGTCTGCCACGCTCGACGACGACGTCTTCGGCCATTCCCTCAATCAGGTCGAGCCCATCGGTGCGTTCCAGCAGGGCCTTCCACAACAACTGATATCGGATCCGGTCCGCTTGAGCGCGGCGGACCTGCATCGCCGGACCCTTGCTCGTATTGAGCAGCCGGACGTTGAGCGCGGTCTGATCGGTGAGCCGTGCCATTTCCCCGCCCAGGGCGTCGATCTCGCGAACCAGCTGCGATTTCCCCGGTCCCCCGATTGCGGGATTACACGGCATGGCGCCGATTTCGGAGAGATTGATCGTCACAAGCGCGGTGGCGACGCCGAGCCTCGCGGCGGCAAGCGCGGCCTCACAGCCGGCGTGCCCGGCCCCGACCACCACAAGGTCGACACGTCTCATCGATTATTCGCTCGACATGCCCTTCTGAAGTGCCTTGAACAGGTCGACCGGAACGGGAAAAACGATAGTGGTCGCGTTCTCCGCCGAGATGTCGTTTAGCGTCTGCAGGTATCGAAGCTGCAGGGCAGCAGGGTTTTTCTGAATGATCCCCGCGGCTTCGGACAGCTTGGTCGCTGCCTGGAGCTCACCCTCGGCGGCGATGACCTTGGCGCGACGCTCGCGTTCCGCCTCGGCCTGCCGGCCGATCGCTCGCTGCATGTCCTTGGGAATCGTCACGTCCTTGATCTCCACCGTCTTGACCTTGATCCCCCAGGGATCGGTCTGCTCGTCGATGATCTCCTGCAGCTGGAGGTTGATCCTGTCCCGTTCACTCAAAACCTGATCGAGCTCCACCCCGCCGACCACGCTACGCAGCGTGGTCATCGCGATCTGCCTCGTCGCTTCGATGTAGTTCTGCACCTCGACCACAGCGGCACTCGGGTCGATTACACGGAAAAAGAGAACGGCATTCACGCTCGCCGTCACGTTGTCTTTGGTGATGACCTCCTGCGGGGGCACGTCGAGCGTCACCACACGCAGGGTGACCTTCACCATCTTGTCGACGATCGGGATGATGAGGAAGATCCCCGGCCCCTTGGCGCCGACCAGTCGCCCGAGGCGAAAGATCACCCCGCGTTCGTACTCCCGCACGATGCGGATGGCGTTCATCAAAAAAAGTACGATGAGCGCAACGATTGCTCCGATTGTTATTGCCATTATCGTCCTCCTTGTTCGCGTTTCTTCCTCGCCGATCATAGAGGGGCCCTCCACAAAAGTCAATCGTTTACCGGACCGACGAAGCACGATACAATCTTACCAAAGCACTGGGAGGGACATATGGACCGACGTAGGCTGATCGCAGGCAATTGGAAGATGAACAAGACCCCCGAGCAAACAGAAGCGTTTCTCGATTCCTTCTTGAGGCTTCGTGCGGAAGAAGGAAGCAGTGAGATCCTTCTGCTGCCTCCGTTTACCGGCTTGGAGCGCGCCGGAAGACTGTTGGCCGACACGTCAATCGGCCTCGGCGCTCAGAACGTGCATTTCGAGCAAGCCGGGGCGTTCACCGGCGAGATCTCCGCGGCGATGCTTCTCTCCTGCGGGTGCCGCTACGTCCTCGTCGGCCACTCCGAGCGGCGAACCCTGTTTCTCGAGGACGATCGATTGATCAATCGCAAGTTGCGGGCGGCGTTTTCCGCGGGCCTTTCTCCTGTTTTGTGTGTCGGCGAGACGCTCGAGGAGCATCGACTAAATCGTGTCAAGGAGCGCATCACATCCCAGCTGGCCGCAGGTCTTCGCGACGTGGACAACACGGGGATCAGCTCCGTTGTGATTGCCTACGAGCCGATCTGGGCGATCGGCACGGGCGAGACTGCCGGCCCGGAACAGGCGGAGGAGACCATCGGCGTGATCCGCGGATGGATCGCTGATACGTACGGCGAACGTGAAGCGGCCGCAGTCCGCATCCTGTACGGAGGAAGTGTCAACCCGGATAATACCACATCCCTCATTGCTCAGGCCAACATCGATGGTGTTCTCGTCGGTGGAGCATCGCTCGATCCCGATTCCTTCGCCCGGATTGTCGTCGCTGCAGACACCCACCGCGGTGTTTGACAAGCGGACGCCGTCCGGATACGGTCCAACGTGATATGAAAGTTCTCCGAACGATCCCCAACCAAATCACCGTTGCCCGGATTGCTTGTGTGCCGTTGTTCATGTACCTCGTTCTCTCCCAGACAAAGATCGGAACGATCCTTGCCATCATCATGTTCTTTCTGGCAGCCATCTCCGATGCCGTCGACGGTTACCTGGCCAGAAGCCTTAACCAGACCTCGGATTTCGGTCGGTTCGCCGATCCGATCGCCGACAAGCTTCTCGTCGTTGGCGCGTTGATTTCGTTTGTCCAATTGGGTGAATTGACGGCGGCGGCGGTGATGGTGATCGTGGCCCGCGAGTTCCTTGTCACGGGGTTGCGCATCCTCGCCGTGGCCGAGGGGGAGATGATCTCGGCGAGTCTACTAGGGAAGTTGAAGACCCTCTCTCACATCGGGCTGGTGTTGGCCGTTTTGATCACTCGCTCCTTTCCATTGGGGGCGGCCGGAGAGACTGCCCAGAATGCCTGTCTATACCTGGCGATCGCCCTCGCCCTCATCTCCGGGGTGGACTATTTTTACCGCTCCCGTCGGCTCTTTATCTGACAGGCGCCCCTCTGTCCGGCAAACAGGTAACAAAGTCTCCCCGATGTCTTGACGACGATTACCCAAACAACCGTCATCGTCCGCGATCCTTGTAACAAGAGGGTCAGCACATAATGCGACAGTCGGCAAAGATTCATCTCATCCCTGCGTTAAGCCTTTTGCTCTGCCTCATCGTGGCCGCTGCGGCCATCGGGGGGCCGTTGACGATCGGGCAACAGGCGATCCCGGAACCGGTCGCCCGCGGCGAGATTCTCACCCTTGCCATCGCGATAACCAATACCGGTGCGCTCGCCCTGATCGATCTGATCTTCCAGGATCCGTTACCCACCGGAGTGGACCAACTAAACGCCGAGGTCAGACTGAAGGCAGGAGGCTGGATGGCCTTTCCGGTAAACGGGATCATTCCGTTGGGGACGATCGACGGTGGAGACACTGTCAGCGTTGAGATACGGGCGCGAATCGAGCATTCCGCTGCCGGCAGTATTACAAACACCGTCACCGTATCGAACAATTTGGGCCCACTGGCAACCTCAAGCCTCCTCGTCAATCTGCTCCCCGCGGTCGATGCGGGAGCGGACAAGATGGTCGGTCCGGGCGGGGTCGCCACGCTCTCTGATGCCTCGGCGGGGGACGGAGGCGATGGGATCGCTTCCTACTCATGGAGTGACTCGGGGGCAGGAGGGAGTTTCGATGATAACGCCGCCCTTCACACAGCGTATACCGCCCCCGGTTCGGGTGGGGTCGTCACCCTGACCCTGACGGTTACCGACCACCAGGGCGGGCAGGCGAGCGATTCGTTGCGGATGAGGGTGAATACCTTTCCCACGGTCAACGCCGGAGCGGACCGCACAGTCGATGAAGGGACACCGGTTGCACTGTCCGACGCCGGGGCGAGTGACGGCGATGGGTGGATTGCCTCCATCTTATGGGATGACCGCGGAGCCGGAGGCACCTTTTTCCCCTCGACAAACGTCATCAACCCGTCCTACACCGCCCCTCTCACTCCAAGCTGCGATGGAGAGGAACTCACGCTGACCATCACCGTCACGGATAACTGGGGTGCGCGGTCGAGCGCCTCTCTCACCCTGCACGTGACCAACGTCAACGTCTCTCCATCCGCCGACGCCGGTGTGGATCGAACCGTCGCGGGGAAAGAGACGGTCGTCCTTATCGGTAACGGAGACGACCCCGACGGGCAGATCGTCCGCTTCGCGTGGGAGCAACTCAGCGGTCCGGCAGTGGCGTTGAGCGAATCGAGCACGGCTCAACCGAGCTTCGTCACTCCGAGCGTCCCTGCCGATACTGCCTTCCGATTTCGCTTGACGGTGACCGACAACTGCGGTGCGTGTGCAATCGACGAGGTAACGGTGACTGTTGAGCCGTGCATATCTCCTGACCCAGCCATGCTTTCGCTGGTTAAGGTGGCCGATCGAGAAACCGCGTCGCTCGGAGAGCACATCACCTACACCTATACGGTAACAAACACCGGTGAAGCGACGCTGTATGAGGTGAAGCTGACCGATGACAGACTCGGCGATCTTGATCCGGGTTCGGATCGACTCGCCGCCGGCGAAACTACGACCACGACCGCCGTAGGCACTGTCGCGGAATCCGATCTGCCCGGGCCACTGGTGAACACGGCAACGGCATCCGCTCAAGACAAGGCCGGAACACCGCTTTGCACCACCGCCACGGCATCCGTGGATCTGCTCGACCCTCGCACGAAACGGTCCTCCATCGAAGTCGGAAAGGAGGCGCACGATGCCCGTGGCTTTCCCCTGTCGTCTTTCTCCCCTCTTGCGCTGGGAGACACTATCACCTACGTGTTCACGGTGACCAACACCGGTGAGACGACCCTGTCCGATATCGCCGCCGTTGACGATTTGCTAGGTGCTGTTGCACTTGATCGCAGTACCCTCGGCCCGTGGGAAAAGGCACGCGGCACAGTGGAAAAGACGATCCAGGAAAGCGATTTTCCCGGCCCACTTGAGAACACTATAGTGGCGACCGCCGTGACGCCGACCGGTACAAACGTTACGGACAGCGACACCCTCCGGCTGCTAGGCCTGTCCGGACAGAGCAAGCTGGAGTTGGCAGTGGAGGCCGACACGGATCGAGTCGGAGCCGACGGGTCAATCGCCTTCACCTACACTGTCGCTAACTCCGGCGACACGACGGTCTCCGAGCTCCGCCTCATCGACGATCTATCCGGCACGGTCCGTTTGCCGACAACCGTCCTTGCCCCGGGTGAGCAACTGACGGTGTCATTGCAGGCTGACATCGCCGGCGAGAACCTTTCTGAGCCGCTGGTCCACACGGCGACAATAACCGGAATCGACTCGTTCGGCGAGACAACCTCAGCAGAGAGCGCACCGCTGGTCATCGTTCTGGATGAGATCGTTGACGAGAGTGCTCGCTTATACGGCGAAGGCGGTGTTGCCGGTGCTGGAGGTGCCATGAAAGGGGCAACCACCGCAAGGCAGAGAGTGATCATCAACGAGATCGCCTGGGCGGGCACACCGACGTCTCCCGGCGATGAGTGGATCGAGTTGAGAAACCTCGGCACGATGCCGGTTGACTTAGACGGATGGTCTCTGTGTTGGTATCCAAAGGGCGAAACCGTTCCCAGTCAAGAGCTGTGGCATCGCATTGAACTGACAGGCATCATCGATGCCTCTCCGATAGATTTGTCTGTTCGACGTGAGTGGAGACCGGAAATCACCTTCTTGAAAAGGACAGGAGAGACGAACTCCTGGCAGGTGCTGGACATGTCGTGGTGGGTCGCCGGGAAAGACGGGGTTGATGGGCGGGGGTATTACCTGCTCGAACGGAAGCACGACGGGGTCATCGACAACGTTATCGCCGATCTGATCTACGATGTCGATTCGCCTCGCGCCACCGATCTTCCTGATTCAGGAGCCGTGCTACTGCTCCTGAATGCAGCCGGTGAGGTTGTTGACAGGGCGAACTCCGAGCACACCGATCACATCGGTTGGCCGGCCGGAAACGCACGGACCGGAGCGACCATGGAACGTACAGATCCTTTCGCCGGGGACATCGTCGCCAATTGGCACACCAATCAGGGAGTTTTCGTGTACGGCCTAGACAGCGCCGGCAATCGCCTCGCCGCCACTGCCGGAAAACCGAATTCACTTGACCTGGCGGAGCTGACGCTCCTTGCAGAGGCCGAAGTCACTCCGCGGCCGACAGCCGCGACGATCCGTCTCGCCATCGGAAAATCGACCCAGGCCGAACGCCCGTGGATCCACGTGGCCACGCCACAGTCGGGGATCGCCGGTGGGGGGGGAGGAGCGCATCCCACTCTCAGCTTCTCCAGTGTCGATACGAAGGCAGGATCGCAGCTTGAGATCTCAACCGCAGGCTTTCCGCCCGGCACCTATTACGTGTGGATCACCGGCAAGGCGGGAGAAGCCATCTTGCTGGCGTTCACCGTCGGTTCATAATAAGACAGTCGCAATGGGGCCCGTGCCCGGACCTGGCAGGCATTCCGTGCCGAGTACGGCCGACGTGACGTTTGTCACATAACCCTCCACAAGGGAGTCCTTGTTTGGTGGCAATAAGACAAGTTTCCATTCCTCCCGCATCCGCAGTCCTCCTCATCGGCGCGTTTTCCCCGTAGGGTTCGGGGAGCATGCAACATAGGACGAATGCAATTCGAAGGAGAGAGTCATGCGGCATCTGAAGCTGGTTGGTGTAGCGAGGATGATCCTGGTCTTCGGATGGTGTGTGCTGATCCCGACATCCATCGGGATCGGCCAACAGTCACTGATCAGGTATCAGGGAGAATTTCCGGATAAAAACAGCATGGTATGGGGCACTTGGAGCACTCAGGAGGCGACCCACTGGATCAACGACGGCCAGTATCACATCCGGATCGAGCAAACGGATTGCGAAAGCTTTGTCGTGGCCAACGGCCCCGAATTTGCAAGCTTCCGCCTCGACGTCGACGCAGTGGTCACGGACTGTCCGGCCGATAACGCCTACGGGGTGCTGTTCCGCTTCGCAGATGATAGCAGCTGCTACGCGTTTTTCGTCAGCGCCGACGGCTATATCAAGCTTTGGAAACGTTCAAACGGCAATTGGGAGACGATCATTCCCCGCAAGCGATGCTACTCTCTGAACCTTGGTCAAGCGTCTAATCACTTGACTGTGGTCGCCGACGGACACCGCATCCGCTGCTACATCAACGGCGGTAAGGTTGTCGAGGTTACCGATGCCTCTCTTGCCTGCGGCAGGATCGGCCTTGTGGCCGCGGTGGATCAGTATTCCGGATTTCAGATCGCCTTCGATAACGTCACGGTGAGGACTGTCAGAAACCAGTGAGAAAAGGCGGCCGATGCACAGGCTCGGCAGCTGGTCGCTCCCCGTCTCGTTATTTCCGATCGTTGAGCGAGTGGGCTCCATCCGGCCCGGCACTCCTCAGCAGCGGACGAACGAAACGGCCTGCGAATAGCCGGTTCGATCGTGCGAACTCATAACATCTTCAGACG
>Ga0272442_10012301_pt1 | contig 10351 bp, 10 predicted proteins | sample SSMForm2O_FD_200262 | JGI IMG/M metagenome (GOLD analysis project Ga0272442, IMG submission 200262) | Marine sediment archaeal communities from Little Sippewissett salt marsh, Falmouth, MA, United States - SSM-Form-2O | ecosystem: Environmental > Aquatic > Marine > Wetlands > Sediment ... | reverse complement strand
CCCCAACCAGTGAATAAATACCGTTAAAGATTTGCTGCTCCGGGTAATCATTAATACCTGCAATGGCATAAACCGGTTTCCCCTTTGCAGCGACCCATCGGGCAACTGTTGCCGGGGCTTTGCCATGCAGGCTCTGCCGGTCGAATTTTCCTTCACCCGTAATTACAACATCAGCCCATTCGATATGCCTGTCAAAATCCAGGAGAGTAAGGATATACTCAGCCCCATCGACGATTTCGGCGTTCAGGAATGCCACCAGCCCGATTGCAATTCCCCCGGCTGCGCCGCTGCCCCTGGTTCCTGCCGTGGCAACACCGGTTTTTTGCCGGATTATTTCTTCAAAATTTGACAGGCCGTTTTCCAAATGTTCCACCATTTCAGGAGTTGCCCCTTTTTGAGGGGCAAATACCCTGGCTGCCCCGTTTTTGCCAAGCAACGGATTTTTTACATCGCTGATAATTTTTATTTCAATCCCCCCTGGGATAACCAGCCCTTTTATATCGACTGAAGCGATTTTATTAAGGGTTTCGCCATTCCCGTGGACCAACTGATTTTTTTTATCAAAAAAACAGGCTCCCATGGCTTCGAGCATCCCTGCCCCGCCATCGACCGTGGCGCTGCCACCAACGCCGATGTAAATTTTTTCTGCACCCGATGCCACAGCTTCCCTGATAAGCTGCCCGGTGCCGTAGCTCGATGCTCTCAACGGATTCAGGCTCGTGTGTTTTAATACTTTCATGCCTGAAGCATTTGCCATCTCAATAACTGCCGTATCGCCTGAAAATCCCCATATAGCATCAACAGTATTGCCGGCAGGATCCGTTACCGCGGAAATCATTTTTCTAAGTTGCAGGGCATTAATCAATATTTCGGCAGTTCCATCCCCGCCATCAGCAACAGGAATCTTCCTGATCCTGAAAAATCCGGGATCCATGTCCAGAAAAGCATTCTCCGCAATTTCAGCAAAACGGATAGCAGAAAGGCTTCCCTTCATGCTGTTTGGCGCAATCAGGATGTTCATGTATATGAATTTACTTTAAGCCCAAATTTAATCATCATCCAAAAATATATTAAATGAGCCGGTATTTCAATAAAATTTATAAACAGCAATACCGTGGACAGATAATAAGATTGGTTGCCTTATACCATTCGTGGAAATAAAACATTCGTTTTATTTTGCTGATAGTTCATGATATTTTTTATATTGCACAATAATCAGTAGTAAAAAAGCGATGAAAAAACTATTTGCAATAACTTCAAAGGGGAAAACGCTTAAATCGTTCCTTGATGTCAGGTTCGGGCGTTGCGAAAATATTGTGATTTATGACCCTGCAAAGAATGACCACGCTATTCTGCATAATCCGTTTAAAGATGCTGACTACTCGGGGGTGAAACTCATCGAATTCCTTGAAAAGAATCATGTGACAGCAATAATTACCGGTGAAGTCGGGCCGCTGGTACAGGAAAAGCTGGAAAAAGAAAAAATACAATTGATTTTGCTTGAGGAAGACAGGATAAAAATCGAGGAAGTAATTTCAAGGATTAAATCACCGGAATAAGGGCAGAGCCAGCCACCTGTTTTTTTCGTGATTTCCCTTCTCTGCTGAATTAAGCTATTTTAATAATGATTATCAGAAAAGCAACCATAGAAGACTGGCAGGCTATTGCAGAATTCCAGATTGCCATGGCGCTTGAAACCGAAAACGTGAAGCTGGATCCGCCAACTGTTGAAAAAGGTGTTAATGCTGTTTTCAGCGACCCATCCAGGGGGATATACTTTGTTGCAGAAGATGAAGGAATGGTGGTTGGCTCATTGCTGGTCACTTTTGAATGGAGCGACTGGAGGAACGGCAACATCTGGTGGATTCAATCAGTTTATGTGAAACCGGAATTCAGGCGGAACGGGGTTTTCAAAAAACTATTCGGGCATATCAAACAAATCGTTTTAAGAGACGAAGCCATCCGGGGAATCAGGCTTTACGCCGAAAAATCAAACAGTATCGCACATAAAACTTACAGGAACTTGGGCATGAATTCAGAACATTATGCCCTGTTTGAATGGATGAAATAGTTTGTTGGGCTATCTATCTAAGGAACTTACAGGGATTGGGATTTTATTTGTAAATGTAAATTCGGGGCAATGAGTTCAGGACTTTACAAACTGATACAACAAGGTGAGCATCAGCAACAGGATTTTAAATTTTGTATCAACGATGCGAGGAAAATAGCCAAATCGCTGGTTGCATTCGCCAATACCGACGGCGGGAGGCTGCTGGTTGGCGTCAAGGATAACGGGCACATTGCCGGCATCAGTTCCGACGAGGAATACTACATGGTTGAAAGTGCAGCCCAAATATACAGCAACCCGCAAATAAAATTCAGCACCCGTCAATGGAAGGTAGAAGGAAAAACAATTCTCGAAGTAGATGTATCACCCAGCCCTGAAAAACCACACTTCGCAAAGGACGAAAATGGCAAATGGATTGCCTATATCAGGCATAACGATGAAAACGTCCTGGCCAACCGGATACAGGTTGAGGTATGGAAAAAAGAAAAAAGCCCCAAAGGTATCTTTGTAACCTACTCACACGACGAAAAGTTCCTGGCCGACTACCTGATGAAAAACGATTCAATTACCTTGTCGAAGTTTGTGAGGCTGGCGCAGGTACCCCGGAATAAAGCCATTGATATCCTCTCGGATTTTGTGTTGATGAATATTATTACCCTCAGTTTTTCAGATAATAAAACAATGTTTAAACTCAACCGTGATTTCGACAGGAACGAATTGAAAAATTTAACCAGGCGCCCGGAATCCGGCTCACTCCCGTAATTTTATAAAAACGTCTCCTGAAAAAGAAGAGCTATTACCCTGCCATTGCCCTGATTTCTTTCATCAGTTGCTTTTTCGATTTTACCCCGACAAACCGTTTTACTTCCTGCCCATCCTGAAAAAGAATCATGGTAGGAATGTTCCTGACTTTGTATTTTTTTGCTACCGGTTGGTTGTGGTCTACATTCAGTTTGGCAATAGTAACCTCGTCGGTTTCTTCCGCTATTTCGTTCAGCACAGGTGCAATCATTTTACAGGGACCGCACCAGGGCGCCCAGAAATCGACCAGTACAACCCCTTTTCGTATGACAGGTTTAAACGTTTTATTGTTAAGGACTTTGATCTTTTTACTGGTTTTCACTTCCGGAGTATTTTTCACTTTATAATGAGAATACACAATCAATCCGATCAATCCGACAACCAGCACACCTGCACCAACTAATACAAAATTCATATCGAATATTTTTACCCGTTAATTATTTTAATTTCTGAAGTCATCGGAATTACTTTTTTATAAAGGGCGCTTACGCCGCAATACCTTTCTTCGCTGAGGCTGACAGCTTTCTGCAGTTTATCGTACGGAAGGGTTTCCCCCGTAAACTCATAAACCACGTGCATTTTAGAAAACTGTTTCGGGTGTTCTTCGGTCAGTTCGCCTTCAACTTTTACGTTTAATCCCTTCACATCCACCCTCATTTTTTTCAGGATAGAAATCACATCCATGCCGGTACAACCGCCAAGGGCAGCCAGCATAAACGGTTTGGGGCGGGGCCCCCTGTCTTCGCCGCCAACTTCAGGGGCTGCATCAATTGTAATTTTATGCCCGCTAACTTCAGCCTCGAAAGCCATTTTATCGAGCCATGCTACCTGTACTTCTTCTTTTGCCATATCTTCTTATTTCAAATTAATATTCTCAATCTGTTTTCCCCAGCAAGTTTACCGATGCCCTCAAAGCAACAATGAACCCGGCTGCAAAAACGCCCGGGATGATTGCCTGCATCTCCAGGCCAGTTGTTAGTTTACAGCAACCATTTCGTCCTATAACGTTTTTATGGGCTCCGGGGTTTGATTCGCCGACAAAAATAAAAAAAATGCTGCCGATGGCAAATTCCGGCCTTCCGCTTTGAGAAGGCTTTCCGGCGCCTCTTTCTGCAATACCATATAGCCCTAAAATTCACTAAATTCTGATCTTTTCATAAAACTGGTGACTGATAGCACAGCCTGTCAGGATCGATGAATCAATACGCCTTTGCCTGCAACGAATAAAAACATAGGCCTGCCTGGGTTGCCAAAAAGTTAAAGCATGGGGCTGACAATGTGGGCCAGCGATTCGCGAAGTTTAAAATGCCATCTCCGTTTTATCCATTCTTCAAGCATAATTTCCCGGCTGGATTCAAGATCGTTTTTAAAATGATGTTCCAGGGCTTTTGTAACTTTTTCATCATATAAAAAAGCATTAACCTCAAAATTAGTTTCAATGCTTCGGAAATCGAGGTTGGTAGTGCCGACTGAAGCGACGATTGAATCAACCATCAGGAGTTTACTGTGGATAAATCCTGCCTGGTAAAAATAAACCCGCACGCCTGCTTCAAGCAATTCCTGCACAAAAGAGAATGAGCCCCATTTGGAAATTCTTGCATCCGATTTTTCAGGGATGATAATCCGCACATCGATGCCGCCGAGTGCTGCAGTTTTAAGCGCAGTAAGGATTGACAGTGGAGGAATTAAATAGGGCGTTGTGATATACACATTTTTTTTCGCACACGATATGGCAGTAAAAAAAGCCTGCCCGATGCTTTCCCAGTCGGAATCAGGGCCGCTTGCTGCAACCTGGACGGGCACACCCGGCTTCTCTGAAAAGGGCAGGTAATAATTTTTACCCTCCAGATTTTTATGGCTGACAAAAAACCAGTCGGCGGCAAAAATAACCTGGAGGCAGGCCACTGCATCGCCCTCAATTTTAAGATGGGTGTCGCGCCAGGGACCGATTTTTTTTAATCCGTATTTGTACCGGTCGGCAAAGTTAATGCCCCCGGTAAATCCTTCTTTCCCGTCGATAATTGCAATCTTCCGGTGATTCCTGTAATTTACCCTTGAGGTAAGCCGCGGGAAACGCACTTTCATAAACGGGTAAACTTCGACTCCGGCGTTGCTTAATTCGTTGAGGAACTTTTTTTTCAGCCCCCAGCTCCCCACGTCATCAATGATTAACCGGACATCGACTCCCTGCAGGCTTTTTTTTATCAACAAATTTTTCAGCCTGTTGCCCGTTTCATCATCGTCTATGATGTAATACTCAAGATGGATGTGGTGCCTGGCATTTTCAATCGATTTAAAAATGGCTTCAAAAGTTGCTTCGCCATTATTCAGGATTTTAACCCTGTTACCAGTGGTAAGTAATGCATCTGAATTCTTCAGCAAAAGTGAAATCAGTCTTTCCCTTTCGATAACAGCAGGGCTCAGGTTTAAATGGTTTTTCGAGATTTGCCTGAGTTGTTTTGTAATCAGTTTGCGAAGCTTCCCCAGTTCTTTCAGCCCTTTCCTTGAAAAGAGTTTCCGTCTCCGGTAGTCCTGCCCGAAAAAAAGGTAGAATATCAAACCGAACACGGGCAATAAAACCAACACCAGTATCCATGCTGCTGTTTTAAACGGCGACCGTTTTTCGAGGATGATAATGACAGCAATAGCTATCGAAGTTATCAGGAATATAGCTGATACCACCTGCAATGTATCCGGTATGAAACGGTCAAACGGGCCCATTGTTGCCGATTAGATTAAAATTCAATTTTATAAAAAAAAACAGGATATAAACAATTTGTCCTTAAATTTCGTATTAAAATTACAAACAAAATTGATTTAACTTAACTATTAAAGCAATGAAACAATTAATTATCTGGAGTACCTTGCTCATTGTAATTGCAGCATGTGCCGGGAAAAAAAATACCGTAAAAATTGCTGCTTCGGAAGAAACAGAAAACGCTGCCGACAGTGTGGAATACGAACTGTTGACTTTCGACAACAGGTTTGAAACGTGGTACGATATGCATAACAGCCCGGCAAGGTACCGGTCAAAAGAGTATTACGAAAGCTGGAATAAACAGTATGTCACCGCATGGAACATCCATGCCATGTCGGCTTCGAGAGGTTCTTTTTTTGAGCCGATTGTCGGGTGGGAGCCAACGGTCGATTACGGGTTTGAGCTAAACCACAAACTTTTTTACTATTTCATGTATGTCGAAAATGTGCTGAAAATCCCGATCCTGGATGGCCGGGGCCCCCACGATGCGATGCTTTATGCCCCCTGATTCCTGAAAACCTTTAACCGGTCGGAATCGAACTGCTCCTCAGAAATCAGGACGCCGGAAACGGGTGGCGCTTTTACGCCCGAACAGAATATTTTATTCCCGGCAAACTGGTGGATTTCATCCCAAAGGTTGCCGGTTAAAAAACTTTCGAGCAACTGCCTGCCGCCTTCAACGATCAGTGACAGAATCTGCCGGTTATAAAGCTCATCAAGAATCTCCGGCAGCAGGTTATGCCCGGATTTAATTTTAATGTATTCGGTATTTTTTTCAGTCCTTGCTATTATGGAATTAAACACAAGTGTTTTTGCTGAATTATCAAACAGCTTAAGATTTTTCGGGAGCTTTAATGAAGGGTCGAGGACCACCCTGACAGGATCCCTTCCCGCCCAGTTATAAACTTTCAGTGAAGGGTTGTCTTTCACCGCGGTTTTCCTGCCAACGAGAATCGCATCCTCAGCAGAGCGGATTTTATGGCCCATCCGCAATGCTGTTTCGCCGGTAATCCATGTGGGTTCGCCAAAATCCTCCTCACCACGGTCAATGTCAATAAATCCGTCAATGGTTTGCGCCCATTTTAAAATGATGTACGGCCGTTTTTTTTCGTGGTAAGTGAAGAAGCGTTTGTTCAGCTCGCGGCATTCTTCCTCAAGCACCCCGACAGAAACATCGATGCCTGCTTTTATTAGTTTCTCAACCCCTTTGCCGGCTACTTTTTCCGATGTGTCGATAGTGCCGATAACCACCCCGGGGATTTTTTTTGAAATAATCAGGTCGGTGCAGGGAGGGGTTTTCCCGAAATGCGAGCATGGCTCAAGCGACACATAAAGCGTACTCTTTTTCAACAATTCCTGATCTTTAACCAAGCCGATTGCGTTAACCTCAGCATGGGGTCTGCCGTACCTGCGATGATAGCCTTCACCGATTATCTTTCCGCCTGAAACAATTACACAGCCAACCATCGGGTTGGGGGAAACATCCCCCTCCCCTAACCTTGCCAGGTCGATACATCGCTGCATGTATTGTTCTTCGGTTGCCATAATGCCAGAAAGATTAACTTTGCCAAAAATAGCACAATGCAGGCAACTATTAACTATATCGCAGAAGAATTAAAACATTATTATCCTGAAAAAGAAGTAAAGGGCATAATCCGTTTAATTTTTGACGCAGCCTGCGGATTGGCCTATTCTGATATGGTGTTAAAGAATTTCAGGCCTCTTAAATCCACAGAAAAAGAAAGGATTTATAAAATAGTAGAAAGGCTTAAAAAGTCTGAGCCGATCCAGTATATTCTGGGTGAAACTGAATTTTACGGGTTGAAATTCAGGGTAAATCCTTCGGTGCTGATCCCCCGTCAGGAGACCGAGGAACTGGTCGACTGGAGTTTAAAATCAGGGATAAAACAGGGGGCAATTGTGCTGGACATAGGAACAGGCAGCGGGTGCATTGCTGTTTCGGTAAAAAAAAACAGGTCCGGCTGGAAAGTAACAGCAACCGACATTTCGGAGGAGGCGGTTGCCATCGCCAAAGAAAACGCCAAACTGAATTCAGTGGAAATAGAACTTCTTATTTCTGACATCAATAATCCTATGGAGTTAAGTGATATGATGTTTGATGTGATTATCAGCAACCCGCCCTATGTCAGAGAGGGCGAAAAAGCAGCGATGGGCAAAAACGTGCTGTTATACGAGCCTGAAAACGCTTTGTTTGTGCCTGACTCCGACCCTTTAAAATTTTACAGGATAATTGCCCGTTTTGCATCAAAAAAATTGAAACAGGATGGATTACTGTTTCTGGAAATTAATGAGGCATTATGCAACGAAACAATAGCTCTTTTAAAAACCGGTTTCATAAATATTGAATACAGAGAAGATATTAACGGAAAACCAAGGATGATAAAAGCACAGAAAAAATGAAACGTCGGAATTTTATACAGTTTGTTTTTCCGGCAGGATTAACTTCCGGCTTGCTCTCGCATGCTTTTTTAAGCCATGCCACGACACAGGGGCAATCGGGAAACACTGTTATTGTAAAAGGCGGATTGCCTCATCAACGGTTCCTGAGAGGGATTGACGCATACGGAGGGATAAGCCGGTTGGTAAAAAAGGGGCAACACGTTGTTGTAAAACCGGCCATGGCATTTAATCAACCCGCCGGATCAGGATGCAATTCAGACCCGGCCCTGATAAAAGAAATAATCGAAAAATGTTATGAAGCCGGGGCAAAAGCGGTTTCTCTGTTCGACCACACCATCGACGAATGGACGAAGTGCTATAAAAACAGTGGCATCGAGCGGGTTGCAAAAGATGCTATGGCGCGTGTTTTGCCTGCCAACCACGAAATGTTTTATTCTGAAGTGAAATCAGGAAAGGCAGGAATTTTAAAAACTGTAAAAATCCACGATGCCTTATCCAAGGCCGATGTGTTTATCAATGTTGCGGTTGCCCGGTCCGGCAGGGATGGAGGTTTTTCAGGAGCAGTTGAAAACCTCGCCGGGTGCATCTGGGGACGAAGGCATATTTTAAATCCCGGGGATGTCAGGGAACTGGCTGATTTGTTATACTACCTGAAACCCGGTTTGACCATCCTTGATTATTACCAAGGGCGCGAAACGAATGGTTCGTCACAAAACTTCCAGATTATCTCCGCTGACTGCGTTGCTGCCGATTCCGTTGCATTGCAACTTTTAAACCGTAACCCTGAACATTCCGTCTATCTGGAGATTGCTGATAAGTTGGGGTTGGGAAACAACAGGGTAAACATCTCTCAGATTCCTGTTTTATAAAACCTTAATTATCTATCCCTTTTCCGGGCCGAGTTTGGCCTCCAGTTCCTTAATCCTGTCTTTAAGTTCCTTAATCCTGAATTCACGCCCGACAAACAGGTTATTGAATTTTTCCAGTTCCTCATTCTTTTCCTCCAGTTCCCGGGTCCTTCCTTTTACCATATCTTCGAGGTATTCCCTGTATTTAGTAAGCTCTTTTTCTGCTTTTAACCGGTCTGTAATATCATAAGCAACACCGAGTATCATAGGCTCGCCTTCAAAGGAAATCGCGCTCAGGTGAATTTCCACAGGGTATTGCGATTTATCCTTTCTTATATGAGTGCCTTTAAACGATTTGGCCTCGCCCTGCTTCATCTCAAACCAGAGTTTTTCACGGTCTTTTCTTGTTATACTTCCCGGGTCGATATCAGCCACCGACATAGTCAACAACTCTTCTCTGGGCCAACCGGTATTTTTACAGGCAGCGTCGTTTACCATAATAAGTTTACCGTCTATGTTATGGACAAACACACCGCCTGTCAGGTTTTCAATGATGGTCCGGAAGCGTTGTTCGCTTTCGCGGAGCTTTTCTTCCGCTTTTTTACGGCCGGTAATATCCCTGGCAATACTTAATATGGATGGTTCTCCTTTATATGTCACAATGCTGGAGGATATCTCAACCGGGATTACCTTCCCGCCTTTTGTCCTATGCGTGGTTTCAAATTTCTGGATTCTGTCGGAAGGCATTGTTCTGGCAAGATTTTGAATATCCTCCTCTTTAATCGATATATCGATCCCGGGCAGCCCGAGGGAAATCACTTCTTCTTTTGAATAGCCCAAAATTTCAACAGCGCTTTTATTCACATCAATAATGTGCCCGTTAAAATCGATGATCCACACGGTTTCGTTCATCCCGTCGATCAATTCCTTATAGCCTTTTTCGCTTTCGCTAAGCGCCTGTTCTGCCTGCTTGCGATCGCTGATGTCCCGTGTAATGCTCAATATATGGGGCATGCCATTGAGTTCAATGATTGTGGCCGACATTAATCCTTCTTTTATCTGACCGTTTGCCAGGCGGAACCTGGCTTCAAGGTTTTTTACATATCCTTTTGATTTCAGCCTGGAAACAAGTTTTTTCCTGTCATCAGTATCTGCCCAGATGTTTATTTCCTTCGAAGTTTTTCCTAAAACCATCTCTTCCGTAAAACCGGTCAGATTGGTAAAGCCATCATTAATCTGGACATAAGCTCCATCTTCCAATCGGTTAATGTTGATCGAATCAGGATTTGTAATAAAAGCTTTACGGAATTTTTCTTCGCTCTTTAAAAGGGCTTGCTCAACTTTTCTTCTTTCTGTAATATCAGACACAATCCCAAAAATTTGCTTTGGAGATCCTTTCACACGAATAAAAATGGATTCCTTGGACCGAAGCCATCGCCAACTGCCATCTTTATG
>Ga0272442_10012300_pt1 | contig 10353 bp, 11 predicted proteins | sample SSMForm2O_FD_200262 | JGI IMG/M metagenome (GOLD analysis project Ga0272442, IMG submission 200262) | Marine sediment archaeal communities from Little Sippewissett salt marsh, Falmouth, MA, United States - SSM-Form-2O | ecosystem: Environmental > Aquatic > Marine > Wetlands > Sediment ... | reverse complement strand
CGGGTGTTCCCTGAGGAATGGCTCGAACTTCTCAGGACGCTTCTCCTCCGCGGGCAGATCATACCAGCCGTGGGCCCCGTCGGGATCATCCGCGGAGGACGCAGCCTTGGATGCCCCCACCGCCAGTAAAACCGTCAAGGCAGCTATCAGTGCGATCAGACGCATCGGCCGCATGGTCGATTCCCCATCAGAGTTCATGGCAATCACAATACTTGAGCCTAACTAGTTATTATACGCCGATTACCCTTTGCCGGATCAGCCCCGGCCCACGGGGGAATTATGCGGCTGAGCGGCTGGGGTGTCAAGCGTTTTTCGCACTTTTTTCGACTATCCTCACAACGGCGCTCACCACGAAGAGCGCGAAGGACACCCCTCGACTACGCTCAGGGCAGGCGAAGAACGACGGGGCCTTGTGAACGACAACGGCTCTTCCTCACGCGGAGGCGCGGAGGCGCGGAGAACGGCGCTGCCCTGTGAACGGCACCGGCAATAAACCACGCCCCGCTCCGAACCGCGTAGCGGGATGGAGAAAGCCGCGAAATTCACGAAAACGATTGACGCCGGAAAATACTCGCGCAGAGACACGAATAGGGGTGGGCGGAACGGAGAATTAACACGAAATGAATCGCCGGACTTGTGTTTTCTGCTCTTTCGTGTCTTTCGTGGTCCGAGGTTTTCTATTCGTACAGGCAAGGACGGTCAAGCGTTTGCGCGTGGTTTTAGCGGAGCAGAAGGGGCCCTATGCCCCCGCCGACCATCCGTTCTCGTACCCCGTCTCGTACATCGCGACGATGTTTTCGGCGGGCCCCACGACCTGAAGATTGTGGCAGGGTGCGAGGATATAGCCGCCGCCCTCTCCGAGGATGCGCAGGTTGTCGAGGACTTCCTGGCGGACCTCCTCGACCGAGCCGAACGGTAGCGTGTGCTGATTGTCCACCCCGCCGTGGAAGACCACCGTCGAGCCGAAGTCGCGCTTGAGACCCTCGCGATCCATTCCCTTGCAGCGCCACTGGATGGGGTTGAGGATGTCAATGCCGCCCTCGATCATGTCCGGCAGGATGGGACGGCAGGCGCCGTCGTTATGGTGAAAGACATAGGCCCCGGCGCTGTGAGCAAGGTCCATCATCCGCTTCATGCGCGGCAGCAGGAACTCGCGGATCTGGGCCGGAGAGAACATCAAGCTATCCTGCGCGCCCATGTCCTCGGCGACGTAGGAGTAGAGGACCTTGCCGGGGATCGCCTCGTAGATTCGCCGGGTGAACTCGTAAGCAAAATCGAAGAGCTTGTCGAGGCAGTAGTGGACGATCTCCGGGTTCAGTGCTAGATCCATAAATGCCTGCTCCTCTCCGCGCAACTCTTTGTAGAGCAGGAACGGTTCCGATCCGCCGCCGCAGATGGGGCGGTCTTCGCGGCCTTCGATCTGCTTGGGAATGAGGGAGAAGTCGTGCCAGTCCGCGCTCGGCCACGTGTAGTTCGCTTCGATCTCCTCCACGGAACCGTATTGCGCGAGCGGGGGTTCGACGGATTCCGCGTAGGAGCCGCCGTCATAGACGATGGTTGTCTGCCGTATCCCGAAGACGTTGATCCCCGCCGGGAGCGCCGGGCCGGTGTAGGCGGGGGCGACGGAGAGGGGCCGGTCAATGTGCAGGCGCTCGAAGACCTCGTCTATGGTGGACAGGCCAAGGTGCTTCATCAGCTTCCGGTTCGTCTCCCCGGTGGCCCAGTAGTCCATCGGCACGCGGTCGGGCGTTTCGCGACGCAGCACGGCCAGCCAGCGTTCACGTGATGTCATCGTCTCTTTCGGCATGTCGGCGCCTTTCGCGCTTGCTCCGGCCTGTCGCAATCCCGCGCCGGCGCGGTGGACTGGCCAAAGTCTTTTCGATATGCTTCTTGTATTAGATTTGGCGCCGCTTTTCAACGGCCTTGTTGTCCGCACGATCCGTTGCCATGAAAAGGATGATGCTCATGGGAATCGCCATTCTCGTTACCGGGGGAACCTTCGACAAAGAGTACAACGAAATCGCCGGCGAATTGTATTTCAAGCAATCGCATGTGCGGAACATGCTGGCGATCGGGCGATGCCGGCTCTCGACGCGGATCCAGGTCGTGATGATGAAGGACAGCCTGAACATGACCGCGCGCGATCGTGCGCGCATTCTGAAGGCCTGTACTTCGTGCAAGGAGTCGCGGATTGTAATCACGCATGGCACCGACACGATGGATCGCACGGCGCGGTACCTGGAGAAACGCGCGCCGGGCAAGACCATTGTCCTTACGGGCGCCATGGTGCCCTACACCTTCGGGAGTTCCGACGGGCTGTTTAATCTCGGCAGCGCGTTGGCGTTTGCTCAACGGCTCGATCCGGGGGTCTACATCGCCATGAACGGCCGCTGCTTTCCGGCTGATCGCGTTCGGAAGGATCGTCGGCGGGGCGTGTTCGTGGCCTACAAACGCGGAACGACATCCGGGGCGTAACGGGGCTGTTGAAAAAGGGAATTCACGAAGCGGCTTCGCGGCATGGGGCGCCAGACCAGCATTGCGCGGCAATGCAGGCGCAGACCGTTCGCGAGTTGGATCGTTCGGCCCTTCGACAAGCTCAGGGATTTCGTCAAGCTCACGACAAGTAATCCGCGCTACCCGCTTTTCCAACAGCCTCGAGATCCCCTCGTGCCGTGGAATCCCTCCCATACTGGACCCGCACTATACATGGTTTAATACCATTGGTATGCTTTCAGACCACTGGTATTAAACCATCTGCCTGCATGTTGCTGAAGGCTGTCTGCTCGTTGCCCAAGGCGGTGTTTGTTGCCGAAGGCCGGTGTTCGTTGCCGAAGGGGGAGGTGCGTCAAGTGACTTTCAGCAGAAGGGCCTTGCGCCCCGTGGTCTCGTTGAAAACGGTCGCGGCCTTCGGACTCTTGTACGTGTTGACGACGATGCCGCGCAGGGCCGCATAAGCCGCGGCCTCCGGCGTCAGCTTGGCCCGACCATTCATCCCCGCGCCGATCACGACGAAGTCCGGGCCGCCGCGGCACGCGCGCGTCATGTCCTCGATGCCGATGACATTCGCGTCGTCGGCCGTTTCGGCGGCTTTCTTTCCCTTGCGCTTGCGCACGGAACCGTCCACCCGGACGAGGATGTCGGCTTGGTACGCCACGTCGCCGACGACGGCCTCGCCCGCCTCGACCGGGCCGACTTCCGGGTAAGCGGGGAGGGCGCGGCCGCGCGCCTTCTTGCGGGACAACCCCGCGCTCTCCAGAGCGGCCGCTACCGCGCCGAGGGCGACGGCGTCGTCGCCGAGGCGCGCCACCAGCAGGGGCGCGCCGGGCGTTGCGCCCGCGAGGGTGTCGGCGGCCAGAACCTTGTTCATAATGGGCAATATGAATTCGGCGCAGGCCTCGATCAGGCCGCCGCCGAGCAGAATCGCGTCGGGGTCGAAAATGTGGCGAATGTTGAGGCACGCCTTGCCGAGAACCTCGGACGCCTTCCGCATGACGCCGACGACGAGCGGGTCCTTCGCTTCGAGGGCCCGGCGGAGCACGCCGCTCTTGATGACGGCATTCTTCTTCTTGAGGAGTTCGGTGAGAATGGTCTTCCGGCCCGCCTTCATCGCGGCGCGGAGGTCTCGCTCAATGGCCGTCCGGCTGGCGATAGCCTCCAGACATCCGCGCTCGCCGCACGCGCACACCGGCCCGTCGAGGTCCATAATCATGTGGCCGATCTCCCCGCCGAACTCGCGCCGTCCGCGAATCAGCTTTCCCTCGATAATGATTCCGCCGCCGACGCCGGTGCCGGGGAAAAGACCGACGACGCTCTTCGTGTTTCCGACCGACCCGAACCAGTACTCGCCCAGCGTACCGAAGTTGACGTCATTGCCGACCACGACGGGAAGTCCGAGCTTCTTTTCGAGAAAAGGGCCCAGAACGGCTCCCGTCAGGCACGTGTTCGGAGAGAAAACGACCGTTCCCGAGTCGGGGTCCACAACGCCCGCGACGGCGACGCCCATGGCCCGGACCGTGCGCGATCCCAGTTTCTTTTTGGCCAGCAAGGCGGTGGCGACTTCGGCGATAGCGGAAAGGATTTCTTCAGCGGGGACGTCGCGCGGCATGGCGGCCTTTTCGCGGACAACGACGCCGCCCGAGGCCGTTGCCACGACCCCTAGAATCTTCGTGCCGCCGACGTCCACACCCAGGTACAATGATTTGGTCTTCCCCACGTCTCTCTCCCTTCGCTTGGAAGAACTCGCCTCACGTCATCTTAGCGCAGACGAGGAACCGGAGCAACGGCTGTGCGCCGACCGTCGCGATGCGCGTTTTCTTCGAAAACGGCCAAGGACAGTGACGCCGCGACGTTGCCGCGGAGTTTCCTCTGGCGACCGTTCCGCAACGGACGAGGGACGCCGGAGCAATGGATCAAGGAAGGTTGGAACGCGCCGAAGCGGACGCGGCCTTCCACCGGCTGAAACCGGGGCTTGCTTGCTTTTCTGCTTGCCGGGAGTATGGTAGTGGCAAGCCGGTTCACGAGGGTCCGGCCTTCGCCCGTTCAACTACGCTCCCTTCGGGTCCAAGTCTTCCGTCGAAGGCAGGGCCAAAGCGGGGCTGGCTCGCGAATCGTCAATCATTCGGAAAAACCCGGTTCAGGGAGGCGGCATCGTGAGAATCCGCGCGATCATAGCGTCGGCACTACTGGCCTTTGCCCTCATGGGATGTTCGGATTTCAAGGCATGGTCGTACGAGGCAGACCCACGCACAGACCGGGCGCCGCTTCTCGCCAAGCGTGTTGTGGTGCCGCCTCTGGACGACCTTCGCCCTTACGAGAATCGTGCGACCGGCTTGTTCTTGGCGTGCTTCGTTCCACTGATGCCCTATGGAACAACCAACTACAACAGGCCGGAGCTTACGCCCATATGGAAAGCGAAGGATGTCAGACCGTTCAAGCCCACGGATGATGTGGCCATCGCCATTGCCGAAGAACTCGACCATTCGGGGCTCTTTTCTCAGGTTGTTTTCTCGCGCTACGCAAAGGATGAGGAGCTTGTTCTCGTTGGCGACTTGATGACGCTGAAGGACGACCGATGGATTACGCTTTACGGACTGACGTACTTTTTCGGGGACTTGCTTTGGATCGCGGGCGCCCCTATGGGCGGCACCGTCAATGAACTAAAGATCAAGCTGACGCTTGTCGAGAGGGAAACCGAAAAAGTACTTTGGTCGCAGACCTTCTCCGGGCGTGATCGAGAAACGGAATGGCTCTATTCCATGAAGCACGCTCTGCGGCATTCACGCCTCCTCAAGACGGAAATGCGCCAGGCCGTCCAGTCGCTGGAAGCGGCATTGTCGGAGTGAGCCGCGCGAAGGCATTTCCCGCAGGCCTTCGCCAAGCGAGCGCGGCATGGCGCAACAGGATATGACGTGCGCAGTTTGGAATAGCGCGGCTGGGGAAATGGAGCCACAACCGGGGCGGCTGTGCCACATTCCAACTGGTACGGAAGGAATATCTCATTGGGTCGTGTCTCTGGCGGCGGAGGCGGGCCTGTGTTATGCTGTGCGCCGTGGCGAACGTCTTTTGTCGAAGGGGGAGGAGCAATGCGAAGCGCGGTTTGCGGACTCATTACGGCGGCGGTGATCGTTTCTTGTCTGATCGGCTGCGCACCCTATCGCGATGTAACGATCGGCGGGCTGGAGACCGAGGACCCCTTCGAGTCCGAGCCGCCCCGGACGCCGCGCGACGATTCTTGGGACGAGTGGGACAAGAAGACGCCGCAGAAGATACGCACGACTTTCGACAGCTACGTCAGGAGCCGGTGGCTGGATTTCTGGGACATGTTCGAGGTGGGATTCACCGGCGGTCCCGGATTCAAGTTGGAGGCACAGTATCTGATTGGTTTTTGGGGGTACGGCATCGCCGACGTCCAGCGCTGGCGCATCGGCCAGCGGGTGTGGATCCTCGATGAAGAGACTACCCAGTTCTCGACCCTGCCGTTCCCGGCCAGCCTCATTCTGTTCCCGGCCGGCATGAGCATCGAGCAGCCCCTGGGCACGATCGTTACGCTCGGCGGCGTCAGCTATGACAGCGAACACTACATCTGGCCCGACCCGGTCTTCAACGGCTTGCCGAGCGACAAGGTTCACGTGCGCATGGCTTGTGTCGAGCGCGACCGGAGACGCCGCCGGTTCATCGTCACGCCTGAAAGCACGGCCGTCGGCGCGGAATTCCATGCGCTTCTGGGCGCTCGTGCGCGGGTGATGCCGCTGCAGATTCTCGATTTCATTACGGGGCTGGTTTTCGCCGACCTCCTGGGCGACGACGTCAAACCGTACGATCCGGACGACTAGCAGTCCGTGGCAGAAGTGCTTTGTCGGTGAGAACGAGTGATTTGAACGAAGATCAAGGCGCGAAAACGCAGCTTTATCAAGAGATAAAGCGAAGTTTGAGCAACGCCGAGATTCGTTCAAAGCACCGCTCGCAACCCGAATGACTTTTGCCACGGGCTGCTAGGCAAGACATTCCGGACATGCTCGGCCAGGCAGGCTTCATGCCGGCGCTCCGCGGCAGCGAGCCCGCGGAAAAGCTCGCGAAACGCGGGAACCGCCGTGCGCTCCGCCAGGAGATCGTAGAAGGCGACGGCCGCCTTTTCCATCTCCAGGATTTCCGTCAACATCTCCCGCACGGTCCTGCCGCGCAACTCGGGGCGCTTCTCGATTTTGCTCCGGCTTTCAGGAGCGGAGACCTGGTCCAACCGGCGAAGGTGTTCGTCCTCTTCCGCGATCAAGTCCTTGAGTATCCGCCGCGTCGCGTCGTTCTGGCACTTTTCCAGGATTTTCTCCTGGAGACCCCGCATCCGTTCCTCGAAACGCCGTGCGTCGGCGAGGGCGATACGTTCGATAGCGCGCTTCATGCTCATTGGCCGCCTCTCAGCCAGATGCCGCTCAGGGTCCACACGCCCATGGCGATGAAAAGCGTTCCGGCGGCGCCCTTGAGGAGCCAGTCGGGCAGACGGCCGATCGCTCCGCCCACCAAGACGGCCAGAAGCGTGCTTAGCAAAAGCGCCGCGCTCGCGCCGATGAATACCGACGCCGGCACCCGCGTCTCGGCCGCGCGCAGAAAGACGAGAAGCTGGGTCTTGTCGCCCAGTTCCGCAAGAAAAACGAAAAGCAGCGTGCTGAACGCGATTTTCCAGTCCATGAGAGCTCCTAGATCTGAACAGCCGCAACCGCCGATCCGCTTCGCGCCGAGCGTACCGCCTGAGCGGCGAGGCTGTCAACAGCGCTTGTCAATGCATGCCGGGGTTGTTATCTTTAGCTCTCGAGCGAGGCCGGCACGTATCTCTGTATCGAGCCGTTCGTTGCGCGGCAGATGGAAGGCCGCGGGAGGGAAGCGAAAATGCGGCTCGCGTTGCTCAAGAGTGGAATGGTTCAGTCCGCGTTTCCCGTCTCCGATGCCGATCTGATCATCGGGCGCGATGAGACGTGCGACATCGTTCTCGACGATCCTCGCGCCAGCAAGGAGCACGCGCGCATAAGCCGCTCGAAAGACCGGATCGTCGTAACCGACATGGAGAGCAGCAACGGGACGCGCGTCAACGAGCGTCTCGTCTTGGCGCACGTTCTTCGCCCTGGAGATATCTTGCGCATCGGCCGCTCGCTCTTCTTGTGCCTGGCCGACGAGGCTCCCGAGTCCCCGGAGGAGAACCCGCCGCTCGGTTGGCTGGTCGGCGACTTGCCGGCACAGGGGAAAGTGAAGACTCCGGTCGGGCGGGATGCGGTCCTTGTCGGGAGCTCGCGCGAGGCCACCCTGCGCATCCTCGCCAGGGACGTTCGGGACTTCCAGATGCAGGTTCTCGGCATTCCCGGCGGCATTCAGGCGGCCGACATCGGCGGCGAGAAACCCCGCTGCGCCCTCCTGCGCCACGGCGAGTCGTTCCGCGTCGGACCGGTGCGTCTCGCGTTCCAGTCCGTGGCGAAGAAAGGGACGACGGTGAAACCGTCTTCATCCGAAGTGGAGGAGAGCCGTTTCGTGGATACTGCCGAGGAACCGGACGTCGAAGATTCCGCTCGGAAGGATCCGGGCACCACCTTCTCCGTGCTCGCGCAGGAAGGGGAACTCGGCAAGGCACTGGCCCAAGAGGCCGAATACGCCGATCTCGCCGCGGCCTCGCCCCGCTACAAAGCCACGCCGCCGGCCTTCCGCGCAGGCGCGTTCCAACTGACCGCCTTGGCCGGCCCCTGCGCGGGCCAAGTCTTCGGGCTGACGGGCAAACGGATGACGATGGGACGCAGTGAGCGTTGCGACGTCTGCTTGAACGACGAGAGCGTCTCTCGCGAGCATGCAAGCGTCGAGCGAGTCGAGGGCGACATGGTCATCGAGGACCTGCGCAGTTCGAACGGCGTTTTCCTAAACGGCCGGCGTATCCGACGCCATCCCTTGAAAACCGGCGACAAGGTGCGCATCGGCATGAGCGAGTTTCTTGTACATTTGTGACATCGCGGCGGAACGCTTCGGCCGTGCCATGGAGGAAAAGGATGCCGCCCAAACTGCTTGTGGATCTGGACCGGCTGGACCTGAATCGCGTCGAGGATGACATCGAAGGCATTCGCAAGTACAATCAACAGCGCTTCGAGATGGAAATGCTGAGCGGTATTATCGCGTTCAGCTCCGAGGAGCAGTACGTCGTTGCCTACAAGGATTTGAGCGCGTCGGAATTCTGGGCTCGAGGGCACGTCCCGGGCCGGCCGCTCATGCCGGGCGTGCTTATCTGCGAGTGCGCGGCCCAGGCATGCAGCTACTACAACGGCCGCACGGCCCCGACACAGGGCTTTATGGGATTCGCGGGAATAGACGGCGTCAAGTTTCGCGGCCAGGTCGTGCCGGGAGACCGGCTGATCATGGCCGCCAAGCTGGTCAAGGCGAAGTCGCGCGTATCCACCTTCGAATGTCAGGGCTTCGTGAACGGGAAGATGGTTTTTGAAGGGATCATTCGCGGCATTGCGCTTTGAGGCGATCCCTTTTCTGCCGCCAGAAAAATGGGTCATTGCCGTGCGTCGTTGCCGGGGATAGGCGCGGCTTCGGACGATGTCCCGAATTACGCGCCGTGTCGGCGCGGATCGCGAGGGATCGGTGAGCGAACGAATTTTCACCGTTATCGAGGGAGCCGACCAGGGCATGACCTTCGTGCTCGGCGACCGGCCCGTCGAGATCGGCCGCGATCCCGATCGCGACGTGGTCCTGAACGACGACCGCGCGTCACGCGCTCACACGAGGCTCGTTTCCGAAGAGGGCGTGGTGCGCCTCTTCGACCTGGAGAGCTCCAACGGCACCTTCGTGAACGGGCGGCTTCTGACGGAGTGCGACCTGAACCCCGGGGACGTCATCGCGATCGGCAACACGCGGATCGTGTATGGAACCGAAGCCCCGCCGCCCCCGGCGCATCCTGCGCATGTCGGAGTTGCGGAACTCGACGGCCGAAAGAAACGGATGGACTTGTCCGGCTCGAAGACGGAGATACTCGTCGGCGGCGAACCCATGTTGACGGTTCGGCCCGTCGAGGCGCACTTCACGGGCGTCATGGAGGCCGTGGTCGCGTTCTGCCGTCCTTTGGCCGAGTCGCTCGGCGTCTTTCTTTCCCTTGAGACCGACGGGCCTTCGGACTTGGTTTCCGTAGATGTCCGACACGCCCATCGAGCAGTGTCCGGTCTCATCAATCTCTTCCTGACCGTGTACGGCGAAACGAAGGCGACGGGCGTTGGGGAAGGGGACTCGACATTGGCACTCCGGTTGACCCGCGACCGCGTGTCGGCAAGTGTCATCGTGGAGATGATTTGGATGGGATCGCTTTTTCCGCGCGACGCCGTAGTTGGCCTGGACGCGGGAAATGCCTTCGAAGTGGCGAAAACCGTAGCGAACGCGCACGGCGGATCGTTCGAGTTGTTCCCGGCCGGTTCGCCGGAAACGCTCGCCCGGCTGCGCTTTCCCATCGGCGACGCGCGCGCCACCCGGCCGACGATCATTCGGTGACGGAGCGGCGCGAGCGAGCCGCCGAAGGACGAAAGGAGAATCTCGGCCGAAATGGGCCGCCAAGGACACAACGCGTCGGACACCATCGTGAAGGACTTGCTCGAAGCCGCGGCCGTGAAGGGGCTCGGACCTGTTCTCATTCGCCGCCTGATAGAGCGGCTGGGAACCTGGGCGGACGTCAAGCGCGCCGGCGACGCCGCGCTGGCCGAGGCCGGAATCCGGCGGGACGTCGCGCGCGCTATCCGCAAGGGCGACCTGCGGTATGACCCGGCCGAGCAAATGGCCCGTTGCCGTGCGCTGGATATTCGCCTGATTCCCTACATGTCCGAGGACTATCCAAGC
>Ga0272442_10012298_pt1 | contig 10353 bp, 13 predicted proteins | sample SSMForm2O_FD_200262 | JGI IMG/M metagenome (GOLD analysis project Ga0272442, IMG submission 200262) | Marine sediment archaeal communities from Little Sippewissett salt marsh, Falmouth, MA, United States - SSM-Form-2O | ecosystem: Environmental > Aquatic > Marine > Wetlands > Sediment ... | reverse complement strand
GGCCGTCCATGCTCAGCAGCAGCAGTGGGGCCAGCGGGCTGGGCCCAGGCGACGGGATCTAGTTCCAAAGCCTCATCGTTGCTGCTGGGGAGGCCGCGAGCCGTGGCTTCTGCAGCGGGAGTTCGTCGTGCGGCTCGCCTTCACTGAGCGGAGGCGGGTCGATCAGCTCGAGCCAACGTGGGCCCTCTCGCATCGTCGCCAGATCACTCGGCATTGGACCGAGAATCGGTCTCTCGGTTCAAGCAGAGCCCCCCCAGCTCGGATCGATGGGCAGGGAAGTCCACGGCCGCAGATGGGTTGCCGAGCATCCCTGTTCCGCGAAAGCTGTGCCGTGGCGGGAGCTTCCGGCCAGCCCAGTTGCAGGCTGGTGCTCTCAGTTTCGACGAGCCTCTGACTCGGCTATTATGCGCCCGGCATGAGTCCGTTGCCGGTTCCTTCGCCGACCTCACGCTGACCTTCGCCGTGTTGACCGGCGTACCTTGGCTGGAGGCGCGCGGAACCAGCCGGCATACCCGTTCAGACTCCAAGCAGAAGCTTGATGGAGGATTGCAGTGGCTGGCGCTGAGTCTGATAGTCACCCCTCGATCAAGGACAGAGTCGTCAGCGCGCTTGAGCATCAAATCTCCGGATGGCCACACCGAAGCGCTCAAATCTGGATTGTATGGTTCGATTACGAACAGATGGTCCAAGGGCAGATCTACATGATCACTGCCGACGGCGAAGCGAGTGATCCTTGAAGCCGGTTCCAGTAATGGAGGTTCACATTTGCACGACGACCAAAGTACCAACAGCGGCGGCAACATGTTCAACAGCCAGGCTGGCCGGATGCTGTCCAACTGCACGAAAACGATCAATCAGCTTTCACCCGGCGAGAAGAAGGACCTGCTGGAAGAGCTTCGCAGGCAGGTTGAGGAGTTGATCAGGCACCTGGTGGAGGACAAGGCCGATGAAGCCCCGCGGGTCGCCACGCGCTTTCAAGCGCTGTTGGATCAGGCGACGAGCGCCAAGCCGGACCGAGAGTGGTATTCGATGTCCGCGACAGGGCTGGTCGACGCGTCGAAGTGGACGGAGGATTTCGCAGGGAACATCCGCGGAACAGTCAGCCAGCTCGGGAAGCTGTTCTGGCCGGACTTCGAGGTTCCGGGGGCAGACTGACCCCCCTGCATCGTCAGAGCCTCGCCGCCCGACTTCCTGGCGCACGCCCTTGCAGGTTCACCCTCACCCCAGCGGCCTCCGGCCGAAAGAGGAGAACAGGAGAGCAGGACGGAGACCCGTGAACGGTTCGACGGTCTGCCGGCGGGACTCGGAGGTGAAGGCTATGTCGCCGTGTACGTGCCCTTCAGCTACCAGATCGGCGGCTTCACCCTCATCCTGCCGGGCGAACGGGTTGAACCGCTCGATATGTCCCTCGAAGACGCCATGCGCTTTATCGTAACCGCAGGTGCCACGGGCAAAACCGCTGCGCGAGAACCAGGAACGCCGCCGGTCCCTGATCACCGCGGCCCCGCGAGCAGCCGCGGGGATCCCCGGCCGACCGATTAAGGAGACATATGTCCCATGAAAGCTCGCATCCATCATCGCGATCGTCGGTCTTGCGCATGCCCGAGGATCATCCGCTGCGCCCGATTAAGCGGTGGTGCGACCGCGTCCTCTCCGCGATGAGCCGGGACTTCGACCGGGCTTACGGCACCACAGGCCGCGTGTGCATCCCGCCGGAGAGTCTGATCCGGGCGTGCGCGGCCGTTCATGGAAACGCGATCTGATGACTGACTCACTCCGAATTGAAGCCGTGCGACTGCTGCAGACGATCCGGTGGGCGGATGCTCTGGATGTGATCGTCATCTCGTTTGTTCTGTTCGGCGTGATTTCATGGGCGCGGGGGAGCGCAGCGCGCAACATGGTAGCGGCGCTTCTCGCGTTTGGACTTCTATATCTCGTCTCGCTCGGCCTCGACATGCCTCTGACGCGTGCGTTTCTCAAAGCGATTCTCGCTGTCGCAGTCCTCACCGCAGTCATCGTGTTCCAGGATGATATTCGGAGGTTCCTTGATCGAATGGGCGCGTGGCGGGTTGGTCGGCGTTTCGGTCGATCACCATCGGTGTCCTCGGTCTGGATTGACGATCTCGTCAGCGCGTCGGAGGACCTTGCCGACTCGCGAACGGGCGCGCTGATCGCCGTGCGCGGCAGGGAGTCGTGGGATCGTGCGATCCGCGGGGGGATCGCACTTGATGGCCAGGTCTCGCAGCCGCTGCTCATGAGTATCTTCGATCATCATTCCGCCGGACACGATGGCGCGGCCTTGGTGGAGAAGGAACGTATCGCCCGCTTTGCAGCACATTTGCCGCTCTCTTCAAATCAAGTGGCGGTTGGCAGACACGGGACGCGCCACGCTGCGGCCGTTGGGCTCTCCGAAACCTGCGATGCACTGGTCATCGTGGTTTCGGAAGAGACAGGGACTATTAGCGTCGCAGAGCGCGGCGTGTTGGCCGCAGTTGCATCCGCTGCCGAGCTGCGTGCGCGGCTTGAGCAGTTTCAGGCTCGGCACGAAGAACGACATCTAAAGCCGTGGAAAGCCCTCTGGACGCATCACGCCGTACAGAACGCCGTGCTAGCCGTGATTGTCTCACTCTCCCTGTGGTTGTTCTTCGCGCATCAGTCCGATGTCGTCGCTCGGTCCGTGTTGGTGCCGATCGAACTGCGTCTCAGTGAAGCAATGACGTTGGACCAGGTCAGCGACGCTGAGGCTCGCATCACTCTCGAAGGCACAGCCCGCGCATTCGAGAGTCTGAATGAAGATGAGCTCGTCGCGGTAGTGGATCTCTCGCACCTCACGCCCGGCTCTCACCTGGTAGAGCTTACGCAGGATCACCTGAACTTGACTGGCACCATCTCTCTCTCAGGGATCGAGCCGAGGTTCATTCGCGTTTTTACAGAGAAGACAGCAACGGACTCGTCCACAATCGAGGATTGAGTGAGAGCCAGCGAACGCACGTGTCGCATTTCACGAAGGACGATCTCTCACTTGAGCTCCTATGCGATCAGGAATAGGACGGCTGTCAGCAGCCCATCTCTGGTGCTTACCGTAAAGGACGCGTGAACTCAGACAATGTCGAGGTGCCGACCGAGAAGGGGCTCCCGAGCGCCCCGGATGCACTAGAGCGCCGTCAACCCGACAAAAGGTCACCGCGGTTCGTCGTCCTTTGGCTCGTGCACTGGGCGCGGTCATGCCGCGGCTGGACATGGGCTGGGTGCCTGGTCAATAGTTGAAGTCATCCATGTCACTTGTGCCAGAAGGAGCTGCTGATCGCTTCTTCTCCTTAATCTCGGCGATCGCGCAGTCGGTGGTCAGGAGCAGGCCTGCAACCGATGCTGCGTTCTCCAGCGCGACGCGCTCGACCTTGGTCGGTACGATCACGCCCGCGTCGATGAGGTCCTCGTACCTCTGCGTGAGCGCGTTGAAGCCGACATTCTCGTCTTTGAACTCTTCGACCTTTGCGACGACGATGGAGCCGTCGAGACCGCAGTTGCTGGCGATCTGCCGCAACGGGGAGGCCAGGGCGCGATACACAATCTCGACGCCGACCGACTCGTCACCGGGATCTCCGGTCATCAATGGCACCAGGGCCCGTCGTGCACGCAGCACGGCCACGCCGCCGCCGGGAAGGATGCCTTCAGCTACTGCTGCGCGGCAGGCGTTGACCGCGTCATCCACCCGCGCCTTTCGTTCCTTCATGGCAGTTTCGGTGGCCGCCCCAACGTTGATCTGCGCCACGCCGGCCGCGAGACGGGCGAGCCGCCCCTCGAGATTCCCACGGTCGTAGTCGCTCTTGGTGGTCTCGATCTGTGTCTTGAGCTGCGTTACGCGACCCTTGATGTCGGCGGCCTTGCCGGCGCCCTCGATGATGGTCGTCGTGTCCTTGTCGACGGTCACCTTCTTCGCGCGTCCGAGCGACGACAGGTCGACGTTCTCGAGCTTCGCGCCCAGCGCCTCCATGATGGGGGTCGCGCCGGTGAGCACCGCAATGTCCTCGAGCATCGCCTTCCGGCGGTCACCGAAGCCCGGCGCCTTGACTGCCGCGACCTTGAGTGCGCCTCTGAGCTTATTCACCACGAGCGTCGCCAACGCCTCACCCTCGATGTCCTCAGCGATGATGAGCAGCGCCTTGCCGGACTCGGCGATCTTGCCGAGCAAGGGAAGCAGGTCCTTCACCGAGTTGAGCTTCTTCTCGTGGATGAGAATGGAGCAGTCCTCGAGGTCGCACTCCATGCTCGCCACGTCGGTGACGAAGTGCGGGCTGATGTAGCCTTTGTCGAACTGCATTCCCTCGACGATGTCGACGGTCGTCTCCAGGCTCTTGCCCTCCTCGATCGTGACCACGCCATCCTTGCCGACCTTCTTTATGGCCTCGGCGACGATCCGGCCGATCTCCTCGTCGTGGTTCGCGGCGCAAGTCGCCACCTGCCTGATCTCGGTCGAAGACTCGATCGGCTTCGACATCGAACGAAGCTCATCGACGACGGCCCGGACCGCGCGATCGATGCCGCGTTTGATCCGGAGCGGCTGGGCACCGGCCGTGACGTTCTTGAGGCCCTCGCGGAAGATGGCGGCCGCGTAGATCATGGCCGTCGTCGTCCCGTCGCCCGCCTCCTTCGCGGTCTTGGAGGCGACCTCCTTGAGCAATTCCGCCCCGATGTTCTCGATGGCATCCGGCAACTCAATCTCCTTGGCGATGGTCACACCGTCGTTGCTGATGACGGGTGAGCCGTACCGCTTCTGGAGAATAACGGTGTGTCCCGCCGGTCCGAGCGTGCCGCTGACCGCCTTCACGAGCTTTCGAATGCCGCTCAGCATCCGCTCACGGGCGTCGGTCTCGTAGAGGATCTGCTTTGCAGCCATTGTCTCTGATGTCCTTTCGCCGCGCGAGGTGTGCTCGCGTCATCCAATTTTCAGAGTCCTGTAATCGGGTCCTGGGCCAGTAAATGCATGACTTCAGTTCGCCGTTGTGTGTGCATCATCGCAGTCCTGTCCACGTATTAGTCGAGTCTCACTAGTTGGCGGACCATCGAATGCTGCGCCAACTGGCCGGCATCGAGGCGCATCAGATTGCCCTCGAGTTCCTCAAGGTGTCCCGCAAGTAGTCCGGACGAGGTTTTCCGGAGGACGCCGAGCATGCGAGGGGGCGCGAAGATGACCAGGCGCTCGATCTCGTGCTTCTTGCCGTTCTCCTGCAACCATTCCACGATCTCTCCAGCGAAACGCCGCTCCCTTTCCTCGACATCATGCGTCATGCCGGCTCCGGTCTGCGGCCGCAGGCGTTCATGCTCTGTAAACGTGTTCTCGAGCGCGTCATGCTCGTCAACGTGGTGTGTGCCACGTTTGGTCAAGCGGCAGCATAGAAGCCGACAATGTTCCGTGTCCACCAAGGCAAACCAAGCGTAGTGTCGTCGTTCAACGTTCGTTTTACTCATTGGTGTTCTCTGTATAGCCATCAAGTTAACGGCTCCGTTCCCACACTTTCCAACTTCGGTCCGGGAATTCGTCGCCGGTAGTTCCGTACATCGTCATCTACAGTGCAGGCTGCGAGCGGATCTCCTCCCGCGGAACAGAAGGCCTGACTGCCCCCTGGGCCACCTGGCCCAGTTCCGCCAACCCGTGCTTTCCGTCTTCGCATCGGTGTCGGCCGTTTCCGCCCGCCAGCGGCAAAACGCCGGCCATCTCTCCGATGACATTGACCAGTTCACAGCCAGACGGCACGACGATCTTGGCATTGCGGCTCAGAGCCTTCTCGAGGGCCTCCAGCTTCCTCAGAAGCTGCGCGTTCCCCACGAAGTACGTGTTCGCCGCCTCATTCACGAGCTGTATTGCCTGGGCCTCGCCTTCCGCCGCAAGAATCTTGGCCTGCCTGATACCTTCGGCCTTCTTGATCTCCGCCCTCTTTTCCCCATCCGCCTGTCTCTCGACCGCGTTGGCGAAATCCAAGGCGGCCACCTTCTCGTTCTCGGCTTTGACAACCTTGTTCATCGTCTCCTGGACGTCCTTGGGAGGGTCGATCTCCTTCAGTTCGGTTCTGACGATCGCCATTCCCCAACTCATGGTTTCTTTGCTCAATGTCGTCAGAAGCGCACCGTTGATGTTGTCTCGTTCGCTGTTGGCGGATTTCAGTGTTAACGTGCCGATGATATTGCGGAGTGTCGTCCGAGCCAGGCTCACAATCTGGCTCTGGTAGTTGTTGACGTGGTACTGGGAACTCTTGACGCTTTCCTCGTCGTCCTTCACCTTGAAGTAGACTTGGGCATCCACCCTGGCGTTGAGATTGTCGTTGGTGATGATTTCTTGCGGCTGGGCATCAACCATCTGCTCCGTCGTGTTGACCTTGATCATTCTGTCAATGACGGGGATGATCCAGTTGAAACCCGGATTGGCAAAACGCCGGTACTTGCCGAGTCTCTCGACGAGTCCCTTGTGCGTTGGACGAACAAGCCTTATGCCCGAGAAGAATACCACTAGAGGAACGACAACGACGAAGATCGCTGCATACACGATCAGATACATGAAGATTCTCCTTTTAGGTCAGTCAGTCATCCGAGCGAATCGAGCCATGGCCAGACCTCCTTCTTGAACGCAGACAATCTCGCTGCGCAGGTGATCACGTGCGTCCCGGAGGGAGCAGGCTGATCAGAATGGAGCCAATGGAAGACCTTTCATCGTCGTAACACGAGGAAGGCTCAGCGCACCGTCCTTCGCCTTCGGCGCCAGCAGCTCGGATTTCGAACCAGAAGCGATTCCCAGAGGTCGTTGCCTCAGCAGCATGTGACCTCGATCCGACGCGGTTTCACCTTCTCGCTCTTCGGCAGATGCACTGTCAGGACGCCATTCTTCAGTTCGGCGGAAATCCTCTCAGTGTCGATCGCTTCACTGACTGTAAACGTACGGTGGAAATCGCCGATGCCGTATTCGCCGTGCAGGAACTTGATGTCGTTGTGACGAGGACTGACCGTCCCGTGAATCGTCAGCACCGGGTTTTCGAAGCGAACATCCAAATGCTCCGGCATGACACCGGGCAGATCGCCGTACAGAATCATCTCGTCGTCGCCTTCCCAGATGTCGAACCGGGGACTGTACGTTATCCCACCGAGTGTGGGTTCGACCGCGGCGACGTCGCGGTGGGTGTCTTCCGCAGTTAATGTCGGTGACATGGTTTGCACCTCCAGTTTGCCAACAGAGTCTGTTCCAAAACGTCGTTTCGTGTTCCCATTGACCTCTGAGTTTGTGTCGAGGCCCAACTCCGTGACGTGGCCACCTTCGACTAAACTGCCCGACGTGGAAGGCAGGAGACGCGCGGCCCGCGTCTGAATCAGGTGACTTTGGCCTCGATTCGTCGCGCCTTGGCTTCCTTCCGCTTGGGCAACGTGATGGTCAACACGCCGTGCCTAAGTTCAGCCGTGACCTTGTCGCTGTCCACGTACTGGGGCAACTCGCCTATCCGCGAGAACCGGCCATGGCCTCGCTCCCGACGGTGCCATGTGCCGTTCCCCCGGTCGGGTTGCTTGCGCTCGCCTTTGATTGACAGTTGATTGTCGCCTTTGACGAAGATCTCCAGGTCGGTTAGCTCAAGCTCTGGAAGTTCCGCCTCAACGTACAGGTTCTTGTCGTCCTCCCATAGGTTGAGCGGTGGATAGACGCTGTGGGCAAACCGCCTCGGGTCATTCATCCCAAGACGGCTCAACCACTGGTCCATTTCCCCCTGCAGCCGGTTCATCTGCGACCACGTTATGCCCAAAGGCTGCCATCGAGTTGGTAACATGTCTCTGCGCCTTTCTGTGAGGGAATCGTTCGTCCGGACCACAGCGGCCGACAAAAGCAGAAGCGGTCCTTCCAGATCGATATCGTGAAGTTCACGCGTGCGATGCTGAGCGTCGGATGGCATGCCAGACTGCCAGGAATACCACCGCTCCGACGACTGCGACCAGGAGGCTCCAGAGATTGAAGCCCGTCACGCCGTCAGCGCCGGCCGCGTTGAAGATCCAGCCGCCAATCACCGCGCCGACGATGCCGAGCAGAATATTAAGCGGGAGTCCCGCACCGCGCTTGTTTACCAGCGTGCTGGCAACGTAGCCGGCGATGAGCCCCAATACGATCCAGCCGATTACTCCAATGATCATGGTCAAACTCCTGAGAGAAGCGTTGATGTGGCTGCGCCGTTGCAGTGGTGAGGGTACATGTCGTTCTGCCTTTGGGGGCAACACTCCTGTCGATGCCAAGCTCAGTGCGTCACGGCGTGTCCCGTCAGATTCCAAGTGTCCATTGGCGACATGGGATCACGTCGCCGGATAGAGTGATCAGAATGGACAATAGTCTGCAGAGACGCGGCAACCTTCCGGTAGTGATATCCGAGAATCGCGAGGTTCATTGCCTCGCCAAACTTGCGTGGCCGGACCATGAGTGTCCGGAAGAAGAACATCCAGTACGCCCGGCGACCGCGTGATCGCACCCCCAATACCCACAGCGACCTGAAGAACGCCGCGATGTCGGCACCCGACCGCGCGGTGCGCGGACCGCGCTTTCGATACTCGCGGAGAAAGGTCACGGCCCGGCGGTAGTACATCCTCGGCGTGTACAGTTCCTTCACCAGTGATCGATAACCATCCAGGAGCACGTGGCGATCGAGCCGCGGCTTGAAGTTCAAAACGCCGTCGAGGTTGTTCCCGGTTGGTCGGTGCAGTATGCGCCCTTCATTGCTGAGGCGCGCATATAGTCGTGTCTTCGGCAGCGCATTGAGCAGCCCGACCATGGCGGTGACGATGCCCGTCTCCTGGATGAACGTGAGTTGGCGCTCAAAGACGTTCGGCTGATCGTTGTCGAAACCGATGATGAATCCGGCCATGACCTCGATGCCGGCATTCTGAATCGTACGCACCGAGGCCGCGAGATCGCGGCCGGTGTTAGCGCTCTTCCCACACTCGGATAGGCTCTCGGGAACGGGCGTCTCGATTCCGAAGAAGACCTTCTTGAACCCCGCGTCCACCATCATCTGCAAGAGTTCCTCGTCATCGACGAGATTCAGTGATGCCTCGGTGATGAAGGGGACTCGTATTCGACGGCGAAGGCGCCAGTCGGTCATCGCCCTCAGCAGGGCCTTGGCCTTCGCCCGGTGCCCGATGAAGTTGTCATCCACGATGAAGATCGTGTCATGCCAGCCGGCATCCACAAGCGCGTCGAGTTCGCGGACGACCTGCTCGGGTGATTTCACCCGTGGCTTCCGGCCGTACATCACGATGATGTCGCAGAACTCGCAGTCGAAAGGACACCCGCGCGAGAACTGGACCGGTGCCGTGACGTAGTCTCGGAATCGAATCAGATCCCATCGTGGCACGGGTGTATGAGTCAAGTCGGGACGGTGCTCCGCCTCGTACGATGGGGCCACGGTACCGGCCTTCATGTCGGTCACGAGTTGAGCCATCAGATCCTCTGCTTCGCCGAGCACGAAGTGCGGAATCTCCGGGAATTGTTCGTGGCCGGTGGTGAAAAGCGGTCCCCCGGCGATCACGGCCTTTCCCATTGCCGCGCACCGTTCGGCAACACTGTGGCACGAATCGGTATGGACGATCATGCCCGAAAGGAGCACCCAGTCCGCCCAGCCGATGTCTTCGTCATGGAGCGTGGTAACGTCCATGTCAACGAGTTTGAGATTCCAGTCGGCAGGGAGCATGGCGGCAACGGTCAGCAACCCCAGGGGTGGGAAGGTCGACTTTCGTGAGGCGAGGCGAAGCACATGACGGAAGCTCCAGAAGGTAGCGGGCGTGGCCGGTGATACGAGAAGGATGTTCATGGCACGATCCAGTCACAAGCGAACTGCCGGTTATTGTGTGTCGGGATGCTTGGTACAGATTCGCCCACTGTGATGTCCTTGAGCACGGGTGACTTCGCGGCGACGCTCGGGATCTCACCGAGTCGGTGGCGGCTCATTGTGCATGAGCCTGCTTCTTGCGCCGTATGATCGCGGCCGAGAAGAACAGGCCCAGTACAAAGCCAGTCGCAAGCGTCAGGAGCAGGAGCAGCGCACGCGGCATGGTGACGGTCACGAACAGCAGTCGCGTATCCACGGCGGCGGTGTTCTGTGCAATAACGACGATCATGGCGATGGCGATGATCGCCACTACTACAATCTTGAGAATCTGCATGCGGTTGTTCGTCATGACGGGAATCCTGATGGGTAGCAATGGTCCGTTTCGTGCTGGGTTCATTCGACCAGCGGGCTCGTCTGTTCGAGAAGAAGAGCAGTGCGCTGACGCCGAAGCCGCCCGAAACGCTTTCGCGTTCCGAGCGGTCTCCCCTCCGAGGGATACCTGATC
>Ga0272442_10012297_pt1 | contig 10353 bp, 10 predicted proteins | sample SSMForm2O_FD_200262 | JGI IMG/M metagenome (GOLD analysis project Ga0272442, IMG submission 200262) | Marine sediment archaeal communities from Little Sippewissett salt marsh, Falmouth, MA, United States - SSM-Form-2O | ecosystem: Environmental > Aquatic > Marine > Wetlands > Sediment ... | reverse complement strand
AAAAGGAGGCGGTCATGAAAAAAACAGAAAAGAAAAATGCAGGATCACAAAAGGGCCTGTCCGCAGGCCTGCGAAGCCTTGCCCGGGATCAGAAGGGTCTGACCACTGTCGAGTACATAATCGTGCTCGTACTTATTGCCATAGCAGCCATCGGGATATGGACGGCATTCGGCGAAGCCGTGATTGAACGGGTTGACGAGTCCACGGGCGAAATCCAGGGCATGTAGTTTTTCGCATGTCACTGATTACGGACGGCCGCCTGCCTCTGCAGTATGCTGTGGCCCTTGCCGCATGCGCTGTTGCCGCGGCATGGGACATCAGGAAAGGCATAATTCCTGACTGGCTGACGCTTACGCTTCTTGCACTGGCACTGCTGTACGGCACGCTTACGGGCGGATTAACAGGGCTATTGTCATGTCTCGGAGGAGCCGCGGCTCTTGGAACCGTTCCTTTTGCGCTTTTCATGAAAAACGCCATGGGTGGCGGAGACGTAAAGCTCCTGGCTGCAATGGGAGCAGTTTACGGTGCCCAGACCGGTCTCAGGTTCGAATTCGCGGCTCTTATCATCGTATCTTTATGGGGCATCGGGCGTATGGCTGCCGCCAGGATCTCCAGGTCCCCGAAAAAAGGCAGGATTGAAGCGCGTTTTGCCCCGTCCGCCCTGGCGGCATCGGTATTGATCCTGCTGGAGAATAGCAGAGGATTCGATGGCATATGGAGCTGAAATATGTTTGACTTTTTAGGTATGAATTACTACATTAAAAGTAGTAAATTAGTATTCTGTGATATGAAAGCCATCGTTTCAGAAAAGGGCCAGGTAACCATACCCAAGGCACTGCGCACGAAGCTGGGAATACAGCACGGCACGGTACTGGAATTCGATGCCGTTGAAGGAAAGCTCATCGCCGTGAAAAGCAGCCGGGAGCAGGACCCCGTTTCAGCAGTGACCGGTGTCATACGGAAAAACGTCGACGTTGATGCATATATCCGCAAAAGCAGAGGACCGGAACCTTGATTACGGCCTTGGACACATCCGTTCTGCTTGACGTGCTTGCCGCAGAACCGAAGTACGTTGCCCGGTCGCAGAAGGCCCTCCGCACTGCCGTTCATGAGGGAGCCATAGTCTCCTGCCCGATAGTGTGGGCCGAGCTGCGGCCCTTTTTTCCGGATCGCAGCAGCATGCTGAAAGCGGTCGAGACACTCGGCCTGGTCTATTCTCCGATTACCGAGTTCGCGTCCCTTCTCGCAGGAGAAATTTTTAAGAAATACACTTCCTCAGGCGGCAGGCGAGGCCGCATGATTCCCGATTTCATCATTGCGGCCCATGCAGCGGACGCGGCTGACAGGCTCCTGACAAGAGACAGGGGGTTTTATATAAAGTACTTCCCGAAGCTGACGGTAATGAGTCCCTGAAAAAAGGCGCTTATTCAAGCCCGGGACAGAAGGTGACGCCGATCTCGAGAATCATGAACTCGAGTATTCTTTCCTGTTCATTAAGAGGGCCCGTAGCTCCGCCCGCGCGCGTGTGATAGGAGCTGAAAAGCGCGCGGCCGCAGTAAGTTCTGCTGTCAACGGCCGGGGGATTTTCCGGGTCAATGGATGGATCGACATTGAAAGAAATCGTAATAGGCTCATTGGCGTATCCGCTGGCTCCGCTCATGTCCGCAGTCACCCACGTTGTGCCGTTGGAGTAATAATCGGCGTCACCGACATCGCCGTATTCGTCAAATTCAAACTCATTGATAACTGCCCAGTCTTTTACCCAGCCTTCAATGGGAATGCTCGCCGGGTCGTATCCAAAATTCGTCTGAAGCCATTCTGCAAGCGCCTGGCCTTCGACTGAATATGTGTCTATAGCTGCATTTACGTCTTCACTCGGTACTGTTCCAACCTGCGCGGCATTCGGAGTACCGGGAGTATCCGAAGGACAGGCAATGTCGCCTTCGAAGCATACCCTTGCAGGAAATGTCTGCTCCAGTACGTCATATGACTGGTCGGTTACGAACAGCTTGCCTCCGTTATTAAGATAATTCTGTATTTCCGTTTCACGCCCGGTAGCCCCGCTGTCGTTGCAGCCGTCACCTGGCGAACACGGTACGAAAATGATGTCATACTGTTTCATCTCATTGTACGTAAAAAGGCCGGTAACAGGATTGCAGGGATCTGCATATTGCACCACATCATCCAGACTGCCAATGATTTCGCTTATCACATCTTCGATTGGATCGTGTGATCCTGTGGCCACGGCTATTGATGGAAATCGCCCCTTGTCACCCGCCTCGGTCGGATTCGCCGGCAGCCTGGTAAGGTCCGGATCCACCGTGTTCGCATCGCAAAGGTTCGTGATTTCGTAGTCTTCCACAACGCGCTGGAAGGGGCCCTTCTGCACTGCAATATCGACTTCGCTTACACCGTCCTGGAAAGACAGTTCGAACGTACCGTCCATATTGCTGAAAACGTACCCCGCCAGCCTGTGCTTCTCTATGCACTGCGTGCAGTGGGCCCCGGCAGGTTCGGTAATTACATCCTGGCCTTCTTTCGGGACATAAACAAAAGCGCGAGAAACCTGGTCTCCGTTCGTCTGTCCCCTGGGAGTATATACCGAACCGCTGATCCTGGTAGGGTTGCCCGGTGGGCAGTCGCAATGTCCTGAATTCGGATTGCACTCGAGCGGATCAGAACATGGATCATCAGTCCACGTTCCACCGGTGCATTTCTGATGCATGCCGTCCTGCTCACCGTTCTCGCATCTTTCATCACCCTCGAGGAAGCAGTCATCGCTGTCACTGTCGCTGTCACTGTCGCTGTCACTGTCACTGTCTGAATCCGAATCCGAATCCGAATCTGAATCAGTATCAGAGTCAGAACTTCCATCCATGCCCGAGTCCATGTCGCTGTCGGTATCAGAGTCGGAATCCGTGTCCGTATCAACATCGGAGTCCGTGGTGCCGTCAGCGCCTCCATCAGTATCACCGGGAGAGTACTCCGGGTTGTTTTCCTCGCAGCATGTAAATAACAGAACCATGGCAGATATGGTGAAAACTGATTTAAATCTCATAACAAGGGCCTCCTTGGAAGCTGTTTATTTTCGCAACGCGCCTTCTTAAATTACGTACAAGCAAAAGCAAGCGGGTACATTCTATCGTGCAAATTCCTTTAGTGAAAGAAAAATCAGATGTGCCTGGAATTTGGCCCGTGTTTTCCGGCGTCTATGTATATTCCTGATGGAGGGCCGCCCCCGCAGGTGGGGGGCGGATTTTACTGAAAGGGTTCGAATAATTCGCGGTCTATTTAAGCCTCCGGCCCCGGTAAACCGTGGAAATAACTGGCACCGGTGCCAGTGGACAGGGTGGCTGAAAAAAGACAGTGACAGTCCTTGAAATTCGTTTGAATATTTTTTTGATTCTGAATATTGAAAGCCACATGTCATTATCCTTTCTGCACTAAACCTAATCGCGTAACCCGGCAGGTCAAGTGCCGGTGCTCCATCTTTCTTGCTCTTTCCATAAAGGACCCGTATTTTCAGAAAGGATTCATTGTTCAAGGAGAACAATACTATGACGGAAGTTCCGTTTCCCCCATCCAGAGAACTCTTCAGATTCTGCAGACTCGTGGCTGAGAATCAGTCCGGCGGGCGTCGTGTTTCGGATGCCGAAATAGGACGCATTGTGGGTTTCGAGAGCGCGAGGACCAGCCGATGGAAGCACGGCACAATTGCGGTCGACGATGCGGCCAGGCTGAATCAGCTTTCTGAAGAACTCGAAATAGACATGGTTCTTCTGGTACGCATTGTAACGGGCGAAATGACCGCACAGCAGGCGCTCGAAATTCATAAAGAGCCGTCGGCATTTCTTGAGTTTATTTCCGGAAAACTCAGACTCCCGCAGGATGGAATGGGTGTCGACATCATCGCTTCTCCGGGAGGCCACGCAAGGCTTAAAAGATTCGCCAGAAGACAGTATCAGCGTCATACGGCCCTGCAGAGCGCAGACGGACGTCCCACAGGGCTGCGCCGGGCAGCTGTACTGCTTGTGGATGACGATGAAAGAACAGCCGCCACTTTCTCCAACATAATCTCCGGCATACCGGGAATTAAGCTGCATGTCTCAGCGGATGCAGTCAGAGGCCTTATCATGGCGGGAAAACTCAGGCCAAACCTGATATTCTTCGATGTTTTCATGCCCGGCATGGATGGTTTTGCCGCCCTCAGAGCCATGAAAAGGGATTCTTCCACCGCTCCGTCATATCTTGTCGCTACCGTGGCTTCGCTCAGCAGCGAACTTATCCCGAAGCTCATGGGGTCCGGTGCAGACGAGGTGTTGTCGAGGCCTTTGAATCAGAGACACATAGGAAAGCTTGTTTCAAAAATCAGCTGACTGAATTTTTCGATATTCACATGAGCACCTAAATAGGTATAAACTTGAACCATGAGTAAAAAAACACATTCCGACGAAACAGGAGCAGACGCACGAATACTCGTAGTCGACGATGAGGAAAGTATGCGTCAGATGCTGCAGACCTTTCTGGAAAGGCGGAATTTCTCCGTAAAAACCTTTCCCTCGGCCGAGGAAGGTCTCGAATACCTGGAAAAGCATTCTGATATTGATCTCGTGATTACGGATCTTCTCATGGAAAAGATGGGCGGGATAGAATTTCTCGATGCCGTAAAACATCGCGACAGTGACATTGAAGTCATAGTCATCACTGCGTATGGAAAGACCGACACCGCAGTTGATGCAATGAAGAAGGGAGCCTATGACTACATCACCAAGCCCTTTAAACTTGACGAATTCAAGATTGTCGTCAATCAGGCACTGGAACGGCGTCGTCTGAAGCAGGCCAATATAGCACTGAGGGAACGCGTCGAAGAAAAATACAGTTTCCACGACATAATCGGACGGTCGGAAGCGATGGCAAAGGTCATCGAAATGTGCAGGAAAGTGGCCGACTCGAAAACAACCGTTCTTCTCAGCGGAGAAAGCGGCACCGGCAAGGAAATGGTTGCCAGGGCCATTCATTTTGCCGGAGAAAGAGCTTCCGGGCCTTTTGTTGTCGTAAACTGCGGAGCACTGCCCGAATCATTGATGGAAAGCGAGCTCTTCGGACATATGAAGGGCGCCTTTACCGGGGCCGTGCAGAAAAACGAAGGACTTTTCAAGGCCGCCGATGGCGGGACCATATTCCTTGATGAAATCGGTGAGCTCTCTCTTCCTCTTCAGGTCAAGCTGCTGAGGGTTCTGCAGGAAAGAGTGATCAGACATGTCGGAGGAGACGAAGAAATACCGGTGGATTCCAGGGTAATTTCCGCAACGAACAGGGACCTGGAATCCGATGTGAGAGAAGGCCTGTTCAGGGATGATTTGTATTACAGACTGAATGTAATAAACATCAAGCTGCCTCCTCTCAAAAAAAGAAAAGATGATATCCCGCTGCTTGTCGATCATTTCCTGCGCCGCTTCAGCAGGGAGCTCGGAAAGGATGTCAGATCGGTTGATCCGGCCGCAGTACGCGCGCTCCTCGGCTACCATTTCCCCGGCAATGTGCGTGAGCTGGCCAACATAATTGAAAGGGCGGTCACTCTGGCATCGGATCAGGTAATTCGTCTGGATCTGCTTGCCCTCCCCCTGCCCTCGGTTAACTCCACGGACAGTTTTATCCCGCTGCCGTCTGATGGAATGAAGCTGGATCACTTTATTCACCGGGTTGAGCGCGGCCTTATTCTCCAGGCGCTCGAAAGAAGCGGAGGAGTCAAGAAAAAGGCCGCTGACCTTCTTGGCGTATCATTCAGATCCTTCAGATATAGAATATTAAAAATGGATTTTGATAACGATAATTGATTAGTGCATCATTGACAATTTTTGTCATTGCCGGTGACGGAAAAAGTCAAAACGTTACAACAATACTGTATCAACTCGGCCTGCTAAATCCTAACCCTTTGATATTAAGGGCAATTTGTTTTATGGCACACTCGCTGCATACTTACCGGGAGGAAGCAATGGATAAAAGGAATGACTATAACAGACTACATAAATACTCCGGCGGCTTTACTCTTGTTGAGCTGCTCATTGTTGTGGCAATTATTGGAGTGCTCGCTGCAATCGCGGCTGTTGCCTATAACAAGTACGTCGAACATGCAAGAGAGTCGGAGGCCGTGGGCTTTATCGGCAACATCAGGCTCAAGCAGGAGGCGTACAGGATGACTTTTCACCAGTATGCCAATGTAAGTCAGGTAGGGTATGCGCCTGTTGATATTGCTGTTGACCCCAACGTCGGCGAGCCGAGAGATTTTACACAGGCCGTCCTAGGCAACGATGAGGAATGGAAAAGATGGATGCAGCTCGGGGCCAGGCCAGACGGGCCCGTTCGCTTCAGGTACGCCACCATAGCGGGCGATCCGGGCGTTTTCAATCCTGCGAAATCTTTCGGATTCGATCATGCCGATGTCGGCAATTTCTTTCAGAACGACTACTGGTTTGCGGCGATAGCACTCGGGAAGTCCAACCCGGGGCAGCCGGACTATGTATGCTATATAACTTTTACACAACAGGACGAAATAGTGAGGGAAAAACCCTGTAAAGCCTGGTGACCCCGGGCGAATAATAATTGCCGGCAAGTCATAAAGCCGGCACAAAAGGAGGTATTGGAGATGAAAAAGAGAGACAAAGGTTTTACGCTGATTGAGCTCATGATCGTCGTCGCGATCATGGGAATTCTGGCTGCTGTTGCCATCCCGGCCTTTATTCGTTACATCCAGCGTGCGAAGACTTCAGAGGCCACGAGCAACGTGCAGAAAATCTATTCAGGTTCTGTTGCATACTATGATGCAGAGCACGTTATGAGAGGATTCGGTGCAAACACGATTCTCTCCCGTCGTTTTCCTGGCGACTATTCGGGATTTACCGGTTCCAACTGGTGCCCGAATCCATCTGGTGGACCCCCGTTGGGAAAAAAGACCTCGGAGCCCCAGAGTTGCTGGACAAATACGCTTACCAACGAGGGAAAAATCTGGAAGGCCCTCGACTTCTCGGTTGCCGACCATAACTACTACCAGTACCAGTACGTCAGCACCATGTACGGAACTGATCCGGCATTCATCGGTGCGGCGAGAGGAGACCTGGACGGGGACGGAAACACATACAGCCGTTTCGAAAGATCCGGCTATGCTGACAAAAACAGTGACACGGTCGTAGGCTCGGCCGGTGTTTACACCTTCGATCCTCTTGAGTAGGGCATCAAGGATTGTGATGAGTATTTCATTACGTGATAATGACATTGCCGGGCGGACATCTGCTTCGCCCGGCAATTGTCTTTTAAAAAGATGTATTAAAATCAAGACAATGAAGGGATTCACCCTGGTCGAGCTGATGACGGTAATAGCCATCATGGGGATTCTCGCAGCAGTGGCCATTCCGGCTTTCATCGCGTATCTCCAGAAAGCCAAGACGTCGGAAGCTGTGTCGAACGTGCAGAAAATATACTCAGGAGCAGTGACATACTATGACACGGAGCACGTGGCCAGGGGAATGCACGCCAGCACAATAATCCGGAACAAGTTTCCGTGTGAGCTGGGAACCAGCGAGTGGTGTCCGATTGCTGCGCCCACCGCAATGAGATTCCCGGCAGGCTCCGCATGCTTTGTCTCTACTCCAGGGCAGTCATTAATATGGAAGGCACTGGATTTTCAGGTATCGGACCATCACTACTATCATTATCAGTATGTATGCACCGATTACGGCACTCAGGATGCCTTTATCGGACGTGCCGAGGGCGATCTGGATGGAGACGCAATGCCTTCGATATTCGAGCGAAGCGGTTTTGTCGGCAAGGGAGATATCATTGTAGGCAGCCCCGGAGTGTTCATGCTGAATCCGCTTGAGTAGGCCCGTAGTCTGATTCTTACCTGTTTTGCCCATTCAGGGAGCATATTGACCCCTGGATGGATTTTATTATTTAAATGACAATTTGACACTTAAAATTGTTCAGTATTGTCTTTATGACATGAAGCTGACAGAACAAATAGAGTTCATGGTTTCAATCTATTGAATTCATTGTTCTTTTTTGTCATACATTCGGGCACGCTCCTTGCTTTACAGATAAGAAGACATGAACCAGGTACTGAAAAAATACCTATGGGCCCTTACGATGCTTGGCCTTTTATGCCTTGCGGCACTGCTTGCCAAAGGCACCGGTAACCTTGTAGTAGCCGGATTTCGTACGCAGGACGCCGAAATCCAGACTGAGCTGGCCGGAATCACAACAGGACCTGGCTCCGCTATTCTATCGGGAAGCACCGCGGACAGGGGATCAGGAAGAAACCGGAACGGCGAAACCATAATGCGGCGCAATATCTTTGACTCAGTAACGGGAAGCGTTCTTCCCGGTGGCGAAATTCAGGAGTCTGACGCTGAACTCGCAGCCGGCTTTGTGGACGCTGGGCTCGAGGAACTGCTTCCATGCGAGGAGTTTCCGGGCCAGCTCGTGGCCACCATCGCAGCCGTGGACTCCGAGTGGGCGTTTACGACTATCAAGCAGGATCAGGACACGCTTCTGTACAGGAAGGGAATGTCGATTGAAGAATATGAACTGACAAAAATCACATGGAGATATGTTTTTTTCAGAAATAATGATTCAGAATGCTATGTGGATCTATGGTCACCAAAGAAACCTGAAAGCAGCCGAAGAGAAAACCACAGATCCAGATTCTCCCGGAGAAGGGAATCGAAATCCAGCTCCGACAGCACCGAATCATCAGGAATAAAACAGGTTTCCGAGACAAAGCGCGTGGTCGACAGGTCCGTTATTAACAAGGCGATTGAAGATCCGCAGGCACTGGCAAAGTCGGCGCGCGTTCTCCCCTATGAGAAGAACGGCAAGGTCGAGGGATACAAGTTCTACGGGATAAGGCGCAGCAGCCTTCTCGGGCAGCTGGGCCTTAAGAACGGGGATATTGTCCATAACATAAACGGAGTACAGATAACGAGCCCTGACCAGGCGCTTGCAGCCTACGGAAAATTCCGCAATGCCGGCAAAATCAACGTAGAAGTCACGAGGCGTGGAAAACCAACAAAACTGGAGGTCGAAATCCAGTAAGGGCAGATGAGTATCGTGAGGATATTATGAATATACAGGTAAGAAGACGGCAAAGGCATACTGGAATCTATCTTGTTCTCCTGCTGATTTCATTATGCTTCCCGGACGCGTTCGCCCGCGCTGCCGACAAAACAGAATCCACCGCAGTAAAGAAGACCACGAAGGCTTCCATAAAAAAAGACGATAAGTCTGCGAAAAAAAATAAAGCAGCAGTGTCCAAAGCAGGAGATAAAAAAGCCGCAGGTTCGAAAAAAGTGCTGTCGGCACCCAGAATCATCAAGCCGGCAATGGGAGTCCGCAGTCTCTCGCCCGCACTGGCCGCCAGAAAAAAGGCGGAAAAGAAGGATGAATCGAAAGAGGAAGAGGAAAAGAAAAACGAAAAAGACAAAGAGAAGGAAAGTCCTGCAAAAACTCAGAAAACAACCACCAGAAAACCTTCGCCTGTAAGAAAAAGCAGCAACACTAATGTTGATTCATCAGATGCTTCCCCGACTGACGACGGCGAAATCACGATACAGGAACTGAGAAGCGGCATTGATTTCAGAAAAAAGCCCGGCAACTACACATTCACTTTCAATCTCCAGGACGCGACACTGGAGGACCTCATTCGCATAATGGGAAACATAACGGGCAGGAGGTTTATCGTAGGATCCAAGCTGAGAAAGATACAGGCAACCATATATGCACCGACAAAGGTTACGGCGTGGGAGGCTTACAAGGCTTTTCTCAGCGTACTGGAAGTAAACGGACTTACACTGGTGCCGTCCGGAAAATACTACAAGATCGTCGAGTCGAAATCCGCCATACAAAGAACAATACCAATTTACGATTCTGACTCGATGGTCCCCGAGGAAGACAGGATAGTAACCCGTATCCACAAGCTTAAAGAAGTAAGTGCGGAAGAAATCTCCCAGCTTCTTGATCGTTTCAAATCCGGAGAGGGAGACATCACGGTCTATGCTCCTACCAACACGCTTATTATCTCGGACTACGGGTCCAATATCAAAAGGCTCGTAAGGCTGGCCGATGAATTCGATGTGGCCGGAACCGGGGAACAGATATACGTCGAACCGATTCATTATGCCGATGCAGAGGAGCTGGCATCCCGTCTTCTCGAAATATTCGAGGCCGAATCAGTAACGGGCAAGAAAAAACGTCCTGCGGCCACCTCCAGAAAAAGAACAAAGACCGCCGGTGGAACCGCTACCGTGGGCCAGGAAACCGGAGAGACAAAACTTTCAAAAATAATCGCAGATACGCGTA
>Ga0272442_10012296_pt1 | contig 10355 bp, 7 predicted proteins | sample SSMForm2O_FD_200262 | JGI IMG/M metagenome (GOLD analysis project Ga0272442, IMG submission 200262) | Marine sediment archaeal communities from Little Sippewissett salt marsh, Falmouth, MA, United States - SSM-Form-2O | ecosystem: Environmental > Aquatic > Marine > Wetlands > Sediment ... | reverse complement strand
CGAAGAAGACCACCGTCGTCATGAACACGCCCACGGGAAGGGAAAGGAACGTGCTGGCGAAGACGCCGAGGATGGCGATGAAGGACAACTTCGCGAGGATGACGAGACCGGCGCGAAGGAAGTTTTCGGCCATCGAGCTGGCGGGAAAGAGCACCGAAATTCCGCCTTGGGCCGGGAACCACGCGGCGACAGGTTCCTCGCCGCTGTCGAGGTTCTCGAAGGAAATGTCGATCGTTCCGTCCTGGCGCACCAGCGTAGACGGCACGGAGAAGGCGTGCTGCATGTCGACGCGGTAGTGCCGCCGGACGACCGATTGCCGGTCGTCCCTTCCCGTAATGACGAAACGAACGAGAATCTCGTTGTCCGGTTCGCCCCGGTCCCTGAGAAACCGGAAACGAATCACGAGCCACCCCTTGAACTGCGGGAGGTCGTGAATCTCCCAGTGCATGATCCCGCCGGGCGGCACTTGCCACGCGGCGCGGGAGAATTGCTGGCTAAGACGCTGGCGGACCCACTGTTCGCTGCGCAGCTCCGGCATCATGTCGTTTTGCTTCATCTGCGCGATCCGCTCTTCGACCCACCCGCCGACGTCGGGCAAAACGGGTCCTCGCGCAACGCGCGCGGTCATCACCGTTGCTTTTGTGTTCTGGTAATCCTCCGCGACGTTTTGCGTCCGCTCGACGGCATTGCGAAAGAGCGTGAACACGGCGCGATTCTGCCGATCCTCGGACAGCTTTTTCGCAACTTCGGCAACCGCTTCGTTGAATGCGGCGCTTTCTTCCGGGTCCATGGCGCCGGCAAAAAGTTGCCGTTGCGTCGCGTTGAACCGCTCGACGGCTTCGGTATCGACGCCCGCCTCGCGAAGGTGCTTGCCGAGGTTTTCCAGTTTTACCGGCCTGGGCGGACGCCCGAACCAGCGAACCAGCCCGTACGTTACGCCCATCATGGCAATGAGCAGAGCCAGATTGATGAGCATGATTCCGAGCCACTTGCCCACGAGCAGGGTGAACCGATGGACGGGCTTCGGGTCGAGCACCAGGATCTGTCGGCCCTTGATCTCGAAATTCAGCGCCGCGACGGAGAGGAACAACGTGATCACGCTGAGCAGGAAGCTGGTCAGATAGAGCGAATAGGTAATGATCATTCGAAGCTGCCCGTCGAGGGTGTTGTCGCTCTTGAGGAGGAAGGGCAGCGCCGGCACGAGGACGACAAGAAAGACGGCGACGACGAGAACGATCTTCATGCGCACGGCCTGAACGATGCCGTGCCGGGCGATGGTGACGATTTGATTGAGGACCTCGCCGAACCGCATTGACAACGCTCCTAGCCCTGGCCCGTCTTGTCCTTGTCCGGGTCTTCGTCTTTGTCGTAAGAGCCGCCCCTGAGAAGATCGCCGAGCACCTGTTCGGCGTCCCGGGCATCCTTATCCCCCGCGTCGGCGGGCAGCACGAGCGGGCGATCTCTCTTCGACTCGGCCGCCTCTTCTTTCCCGGAATCTTCCTTCCCCTCCCTCCCGTCGGGCGATTGGGGCGCGAGCAGGTCGGCGATCACGGCGCGATCCGGTTCGGGTTCTTTCGGGGTGGCGGGAACGACGATCTCCTCGCGCTCGCCGCCGGAAGGTTCCGGCTTTTCCTCGGGAGCCTTGAGCAAATCTTCCAGGATCGCGTCGGCTTTCTCGCCGCGGTCGAGTCCCTCGAAATATGCCGCCGCGCCGGTTCCAACCGTGGTTCCGGCGGTCTCCAGTCGCGCTTCCCGCGCTTCCTCGACCACCGCGTGGAATACCTGTTCCAGCCGATTGCGCGGAGGCTGAACGGTTGCCTCGATATGGGTCCCCTCGCTTTCGCGAATGACCGCCAGCGCCCTGCGGACGGTTTCGGGCTTTAGGACGGGCGTGGTGATCTGGGTGGCGTTGCGGTCGGCCAGCAAATCCCGGATCTTTCCTATGCGGCGCACGCGGCCGCCATACAGGATCGCGACGCGGTCGCATACGTCTTCGACGTCGGCAAGCAGGTGGCTGCACAGGAAGACGGTCTTTCCGCGGTTCCGAAGTTCCTTGATCAGGTCCTTGATTTCGCGTGTGCCGATCGGGTCGAGACCGGTCGTGGGTTCGTCGAGAAACACGAGGTCGGGGTCGTTGATGAGGGCCTGCGCGAGGCCGATGCGGCGGGCCATGCCCTTGGAGTACTCCACGAGGGGGCGTTGGCGCTGGTGCGTCAGTCCGACCATTTCCAGAAGCAGCTCGACGCGATGGCGCCGCTCGGCCGAGGGGAGGTTGAAGAGCTTGCCGTAGAAGTTGAGCGTCTCCTCCGCATCGAGATAGCGGTAAAGGTACGACTCTTCCGGCATGTAGCCGATGCGGTCCTTCACGGCGACGTTGCGCGGGTCGCGCCCGAAGATGGCCGCGCGGCCCGTGGTCGGAAAGAGCAAACCGAGAAGAATCTTGACAAGGGTGGACTTGCCGGAGCCGTTGGGGCCGAGCAGTCCGAATATCTCGCCGCGGAAAATCTGCAGGTTGATATTGTCGAGGGCCTTGACCCTCTTGCGCATCCAGAAGTCGCGGAACATCTTGCCGACTTGCGCTGTTTCGATAACAACCGGCCGTTCTGAAGCCACGGGCGGCCTCCTCCGTTAGGGTGCGGGGTGCGTATGGGGCGCCAGTTCCTCGCCAAAGCGAACCAAGCGGGCGCTGTTGAAGATCACCACGAACGAGCCGACGATGTGGAACACGGCGGCCACGACGGGCGTCAGCCATTTGACGCCCGCGCCGGTAAGCGTCAGGCCGCTGACGATGAACACCAGGGCGAACAACAGGTTCTGATTCACGACCCGGCAGGCGCCGCAAGTCGTTCGACATGAGGGCGATGCTGGCGGTATGAATGGCTACGTCGCTGCCCGCGGCGCCCATGGCGATGCCGATATCGCCCGCGGCAAGCGCGGGGGCGTCGTTGACGCCGTCCCCGACGACGGCAACGTGCATGCCGCGGTCCTTCATCTTGCGCACCAGTTCCAGTTTCCGCGACGGCAGGCACTCGGCCTCCACTTCGCTGCAGCCGAGTTCGCCGGCCACGCGTTTGGCCACCGACCAGCGGTCGCCCGTGAACACGGTCAGCCGGCGGATGCCGAGTTCGCGCAGTTCGGCCGTCGCCTTTTTGGCTTCCGGACGGGCCTTGTCTTCAAGGCCCATCCAGCCGATCACTTTTCCGTCTTCGGCCACGTAGAGGACGCTGTATCCTTCCATCTCGGCCGGGTCGGGATCGCAGCCCGCGAAGTCCGCGCCGTGTTCCCTGAGCCATGCTTCGCGGCCGATCATGACGACCGCGCCGTCCACGCGGGCGGTAACGCCCATGCCGGCTTCCTCGTGGATGTCGTGCGCCTCCACGGTCTCGATTTTCGCGTCGCGCGCGATCGCCACGACGGCTTGGGCGACGGGGTGGTTGCTGTGGCTCTCCACGCTGGCCGAAAGCGTGAGCATCCGCTTGGGGTCCACGTCCGCCATCGGCGCCAGGCGCGTCACGGCCAGTTGTCCCGTCGTGAGCGTGCCGGTCTTGTCGAAGGCGATGGCGTTCAGACGCCCGGCGGCCTCCAGGTCGCCGATGTCTTTGACCAGGATGCCCAGGCGCGCGGCGGCGCTGAGGGCGGCGACCATGGCCGTCGGCGTGGCGAGGATGAACGCGCAGGGGCACGTGATCAGAAGCGCCGTGATGGCGGGAGTCATGTCGTCGGTAAAGAAGTAAATGCTGAACGCGATCATGAGCACAACGGGCGTGTACCAGCGGATATACTGGTCGATCACGCGCATGATCGGAATCTTCGTCTGCTCGGCGTCCAGGATCAACTGGCGCACTTGCCCAAGGGTCGTGTCTTCCCCGGCTCGCGTGACCTTGGCTTCGATCGAACCCGTCAGGTTGACGGTGCCCGCGAAGATTCGGTCGCCGACGTCCTTGTCGGCCGGCACGGATTCGCCGGTGATGCTCGCCTCGTTGAGCGTACTCTTCCCCTTCACGATCTCTCCGTCGGCCGAGACCGTCTCGCCGGGCAGAATGCGGATCGTCAAGCTCGGCGACAGTTTGGAGGCCTCGAGGTCGCGCGTCCGTCCGCCCTGTTCGACGACGTGCGCCGTCGTGGGCGTCATTCGGATGAGGCCCTCGATGGACTGCCGCGCTCCCAGCGCGGTCCGGTGCTGGATCAGGTCGGCCAGAAGCATCAGGAAGGCCACGATGCCCGCCTCGACATACTGCTCGTCGGCGAGGCATGCGACGACGGCGATGGCCACGAGTTCGGTCATGTGCCGCTCGCCGCGGAGCAGGTCGCCGAGAGCGCGCACGACGATGGGCAACGCCAGCAGCGCCGCGCCGACCAGCGCGGACATGTCCGCCACCCCGCGCGCGTTCTCGAAGAACCATTTCGCGAGCAGCGAATTGAAAACCAGGGCAAGACCGAGAAAGGCCCCGATCAGAGACAGCGCCACCAGGCGCTGCTCGGTCTCGGAGTGCAAATGATGCTCGTGCGGTATAAAGTGCGTGCCGGGAGCGGAAACAGCCATGTGCCGACTCTCCTTATTTCCAACGACGGCTTTTCCAACCTTCCAACCCATGCCGTCCGAGTTCATCGTTGCTATTGTCTGCTCACCAGCCCGACTTCAGCGGGGCTTTCTCCTGGCGCAGAAGCTCTGGCCGGCGGTTCATCCAGATCTCGATGGTGCTCTTGGAACCGTCCATCGGACGGAACAGGAATTTCTCGTAGCATCCTTGGAGGACATCCTCCATCGTATCCACGTGCCGGTCCTCGAGGAAGAGTCGGATCGCCACGGGCGATTGTAATACGAGCTTGTTGATTCGGTCCGCGTCGCCCTTGGTCTCCGAGACGATGCGCGTCTTGTAGGTCTCGGCTTCGGCCAGGGTGTTTTGGACTTCGCCCTGGGCCGAGGCGAAGAGTTCCTCAATCATCTTTTCCTGTTCGGCCATCCTGGCGGTATCGTCCTTTTCGTGCGCTTCCCACCAGGCGTCAATGGCCGGACCCAGTTTCAGGCCGACTTCGCCGGCCGCGCTGATCAGCATTTCCTTCATGGCCCGCTCGGCGGCAATGCGGTTCTGCTCAGCCTCTTGAATCGCTTCGAGCACCGCGTCGAAGGCCGCCTTAACGTTCTCGGGCGGACGGATCTCGATCAGGTTTACCTGCGCGATCTCCATGCCGCAATCGAGCCGATTCAACACGTTGCGCATCTGCGTAAGCACGCGCTCCGGAAGATCCGTCGCGCTTTGGCGCGGATAGATGCTCGCGACGGGCAACGCGCTGATTTCGCGCACGACGGCCGAGTGCAGGATATTCTTGATCAGTGTGCGTTCCTGCGTATAACGACGTTCGTCGTTATAGGGGTACCGCTCGTCAATGGCCACCTTGGTAAAGTACTTCACGAGGGATTCGGGGTCGTTCCGCACGTTGTAGACGATATCCCAGCGGCCTTCGACGATATTCAGATCGCCCGTGAGCATGTAGGCGCCCTCGGCGCCGATGATGCTTTCGGCGACGTCGTCTCCGCGCTTGGCCTTTTCGGCGGCTTCCTGGCGCTCCAACTCCGAAAACTTCGGCCAGAAGGTATTGACCGTAAGCTTGCGGGACTTGATGGAGATGCGGACCACCTCATCCACGGGCGACGGCCATGCATAGTGCAGGCCTTCGTCCTTGACGCGGACGACGTCGGCCCTGCCGAACCGAAGGACGACCACCTTCTGATCCGGAGGAATCTCGAAAGCGCCGCGGCCGAAGAAGAAAAGGATGAGGACCACGATAATCACGGTCAGAAGGAGAAAACTCAACCGAAGGGCCTTGCCGAGAGACTGCCCGGCAAGATCAATTCCCTGTTCAGCCTCAGCCGGCGCTCCGCCGGACGCGTGTTCATGTTCTTGAACCACGAGTTCAGTCCTCCGCGTTTTCCGATGTCGCGAGTCGAAATGATTGCATTATCGCACCTCCGTCCCGATCATTTTTCTTCTTCGAGCGTCGGCGTTCCCGAGCTGAACAGATCGAACGGCGGCGTTGTGGTGTCCACAATGACCGTCGTGCCTGTCCTGGTTACCTCGCGAAGCGCCCGGATCTTGCGGAGGTAGATGGCCAGTTCGGGATTGGCTTTCAACACCTCGTAGTACTGGGCCGCCTCGGCGTCGCCGGCACCGCGAATGCGTTCGGCCGCCGCGTTGGCCCGCGCGATAATTTGATTCTTGTTCGATCGGGCTTCCTCGCGAATAACCTTCGCCCTCGCGGTGCCCTTTTCCCGGATATCCGTGGATTCGCGTTCGCGATCCTCTTTCATGCGCGCATAGACTTTTTGCGTCACGCTCTTGGGAAGCTCCAGCCGTTTGACCTTGAGAAGGACCACGTCAATTCCGTACGTGTCCAGGGCGTTCTTTCGGGTGGTTTCGACGATTTCGCTCTCGAGTTTGTCGTACCCCGGGTGATCGTAACTCCGGGAGTCTTCCCGTACGGTCACGAAGTCCGTCAGGTCGTGGCGGCCCATCGCGACGTGAACGCGGTCGCGAACGATGCTTTCCAGCTTGCTCCAGCCGTCCGCGATCGGCTCGGCGCCGCCGCCGAAATTCTTGTTGAACTGGTCCATGCCTTCGGGCGCAATGCGCCAGCCGATGCAGACCGAGGCGATGACGTTGTACTGGTCGCGCGTCAGCGTCTCCTCGAACCGGCCTTCCTCGACGTGGAGCCGGTTGTCGAAACGGCGCACTTCATCAATCGGCCACGGCCACCGAAGGTGGATGCCGGCCTCGGGAAGCTTCACCGGCTTACCGAAACGCAACACGATGGCGACCTCATTCGAGCGCACCTGATAGGTGAAAAGATAGAGCAGAAGGCTCAAGCCGATAACGACTGCAACGAAAATCGTGAACAAGTGCCTGCTCATTCGACCGTTCTCCTCCCAATCCTGATTTCTATGGATTCTGTTCTTTGCTCACGTCCCGGAACTCGCCGATGTCGCTAAGGTCCAGGCTCGTGGGGTCTTCCAGATTCAGGCGAATGTGCTCGCGATCCAGCCCCTTGATGCCGAGCACGTACAGGCGCGTATCGGTGAGGGCGTCTTCAAGCGCCGAGAGATACTCCCGCACGCGAAATACGCGTTCTGCGCTTGCGTACGCTTCGTTCTGGACGAGGAAGCGATCGGCGCCGGCCTGGGCCTCGAAGACGGCGTCGGAGTAATCCGATCTCGCCTCGATAAGAGCGACGCTCGCATCCGCATTGGCCTCGATAACGGTCTTGATGGCGTCCTTCTCGGCGGTAAGCTTTTCGACCTCCTGCTGAACCTGCTGCACCACCTTGTCCTGGAACGCTGCGGCCAAACCCTCGGCGTCCGCGACGGGGGGGTGGATGCCTTCGAGGCCCACGCTGACAATCTCCACGCCGATGCCCTTGCCCACGGCGCCCTCTACGTTGTCCAGGGCCGTTTGCATCGCCCGGCGAAGTCCTTCCTTGGCCCCTTCCCTGCCGGGGCCCATGACGTCGAAGAAATCCACGCTCGCGAAATACGTGCTCATTTCGCGGTTGCAAATGGATTCCAGCAGTTCTTCCGGGTCGGAACATCCGTAGAACCACTTCTCGACGTCGTTGATTCGATAGCGAACCGTCGAGGCGGCAACGATCAAATTGACCGCCGGCACGTCGCCCCGGGTCATTCTGGATTCCTTGCTCGCCACCATCAGGTTGTATTCGGTTTCGTAATGTTGAGCCGTCCAGAGCACCTCGTCGGTCACCGTCATCTTGCCGAGGTGGCCCAGCTGGAGCGACTTTACGTCATTGGCCGTGAAGCGAAAAGCGCGCTCAACCGGCCAGGGCCATTTCCAGTGCCAGCCCGGCTCAAGAACGCGGCCGTCGAACTTGCCCCACGTTTCAATGACCCCCTGCTGCTCCGGCCCCACAATGACGAAGCTGGTCAGCAGATAGAGGGTGATAATCTGAAAAAGCAGCAGCGGCGCGATCGCGCTTTCGATAAAACGGTAAAACCACGTCTGGGACACGCGGAATCCGAACTGATAGTCCAGGGTGGCCGCGACGGTCCGGAGAATGCCGCCCGGCTGGGTCAGCAGCGAGAGCAGGCGGCTGTCGTAGGACGGACGCGGCTCGACGCCTTCCACGCGCGGACGGTAGAAATCGAGGATGAAATTGCTGAGTATCTCGATCGCCAGGAGCCCCAGGATGCCGATCATGACGTACGCCATCACCCGGTCGGGCCGCGTGTATTCGAAAAGCCCCAGCATCAGGGCGAAAAACGTGGCCATGCTGAATATGAACGACAGCATCGTGTAGCCGGCGCCGGCGCGCAACGGCCGCCAGGCTTCCTGACGCGACATGCCGGCGGCATACATGCCGATGAGCAACTGCACGAAGGCGACGCCAACCATGGCGGCCATGCAGACCAACACGTGGTCGCCGCGAATGTGGCGTTCGGCGATGGTCCCGGTCAGAACGGACGCAAACGCTACGGCCGCGAACAACGAAACCATGACCATTGCGACGCCGGGCAGGAAATAGCGTTCCAGGATGCGAAGGCGGTTCCGTGCCGCGAAGGCCTGAATCTCGTCGGTCTCGAAAAGACTTCCGCGCGCGCCGCCCTCGGCGCGCTCGGCCTGAAGGCGCTCCCACTCCACGCTTTCCTCGTCGGCCGACCGGTTTTGCCTGAGGTGCATGAGACTGAAAAACCAGGGGATGATCGCGATCAGGGCGTGCCACATCAGGATATAGGCCGTCGCCGAACCCGGCGGCCCTTCGACGACCATTTCGCCTGGGACGCGAGGAGTGACGCCCGAGTACTTGCTCACCACCAACGCCATGAGTCCGGCGATCAACTGAATGATGATTCCGGCCACCGCCACGCGCTCGGCCGGCCTTCGATCAAGTCTCGCCACGTGGATCTCCTTCTCGATTTGATTCCGTCACACTTGCCGCGCCGAGGTTCCTTCGCCGCCCGGGAGCCGTCGCATTACGCCAGCTGCCGCTCCTGGAACAAGGCCATCGCCAGGAAAAGGAACGCAACGACCAGGGACAACGCATAACCTCCGCACGCCGCGACATACCGGAACTTGATGTTCACATCCGCCGATATGAAGTCGGCCACCCAGAAAACCTGGAGATTGGGCACAAACCGGTAAAGGACCTTGGCAACCGCCAGGTCCTTGGAAAAGCCGCTCTTGAAGAGAAAGTCCGAGAGCAATCCCAGCAGAAATACGCCCGAGCATGCCGCTACGTTCACGACGGCGGCAAGGCGCGTCGAGGCGGCGACCGCCACGGACGCCAGGATCAGCACCGCCCAGAGAATCATCACGCATCCGAAGATGACCTGGACGCTTACCCCGGTCCCGAAAGCACCCCACTCGTACTCGCGCGGATCGAGGAAAGCGAAGACGAGAAAAATGATCGTGAACAGCGGCGCCGCCGCGCCGACCGCCCGGCTGGGAAACGGCTTGTCCCGGAAGAAATTGCAGTAGACCCCGTAGCAGACCGACAGGAATATCGCGCCGAAGACGGCGCCCACAAGACCGAGGCTGAGCTCCTGCTCGATGTCCGCCTCGGACGCGCCTCCCGCGGCCGTAAGTACAAGTACCAGCGATAGTAAGTAGATGGCCGCGATGAGTCCGGCCGACACGCCCGCGAACTTGCCCAGAATGAACGTCGTGCGCCCGACCGGCTTGGCCACGATCGTCAGAACCGTCTTGTTCTCGATTTCCTCGGCGATGACGCTGGAGGCCGAAAACGCGGCCAGCAAAACACCCGCGAGCATGACCGTGGCCAACCCCATGTCAGTCACCAACTTCGGGCTGTTCTGGACGGTGAACCACGTGATGTGAGGGCTGATGACAATGAGCGCCATGGCAATGTAGATGATGATGCAAAAGATGGGTTGCCGAATGCTCTCCAGGAAGGTATTCGCCGCGATGGCACAGACTCTCAGCCCGAAACCTATCGGCCCAAACGGGCGTTTCCGGGAACTCTGGACGAGTTCTCTTGCCATGTGCTGTCGCTCTCGCCTCACTCTCGCGGAAGCGGCTGAGACGAGATAACCTTCTCCTCAGCCGTTCCGCGCCTGGGGTCGTCTATACGAGAAGGCGACAATCAGGGCGGCTTTCCAAAATCCGCACCTCCTGTCGCCTCGCCCGAAACAGCCTACCGCCTTCGAGCAGGCGGTCGAGCGCGTCACGAGCCTGTAGGCGTAGACCACCATTTTACCAGAAGCCGGGGAAAATGCAAGCGGTTGAGGGACGCTTTTCCCGCTCCTCCTCCGCGCCGCATGCGACAAGCGTGACGGCATATCTGGCGATTGTCGGAGCGGCAAGGTACACTGCGCATGGCCGCGGGGA
>Ga0272442_10012295_pt1 | contig 10355 bp, 8 predicted proteins | sample SSMForm2O_FD_200262 | JGI IMG/M metagenome (GOLD analysis project Ga0272442, IMG submission 200262) | Marine sediment archaeal communities from Little Sippewissett salt marsh, Falmouth, MA, United States - SSM-Form-2O | ecosystem: Environmental > Aquatic > Marine > Wetlands > Sediment ... | reverse complement strand
CCATCGCGGCTGCGCTTAGAAATCGTCTTCGCGAAATCAAATTATTCATAATGCTTTTACCTTTCTCGTGTGACCCTACTTGCCCGCCATGCATAAGACGCACCCGTTTTGGGTTGCCAGATACAGCCGCCCGTTCGCAGCGGCCATCCCGTCCCATGCCGGCACCTCATCCAGCTTGTATTCGGCCAGTCTCTTACCGTCTGAGGCCGACACGGCCCAGAGCATCGCGCCCTTTTGCCCTTCAAGGGCGGCACTTTGCTCTTTCAGTTTGGCTTGCACACCGGCTTCGAGGGTTCGGCCCCAGATTTTCTCTTCATCCACCACGTCCGGCGGCCCGGCAACGAACAACGTTTGATCCGACAAGACCATGGCCCGGGCGATCAGCTCAGGTTTTTCGATCATCCATTGGCGATGGACCGCACTCAGTCGCGATTCCGGAAACTTGGCCCGGTTCTTCCAGTTGACCGTGTTCTGGGCGATCTTGGTTTTTGTCACGCGGGCGAGCCGCTCGGGATCGAGTTTTTTGTCGGCGGCGAAGAGGCGGTATTCCAGCACGGACGAGTTGGTCAGGTATTTCGGGTGACGCCCGTAACCGTAAACGTACGTGTCATCCAATGCGAGGATCCGCCCGGAAGGGACGATGCGAGCCGGGACGAACCATTCGCCCCACCCTTCGCCCGCGTTCTTACCGTAGATCCAGTAGGTCCGATGGAACCAGGAGTCGTCTAAAAATCCCGTCGGGCAGAACAGATGGATGCCTTCGCCTTCCTGGTCGGTCTGGTGCTCGGGATCGATAACCGCTCGGCGTCCGTCCAGGTTGAACCGTTGAGACCGCATGTACACGAATTGGCCGTCGCTGGAGAGAAGGTCCGGCAGTGCGACCGGCATCTTCTTGCCTTGAATTCTCGCTTGTAGGTTCTCGCCCGTTCTCGGATCGCGGTCGTTCATCACGGTCTCAGAAAGTTTTTTGCCGGTCAGAGGATCGAGCCGCAGCATCCGCATGCCGCCATCGAGGAAGGCCGACCGGCCCGCGAGGACATACGCGGCGCCACCCTCAATCAGGACACTACCCGAGACGGGCCAGACGGACTCAAGTTGCTCGTAGGACATCAGTCGCAGGTCGTGCGGCGCCGCCCGAAACCGCCAGACGAGCGCCCCATCCGTCGCGCGGAGGCAATAGACCCAGCCATCCGCCGAGCCGAACAGCACCCGCCCCTGGTAGATCGTAGGCGCCGAATCCACGCGTCCGCCAGTCGTGTAGCTCCAAAGCTTCGTACCGGACGAGGCGTCCAGAGCATGCACCGTGTGCGTGTCTATCGATGCCACAAGCAGCTTGCCGTCTGCCACTACAGGCGGGGTGATGTGTCCGCCCAGTTTGGTTTCCCATGCCCTCTTTAGCATGGTGGGCACTTTGGTACCAGCGCGCCCGCTGCGTGCGGCATCGTGCCGGTACATGGGCCAATCATTTTGATTTTCGATTTTCGATTTATGATTTTCGATTTGAACGTATGCCGGGCCTTTCTCCAACCTTTCCGTTATGGATCTACGGTCTTCTGCTTTCCGGCGAGCCGGGGCTAAGACGTTGAAGCCGGCCAGCTTCGATTGGTAGTAGCAGGCACAGGCATGCGGTGTGGCATAGATCAGGCCGTTGCTCGGCATCACGCCGTAGAAGCAGCCGCCGCGCACCCAGTGGTGGATTTCCCACTCCTTCGTCCGCGGATTGATAAATTCGGTGCCGGTCCATGAGGGAATGATGTATTTGTCCGTTGCTTTGCTCGGATAGCAGCGCTGGTGCATGACAGCGAACGGATTGACGTCGGGGGCGAACTCGCGTTTGACTTCACCCGTATGTGGATCGCGCCCGGTGAACACGCCGGTAGACCGCGGGCGGGCACTGGCGATATCGCCGGACCAGACGAGTCCGTCAATGACGAATATATCCTCGGGACAGAAGTGCCCGGAGGGATGGAGCTTCGACGTCCAAAGCTGCTTACCGTCCTTGGCGGAGAGGACTGCTAAAACGCGTTGCTGCCCGGAGAACAGGATAACGTCCTTGTATAGGATCATCGACGGCGACCAGCCGGTGGGGATGAGCTTGCTACGCTGAACGGGCGTTCGCCATAGCTGCTCACCCGTCCCGTGTTCGAGGCACACGACCGCTTGGCTATCGTGGTAAACCACGCGTTGTCCGTCGGTCACCACCGACAGCGGCACGATCTTGCTCTCGATTCTCCAGAGGACTTCGCTCGTCTTGGCATTGACGGCCAACAGTTCATCGACCGATTCATCCCAGCCCCATCGCTCGCTGGCGCGGTTACGCTCGGTCCAGCAGTTTGCATTCTCCTGTTTATAATCGACCAGCTTGCGGTCGGGATTGACGACCATGAATAAAATCCCCTTCGAGCAGACGAACTCCTCAACGGTCTGGGTATCTACGTAGGTGCGAAGTGTCTTTCCCGTTGCCGCGTCAAGGGCGCTCAGCGGAGCGTTAATACCGAGCGTTGTATAAACTTCCTCCCCGACGGCAACAAGACGGCGTGTCAACCTCGTCGGGCCGCTCTTGAGTGGGAATAGGTGGTTATACCACTGAGGCAGCGCTCGCTTCCACAGCACGGTCCCGTTGAAGGCGTCTCTTGCTATTAAGGCCCATTTGGGCGGAAGCTGGATCGAATCTCTCGGGCCTTCATCCAGAATATAGAAAATTCGCCCGTTGGCCGAGACGAGCGCGTTGAGACTCGCCGAATGTTCGTGGCTCCGCGCCCACTTCGGACTGCCGACCCACTGCATCCGTCGAGGTGGGCCGACCGCCGTATCATGGGATACGGCGGTGCCGCTGGCGTCGTACAGATAATGCGTCCATTCGTCCAGCTCCTTCGGACGCGGCTTGACGGTCTTCTGCCAGGTGTCGGCCTTCTTGATATAGGCGACGCCATTGGGAACCAGAACGCGCATGACTTCGCTGATGGGGATTTCTTCGAGATCCTCCGAGATGACGAGGTTGACGAGGTTGTCGATGTACGGGATGCGATTGCCGCTCAGTTGGTCAATAGAGACCGGGCCGTAAAGATTGTCAGAGAAGAGATGTTCACGGGCCTTTTCGACATTCTCCATATTTGTATCCAAGCCGTGCACCATATAGCTATCGTTCGCGTGCAATGCGGCGGTCAAGCGACCCTCCCCGCAACCGATATGGACAATGAAGCCGCCTTTGACGCCCGTCGCATCCAGAATCTTCATCGCTTCCTGCTCGATCTGCTGGCCATTGGCCCCTGTAGCCATCAGAAATGCCACGAGCAGATAAACATACACATTCGATAACAGAGTTGGCTTCTTCATGAGTCTTGACCTTTCATTTGGGAGGTGGGAATTTTTTTTTGTTCCTTCACGTTTGCATGTAAGCCACCAAATCTACACAAGCCACCTTTCGCTCCAATCTGAGTTCAAAGGTGATCAGGATTATACGATTTCATTCTGATTTAATCAATACGTTTCTCTCGACAAACAGGTGTCGGGCGAGTCATTCTTTGACAACTCGATATCTCGCTGATAGGCTGTCGCCTGATTGATGGTGAATTGAGCCGGTGGCCTTTGTATAGTGTAAGGAATTTTGCATAATGTTAGCCGACGGCACGATAAAACGCATGTTACACAAATCCGGATTCGATGAAAGCCGGGTCAGTCCCATCGGGGCCGGGCTCTATAACGATTCCTACACGGTGGACTCGGACAAAGGCAGATTTGTATTGAGAGTGGCGCCCCCGGATAGTTCGCCGAAGGTGTTTTACGAGATCGATATGATGAAGTCCGAGGTCACGATCCACCGGCTTGTCCGAGAATATACCAATGTCTCCATCCCGGAGATCATCTATCACGATTTCTCACGGGAGATCATCGGCAGGGATTATCTCATCATGGAATATCTCGAAGGCCATCCCGGCTTGTTTGATGAAAGGGAACTGGGCCGATACGTCAGGCAGATTCACGCGATCCATTCAGAGAAATTCGGTTATCCCGAACGAGCAGCGCCCACAGCAAAGAGCTGGCCTGATATTTTCCATGCGTATGTCGAGTTGATTTTCAAGGACTGTCTTTCTTGCGGTGTTATCGATCCCAGCGAGTACAATCACTTCATGTCGATTTATGAAAAGCACGAAAGTGCTGTCGTTGATGTCTCGCCGTCCCTGCTCCATCTTGATTTATGGGCACAAAATATTCTCACTATAGACGGCAAAATAAGCGGCATCCTCGATTTCGACCGCGGCCTGTACGGCGATCCGGAGCTTGAATTTGCCGTGCTGGACACCTACGGTTACAGTACGCCGGAATTTTTTGAAGGATATGGTGTACCCCGTCCAAACGATGGTGTTGCTCAAATCCGCCAGAGACTCTATATTGTGTATGAACTGATCAAATACGCATTCATCCGGGTAGCTCGCGGCAAGAGTATGTCAACCGGTCGAAGTCACGTGGCGCAGTGCAAGAAAATACTGGAAGGGCTTGAATAAGCATACGTATTTTTGAATGGAGTGTTATGGTTAACGTTATTACGATACCTGCACTCGGCGATAATCTGATGTACCTCGTTCGCTACGGCGGAGACGATTCGTTCGTCGTCGATCCCGGCGACGCATCCTCCGTTTTGAAGATTCTGAAAAAGCACAGTTTGAATCTCAGGGCGATTCTATTAACGCATCATCACTGGGACCACGTGGCCGGCGCCGGAGCATTGAAACGAAAAACAGGCTGCGAAATCGTTGCCGGTGAGGGCAGAGGATCGCGTGACGTCGATAAGGTCGTGGAGGATGGTCGGATTCTGGAAATGGGTAAGGCGAGGATAGAAGTTCTTTCGACGCCGGGACATACGCGCATGTCCGTCTGCTACTACCTACAGCCGTCGAACGAGAATCCGAAGGGGATGCTCTGGACGGGGGACACGTTATTCATTGGCGGGTGCGGCAGACTATTCGAATGCGATCCGCAGGCGATGTGGGACTCATTACTCGAGCTGGCCTCATTGCCCGATGAGACGCTCGTTTACTGCGGACATGAGTACACGTTGGAAAACTACGAATTCGCTGTGAGTATCGAGCCTGATAACGAGGTTATCCAACAGCATCTGGATGAAGTCAGGCAGGCGAAAAGGCGAGGCGAGCAGACGGTGCCTTCGACAATACGACAGGAGAGAGCGACGAATCCGTTCTTGCGCGCGGGGGCGCCGGAATTGAAGGCCGCCCTCGGCATGACGAACACCCGGGCCGTGGAAGTCTTTGCCGAATTGCGACGGCGAAAGGATGTCTTTTAAGGTGGGTAGAATCATTTGGTATTCCATCGTGGAAACGTTTGCATAGGCATTACGTTTTTGATAGACTCCGGCTCGAAGATAAGAATTTATAAGGAGAGTATGATGCTTATCGTCCATGTATTCGTTCACGTGGTGCCCGATCAGGTGGAGGCCTTCATGACGGCGACGCTTGAAAATGCGCAGCAAAGCGTTCAGGAGCCGGGCATCGCTCGATTCGATGTCCTTCGGCAGAAGGACGATCCCACACATTTCGTCTTGGTGGAAGTCTATCGCACGCCGGATGATCCGGCCAGGCACAAGGAAACCGCACATTATCAGAAATGGCGTGACACCGTGGCCGAGATGATGGCCGAGCCGCGCACGAGTGTCAAGTACGAGAACGTCTTTCCCGACGAGCAGGGCTGGGAATGATGGCGACGTTTTCCAATCATTGAGAGTCTGTGATGAGATTTGAATTTGCAACCGCGACACGTATCCTCTTTGGTCCTGGGACGATCGATGAGGTTCCGTCCTTATCGGCGGAGCTTGGCAAACGTGCATGTGTTGTTACCGGCCGAACCGGCAAGCGAACTGGGCCGTTGCTCGAACGGCTCAAAAATTGCGGAATCGAATCTGTAGTATTTCATGTGGATGGAGAGCCGACGACAAAGTTAGTCCGAGCAGCGGTGGAGTCCGCTCGTCGAGCCACATGCGACCTTGTTATCAGCATGGGAGGCGGAAGCGTGCTCGATACGGGCAAAGTCGTAGCCACAATGCTGACCAATACCGGCAAGCTGGAGGATTATCTGGAGGTCGTCGGCGCAGGCAAGGCCCTGACACAGGCTGCCGCACCGCACATCGCGATCCCAACGACCGCCGGGACCGGCGCCGAGGTAACACGCAACGCGGTGCTGGGTGTGCCCGAGCATCGGGTCAAGGTCAGCATGCGCAGCCCATTGATGCTGCCTCGTCTGGCCGTAGTCGATCCCGACCTGACGCATTCCATGCCGCCATCCGTCACCGCCCTAACAGGTTTGGATGCGCTGACCCAGCTTATCGAGGTCTATGTTTCCAACAAGGCCAATCCACTGACGGACGGCCTTTGTCGGGAGGGACTCAAGCGGGCCGGGCGTTCGCTGCTGAAAGCTTATGAAGACGGCAGTAATTCGATCGCTCGTGAGGATATGGCCATAGCGAGTCTGTTTGGCGGACTGGGTCTGGCCAACGCCAAGCTGGGGGCGGTGCACGGCTTCGCCGGCCCGTTAGGCGGCATGTTTTCCGCGCCCCACGGCGCTATTTGCGCCCGGCTTTTGCCGTTCGTCATGGAAGCCAACGTCCGGGCGTTAAAGAATCGTGAGCCGGACTCGATGGTTCTGTCACGGTATGATGAAGTCGCTCAACTGCTCATGGGCCAAACCCCGGCACGAGCAGATGACGGCGTAAGATGGATTCGGAATTTGTGTGCGGCTTTGAACGTCCCTTCATTGGCCGAGTTCGGATTATCCGAGCGGGATTTTCCGGCGGCCGTTGCGAAAGCGCAAAAGTCGAGCAGTATGAAGGGCAATCCGATCAAGCTCACGGATGACGAATTGCTTGGAATTCTTAAGGAAGCCTGTCACACATCGATATGAAACTCGAAATTTTGTAAGGATAAGTCACTTCTATGAAAGTTGATCTTCACTACGGCAAAGGCACGGTGTCACTGCAAATCCCGGAAGCGAACCTTGGCCCGATTATACGGCCTTGGCAGGACGAGGGAGGCGCGGATAATGTCACGCTCGTCCGGCAGGCGATGACGGGCGAGGACGTTGAACATTTTAAGGAAGAGATTGCCGGAAAGCGGCTTTGTGTCCTGCTGGACGACGGCACGCGCGATAATCCCTTTGAGGATATCTTTAATCCGTTGTTCGGCGCGCTGCGAAACAGCTCGTTCGTCCGGCTCCTGATCTGCACCGGAACGCATGATCCCGACACGTCGGAAAATGAAAGTATCACAGCGCAAATCGTGCAAGCCGCCAAAGAAGCAGGAATGACCGATTTCGAGATACATGCTCATGATTGCCAGCGAGATCGGTTCATGAATGGGGGCGTCACATCGCGAGGGACACGAGTTCTATATAACGGCCTGGTCGATGATGCGGAAGTTTTTCTCGTACTTTCAGATGTCAAAGTTCACTATTTCGCCGGCTATTCGAATTCGGTCAAGAATTTCGTGCCCGGGATATGCGCCTTCGAGACGGCCGAGCACAATCACAGCTTAGCGCTTGACGAGACATCCACATTCGGCCGCCACCCATGGCATCCAGACGAGAGCCGAAGAAGCAATCCGCTTGCCGAAGACGGGCGTGAAGGAATGCACATGATCGCAAAAGATCGGCCCGTTTTCACCCTGACAACGATCACGACGTCCAGGCAAATCCGCTGGGTGCGCTTCGGACCGGTCGAGCCGGTGACGGCTGAGGCGTTTGTCACCGTCGATCGGAAGAATACGCATACGGTGACGCCTCACGGACGGCTTATCGTATCGCCGGGCGGACTGCCGAACGATATTGACCTGTACATTGCCCAACGGGCGCTCGAGCTGACCAAGAACGCCGTCACCGACAACGGCGAGGTTTTGTTTTTGGCGGCGTGCCCGAACGGAATCGGCGAGGAAAAGACGATGGAAAACTTCTATAACCGTCTGACCCTGCCGATTGATGAGGTCCTCCAATCGATTCAAAGCGAGTATAAACTGTACAGTCACAAGCCCTACAAATTCGCCCAAATGATCCGGCGGTTGCGACGCATCTGGATGCATTCGGAAATACCCGACGACCTGATCGAGGCGGCCCATTTGTATCCCACGCATGACCCGCAAGCCGTCGTGGACGGCTGGCTGGCCGGACAGCTGGATACTAAAATCACAGTCGTCGATGGCGCCAACAAAATCGCGCTGTACGCGGGAGACTCGGTTTTTTAGTCGAAACCTTTTCAAAGTTCCGGCGTGTAAAACAGATGCCCGCCGCACCGGCAGTCGGAAGCGCCGAAGTCGGGTATGGCCAACTCAAACATTCCGGCGAGACTTTTCGCCACTTCGCATTCGCATCGGCGCGGTCCGGCCATCGTGATCGCTCCGAGCATCGGGGCTTTCGTTGACAAATAATCGATGTGCCATCGCAGGGATTTGGTTTTCTTACTGTGTCGTTCGAGTCGGGCCGAGAGATTGCGCTGGGCGCTCCCTACATAGAAATAGATTCCTTCTCGAAAGAGAAACCGTCCGAGCTTACCCACGACAATATACCGGTCTCTGGGCAGGTGGAACACCGCGATGTACACGCCGCTATCCAAATTGTGTGACAAGTTTTTATAAAGATAAGTCGTTAAAGTTCATGGAGCATTTTGACCGCTTGCTTGACGGCCATCTCGGCGGCTTGCGGTGCGAAGGGACTGCTGGTGATTTCGTAACCGCCTTCGACGTGCAAATGCTTAGGCGCAATGTATCCGGCCGCACCGTTGCAATGTGCAATCACGAACGTATGCTCGTACGGCGAAGCGGCCTTAATGGACATGCCGATCTCCGTCAACACTTCCGCCCCGAGACCCACGAAGGCGATGTCACCCACGCGCGCGGCGCTGATCGCCAGTGACGTCGGTGGGGTGTCTTTCTTGATCTCGAGCGAGCCTCGCGGCTTGCCGGGTAGTTCGAGCGTGACAAAGGCGCTGCGAATGTCCCCGCCGCCCGAGATCTCGTCAATGTCCCGAAAGACATGCACGACTTCCTCGCCCAGCAGCGTCCCCAACAGCACCGGCTCGGGGATCCAGCCCGGCTCGGTATTGATCGTGGGGAGCACTCTAAACCAGGGATCGATATTGCCCGAAGCGCCGGCGAACGCCCCGGCGATGACGTCTTGTCCCAAGATTTTCTCGACAAATTGCTCGGCCAGTCCAAGGACGTCGCCACTGACAGTAAGGTTCTTGCCGCCCAAGCAAGTGGCGTGGGTCGCATAGTCGAACAGTGCGGCGATAGTCGTTCCATCCGGTTTGGCCAATTTCATGACAAGGACTTCTTTGTCGGTCGGCCCGTAGGGATTACGTCCGAGCCGGATCGAGCTGTTGCCGGAGCGATCGAATCTCAGCTCGCGCCGATTCATGCCGACCGGCGAGTATCCCACACCTGCGCCGAGATGGATCGGTTGCATGTTGTCGAGCGCCTCGTGAATCACTTCAACGAGCTTTCTTTCCAGCTCTTTCGTATAGTCGAAATTATTCGGGTGTACGGCGTCCTCATCAAGGGTTAGCGTCGGCCCGGCGTGCGTGTGGATCCCGGTTAGCAGAAGCTCGGATGGACTGAGCCCGAATTCCCTTAAAATGGTTTTTCGGAAATGCTCGGCGGTTCCGCCGTAATAGCCGATCAAGTCGCTTGAAACGATGACGAGTCGCCGGCCGTCGTTCTCGAACGCCACAATCCGCGCCGAGAGCGGATCGTGAACACCGTCGGACAGCGCCTTGCGAGCTCCGTAGCCGGCCATCTTCACCGGCTTGTCCGGTGTAATGTCGATCTTCGCCACCCCGGCCCGCAACGCTCCGGAGCGATCCGACGCATGTAAGGGCGAAACCGCCCATAAAAAACCGGTTATAAGGATTATAACGATTGTAGCGATTCGCTTGCGTGAAAGATTCGATCTGATGCTCATAACATGCCTCCCAAATAAGATTTTCTTCATTTATCGCGTCGAGAGCTATTATACGTATCATAGGGCTGTATGCAAACCATCTTCGTGGCCAATTCGTGTTGGACCTTAATTCTACCCCTTTTGGGGGAAATTGGCTTTGTTTTTTCAAATCGGACCGGCGAGATATAACATATGACATGGGATATACGAATTTTTGACATGGATTTTGTTGGTTTATGTGAATTTATGTGAATTTATGTAAGTTTCTGTACATTTTTGAGCACTTTTTAGAAAGATTGAGCCACGAATAAACACAGCGCGGCCTCGGGCTTCGCCCGTAGGCCGCAACCAAAGAATTTGTAGGATAGGTCCGCCTCAGGCGGATTGCCCATGCTGACAATAACCCAAACGTTCATGTT
>Ga0272442_10012292_pt1 | contig 10355 bp, 2 predicted proteins | sample SSMForm2O_FD_200262 | JGI IMG/M metagenome (GOLD analysis project Ga0272442, IMG submission 200262) | Marine sediment archaeal communities from Little Sippewissett salt marsh, Falmouth, MA, United States - SSM-Form-2O | ecosystem: Environmental > Aquatic > Marine > Wetlands > Sediment ... | reverse complement strand
GGCGTGTGCGGGGCGCGGAGGCGGCCGACCCACTGCCCACTCGCGTGCTGGGCCGCACCAAGGCCAACGTGACCATCCTCGGGCTCGGCACGGCGCCCATCGGCGAAGGGCCGGTAGACACCGCGGAGGCGGCGCGAATCTTCGGCGAAGCCATCGACCACGGCGTGACCTACATCGATACAGCCCGCATCTACGGCAACGCCGAGGAGGCCCTGGGGCGCATCCTGCCCAAGCGCCGCGACGGCCTCTTCGTGGCCACCAAGGTGTGGACGGACGAGGGCGCGCGGGCCGAGAAGCTGCTGAGCACCTCGCTGAGGCTCCTCAAGACCGACCACGTGGACCTGTGCCACATCCACAACGTGGGGAACAAGAACCTCGATAAGGCGCTGGGCACGGGCGGCGTGCTCGAGTACCTGCTCAAGCAGAAGGAGGCGGGCAAGGTCCGCTTCATCGGCGTCTCGGGCCACTGCTTCCCCTCCCGCTGGCTGCGCGTGCTCGCGACGGGGCAGATCGACGTGGCGATGCCCGTGATGAACTACGCGGACCGGAACACCTACAACTTCGAGGGCAAGGTGCTGCCCGAGTGCCGCAAGCAGGGCCTGGGGGTGGTGGCGATGAAGGTCTACGCGGGCATCAAGGGCGGCTTCCGCAACCACCGGAAGGGCTCGGTGGGCTGTGCGACGGCGCCCGAGCTGCTCCCCCAGGCGATGGCCTACGCCCTGGACCTCGAGGGCGTGTGCGTGGCCAACGTGGGCCCCTACACGATGGCGCAGGCGCTTCAGAACATCGAGTTCGCCCGGAAGTACAAGCCGCTGAGCCAAGCGGAGCGCGACAAGCTGCTGGACCTGGGAGAAGAGATGGCTCCGAAGCTGGGCGCGCGCTACGGCTCCCCTGCCTGAGCCCGCTCAGACATTCTCGGGCGATCACTTCCCTGCGAGGCAGAGGATTCTGCCGTCGGTCGTGGCCACGTAGAGGCGGCCGGCGGCGGCTGCCATGCCGTCGAAGACGGGCGGCGCGGGCAGCGGGCATTCGCCTGCCTTCTGGCCGTCCGCTGCCGAGACGGCCCAGAGTGTGGCGACCTGCTTGCCGAGGAATGCGGCCTCCTGCTGCTCGATGAGCTTGCGGCTGGCGGCGAGGCTCTTGCCCAGTGTGCGCTCGTCGAGCACATCGCGCGGGCCGGCGATGAGCAGCGTGTCGCCCGCGAGGGCCATGGCGCGGACGAGGATGGGCACGGATGTGGACCAGGCGTAGTTGGCCTTGTTGGTCACGGGGCCGGGCTGTCCTCGGCTTCGCCTCTTCTTCTTGGGAGCGCCGCGGCGGTCGGCGGGTCTGGCGGTTGGCGCGGGCTTCCATTCCTTGCGGGCGGCGAAGAGGCGGTACTCCATTGGCGTGGTCCATCGGTAGTACTGCGGCTGGCGGCCGAAGGCGTAGACGTGGTCGTCGCCGACGCACATGATCCGCCCCGCTGGCGCGTGCTTGCCGGCGACGAAGTAGCCGCACCATCCGCTGCCCCAGGTGCGGCCGTAGAGCCAGTAGGTGCGGTGGAACCAGGTGTCGTCGAGGAAGCCCGTGGGGCAGAACAGGTGGGTGCCTTCGCCGCCCTGGGCGCGGCCCTCGAGCGGGCTGGAGAGCGTTGGCCCCATCGCCAGGCGCTTGCCCTCGAGATCGAAAGCCTGGGAGCGCATGTAGAGCCGCGTGCCGTCGGTGCTCACGATGTCGGGGCGGCCGACGGGCATGTTGAGCCACTTGACGAGCTCCTGCACGTTGTTGCCCGTCTTCGGATTCCGGTCGTCGAGGGCTGTCATGGAGAGCAGCTTACCCGTCGCGGCGTCCAGGCGATAGAAGCGCATGCCGCCGTCCACGAAGAGCGACCTGCCCGCCGCGAAGTGGGCGACGCCGTCGTGGACCATCACGGTGCCGTGGACGGGCCAGAGCGACTCGATTTGCTCGTAGGACACGATGCGGCGGTCCTCGGGCGCGGCGCGGAAGCGCCAGACGAGCGCGCCGTCGCTGGCACGCAGACAATAGACGGAGCCGTCCGCCGAGCCGAAGAGCACGCGGCCTGCGAAGCAGGTGGGCGGGGAATCGACGCGTCCGCCGGCGGTGAAGTGCCAGAGCCTCTTCCCCGAGTCGGCGGCGAGGGCGTGGACGGTGTGGTCGTCCACGGCGGCGACGAAGAGCCTGCCGTCCGCCACGACGAGGGGGCTCAGGCGGCCGCCCAGATCGGCCTGCCAGGCGGGGCCGAGTGCGGTGGGCACGGAGGTCTTCGTGAAGCCGCTGCGGGCAGGGTCGTGGCGGTAGGTCGGCCAGTCGGCGGAAGGGTCGGGAGACGAGGGTCGAGGGTCGAGGGTCTGACCAAAGGCAGGGCCTCGCTCCAGCCGCACGCCTTCTTCCCCTCGCCCCTCGACACTCGACACTCGTCCCTCCTGCCCTCGTCCCTCCCCCTTGGGTGCGAAGGCGTTGAAGCTGTGGAGCATGGTCTCGGCGTAGCAGATGCAGGGGGCGGGCGGGGTGTAGAGGAGGCCGTTGCAGGGCATGAGGCCGTAGAGGCAGGCGCCGCGCGTCCAGTGGTTGAGGTCCCAGCGCCGCTTGCGGAAGTCGATGAACTCGGCGCCGGTCCGCGAGGTGATGATGTAGTTGGCGGTGGCCCGGCCCGAGTAGCATCGGTGGTGGAACCAGTAGTTCGTCTGGTCCGCTGGGAACTTGTGCTTCTCCTTGCCCGTCTTGAGGTCGTAGGCGACCACGGTGCCGTCGAGGCGGCCGTTCGAGCTGGTGTCGCACCACACGAGTCCGTCGATGACGAAGAGGTTCTCGGGCGAGCTGTAGCCCGAGGGGGGGTGCTCGGCGGTCCAGAGGGTCTTCCCCGTCGCGGCGTCCAGGGCGGTCAGGGTGTCGGGCTTGGTGGCTCCGCCGGTCGACTTGATCATGCCCGAGACCTCGCCACTTGCGAAGAGCACCACGCCGCTGTGGACAACGAGCTTGGAGGCGAAGAAGGAGGTCTGCCTAGCGGGTGCGGGAAGCTCGGCCGAGGCCCACAGCTTGCGCCCCGTCGTGCGGTCGAGGGCGATCGCCTGCTTGCTGACGAAGTTGAAGTAGTAGAGGTGCTCGGGGTCGAGGGCCATGGTGTTGGCTGCAACAACGTCGACGGCCTTCCAGAGGGTCTTCCCTGAATCCGCGTTGAGGGCGAGGATGGTGCGCTTTTCGGCGGGGCGCGTGAGGCGGCCGCCGTCGCCGATGGAGCCGGGGCCGGCGAGCACGAAAAGCACGCCCTCGTCGAGGAGGATTTCCTCGGCGCCCTTGGTGGCGGGGTAGTTGCGGATCGTTGTGCCAGTCGTGGCGTCCAGTGCGGTCACAGGCCCGTGGAGGCCGAGGGTGGCGTAGACGCGGCCGGCCGAGGCGACGAGGCGTCGGGGGGCATCGGCGGGGCCGTCCTTGAGGCCCTTCAGTCGGGTGTACCAGGATGCGATGGGTCGGGTCCACAGGCGCTTTCCGTTGAAGGCGTCGCGGGCGATGAGCGCCCAGCGCGAGGGGAGGTAGATGGAGGCGGTGGAGCCCTCGTCGAGGATGTAGAAGATGCGGCCGGCGGCGGACACCATGGCGCTGAAGCTGGACATGCGGTCGTGGTGGCGGGTCCACTTCGGCCCGCACCGCCACTGGAGGCGCCGGGGCGGCCCCACCACGGTGTCCTGGGCCACCGCGTTGTTGCCCACGTCGTGGAGGTAGTGCGTCCACTCATCGATGTCGGCGGGGCGCGGCTTCACCTGCTTGCGCCCGGCGACGATGGCCACGCCGCCTGGGGCAAGGACGCGCATCGCCTCGGCCTCGGACACCCTGCCCAGGGCCTCGGCGACGAGCAGGTTCACCATGTTGTCCACGTAGGGCAGGTGCACGCCGTCGAAGGTGTCCACGGAGACCGCGCCGCGGAGGCGGAGGGAGCGGATGTGCTCGCGAGCGCGCTGGATGGAGGCCGCATCGGTGTCGAGGCCGTGCACGAGGAAGGCGTCGCCCGCGCGAAGTGCCGCGGTGAGGCGGCCATCGCCGCACCCGAGATGCACGACCAGGCCGCCGCGGATGCTGGCAGCCTCGAGAATCGACTTCGCATCCTGGGCGCCCGCCTGCGCGGTCGCCGCGGCGGCAAGGACCGCCAGGCCGACCAGGGTGCCACACGTGCGTGCTCCGTTGCGTAGCCTCATTCGGGGGTCTCCTGTCACTGGTCGCCCTGCATGCAGACGACCTTGCCGTTCATGGTGCTGATGTAGAGGCGTCCGCGTGCGGCGGCCATGCCGTCCCACACGGGCGGGGCGTCGAGCCGGTACTCGGCCCGCTTCGCGCCGTCGGCGGCTCCGAAGGCGGCGAGCACGCCGCCCTTGCGGCCCTGCCACGCGCCGTGGGGATCCTCGGGGTCCACCACGTCGGGCGAGCCGGCCACGAACAGCGTGTCGGCCGCGCGCACCATGGCGATGATGCGGATGGGGACGCGCTGCTGCCAGACGACCTTCGCCCCAGCCTGCCTGCGCCTGCGAGTCTTGCCTGCCGGCTGCACCGCGCTCTGGGTCAGCGAGGTGCAGGCGAGACGGTAGCCCTTGGCGCCGGGCTTGAAGACGGTCTCGCGGCTGCGCGACGGGTAGATTTCCACGCCGTAGGCCACGCCCTTCCCGAGCACCATGATGCCGCTCGTCATGGAGCGGCCTGCCTTCCAGAAGGTGCGGTTGAACCAACTCGGGTCGAGGTAGCCGCCCGTGGTGAACAGGTGGGTGCCGCGCCGGCCGCCCGCCGACGCGACGCTCATCTGGCGGATGAACACGCTGGCGCCGTCGGTCGCCGGGATGTCGTTGAGCAGCCCGGTCATGGCGAAGCCATGGGTCACGGGCGCCATCTTGCCCGTCTTGGGGTCGGCGTGGTAGATGGTCTGTTGGCTGGCGGCTTTCCCCGTCGCGGGGTCGAGGGCGTAGAGGTGGATGCCGCCATCGAGGTAGGAGCAGCGTCCTGCCGCGAACCAGCACTTGCCCTCGTGCACGAGCACGCTCCCTGGGACGGGCCAGGGCGATTCGAGCTGGCCGAAGGCCATGGCGCGCCGGTTGGCCGGCGCCGCGTGGAAACGCCAGGCGAGCGCGCCGTCGGAGGCGCGGAGGCAGGTGACGCGCCCGTCGGCCGAGCCGAAGATGGCCAGCCCGTTGTGGACGGTGGGCGGGGAGTCCACCCGCGCACCAGCCGTGTGGCTCCAGACGGGCTTCCCATCGTCGGCGTTCAGCGCGTGCACGGTGTGGGCGTCCACGCCGGCCACGAGCACCTTGCCGTCGGCGACCACGAGGCCGCTCGGCCGCGCACCGATGTCCGCCTGCCACGCGACCTTCAGCCTGGCGGGAACGGGGGCCTCCGTAGCGCCGCTCCGCCGGCCGTCGTGGCGGTAGGTGGGCCAGTCATCGGCATTCTCGATTCTCGATTGGGGATTTGCGATTGGGGAGTAGGCAGGCCCTTTCTCCAGGCGCTCACGCTCTTCCCCTTGCTCCTCGTCCCTCGCCCCTCGCCCCTCGGTGGCGAGTGCGTTGAAGCCGGTGATCTTGGCCTCGATGTAGCACCCGCACGGGTGCGGTGCCACGTAGACGAGGCCGTTGCAGGGCAGGTTGCCGAGCAGGCAGCCGCTGCGCACCCAGTGGTTCTGGAAGTTCTCGCCCGTGGCGAGGTCGACGAACTCGACGCCTCGGCGCGACGAGAGGAGGAACCGCTCGGTGATGCGGTTGCGGTAGCAGCGGTGGTGGTGGCCGACGTTGAAGACGTCCTTCGTGCGAAGCTCCTTGCGAAGCTCGCCCGTCCGCAGGTCGAGCGCCTGGATGCGGTAGTCCACCTTGCTCGGGTCCTTGGCCCGATAGCCGTTGCCCCACACGCGGCCAAACTCCGTCGCGGCGTTCACGTGGGTCCACACCGTGTCGCCCACGACGAACAGGTCGGGCTGCGTGCAGTGGCCCCAGGCGCCGTAGGGGTGCTTCCACATCTGCCGCCCGTCCTGGGCGTCGAAGGCGTAGAGCGTGCCGGGCATGGTGTGGTAGGTGTGGTGGGTGTTGGGCTCGGGCTGGGCCAGGAGCACTACGCCGCCGTGGTAGACCATCGTAGTGAGGAGGTATTCGTACATGCCTGCGAAGCCGAGCTTCCGCACGGCTCCTTCGGGGAGTGTGGGGCGGTCGATGCGCCAGGCGCGCGTGCCGTCGGCGGCGGTCAGGCACTCGACGGCTTCCGTGGTGAGCACGAGGACCCGCCCGTCGCCCGCGGCCAGCTCGAGCCGCCCGAACGGGTCCTGGCCCCTGCCGGCACGGATGCCTGTGAACGGCCCCTTCTTCCAGAGCAGGCGGCCCGTCGCCGCGTCGATGCCGCACACGTGCTTGCCCGGCGGCGGCGCGGGGAGCTTGTTCCGCTCGGTCACGGGCGGGCGGAGCTTCGCAGGCGGGTTGATCGACACGATGAGCCGCCCGTCCGAGCACAGAACCTCACCGGCGTTGGCCGTCTCGGCATACACGCGGAGCGTCTTCCCCGTTGCTGCGTCCAGGGCGGTCACGGGCGCACCGGCCCCGAGCGTCGCATACACCGTGTCGCCCACGGCCACCAGGCGCTTGCCCACGTGGGGCGGCATGGTGAAGCGCCCTGTGGTCACCCCTCGGCCCTCGCCCTGGGTGCCGCTGAAGTCCTTCGAGTCCCACTGTGGCACGGGCCGCTTCCACAGGAGCACGCCGCTGAAGGCGTCGCGCGCGGTGAGGAACCACGTGCTCGGCACCGTGCCGTCCACGCAGGTGAGCGTCTCGTCCACGATGGCGAAGAGGCGCCCGTTCGCCGACACCATCGCGCTCACGCTCGGCGTCCAGCCGTGGCTGCGAGCCCACCGCGGCCCCGCCGTCCACTGGAGATGGCGCGGCGGCCCCGCCACGCGGTCCCTCGCCACCGCGTTCCCGCCCGCGTCGTGGAGATGGTGAGTCCATTCATCGATGTCCTTGGGCCGCGGCTTGACGGTCCGCGTCCACGTCCCATGGGGACCTCTCAAGCACACGACACCGCCGGGGGCGAGCACGCGCATCACCTCGTCGGCGCCGACGCCGCCCGCGTCGTCCACGACGACGAGCTTCGCCAAGCGATCCACGTAGGGCAGCGCCTTGCCATCGAGGGTGTCCACGGACACCGGGCCGTAGAGCCCGAGGGCGCGGATGTGCTCGCGGGCCTTCGCGATGCGGGCCGGGTCGCGGTCGAGGCCGTGGACGAGGTAGCTGTCGCTCGCCCGCAGAGCGGCCGTCAAGGCGCCGTTGCCGCAGCCGAGGTGGACGACGAATCCGCCCTGGACGCCGGCCGTCGCCAGGATCTGCCGTGCCTGCTTCGCGGCCTGCGCATCGTCGGGCGTCCCCGCTGCGTGGCTCGCCGCTGTCGCGCACACGACCATGCCGGAACAAACGAGCAGAAGGAGCTCGAGCCTGTGCCTGCGCATTCCCGACACCATGATGGGGCTCCTCAGAGAATCGATGAGCGTACGCCACACAGGCAAGCCCCGCTCGGCGGGCCATCACTTCCCTGCGTAGCACACCACGCGGCCATCCACGGTGGTAAAGTAGAGCCTGCCCGAACAGGCGGCGAAGCTGTCGAACACGGGCGAGGCGGCCAGCTCGCACTCCGAACGTTTGCTGCCATCCTCCGCCGACACCGCCCACAGGTGCACGGGCTTGCGCGGCTTGGGAGCGGCCAGGTCGCCCACGTCGCTCGGGCCGGCGACGAACAGCGTGTCGCCCGCGAGCGCCATGGCGCGCACCAGGAACGGCAGGGGCTTCCCCCAGCAATAGTCCACGCGGGTCCGCGAGCGTCTCCGCTTTCTCTTCGCCTGTGTCCCTTGGGGCTTCGGCGTAGCGACGAGCTTACGGTGTGCGGCGAAGAACTGGTGCTCGGCGTTCAGCCCGGGATGGCTGCCAATGATCGCGTAGCTCTTCCTGCCGAAGCCGTACACGCGCTCGCCGGCCACTACGAGGAGCCGGCCCGAGATGCGGGCATTGCCCGCCGACGGCCAGCCTCCGTAGCCCGTGCCCATGGCCGTGCCGAGCTGCCAGTAGGTGCGGTGCCACCACGCGCCGTCCACGAACCCCACGGAGCTGAACAGGTGCTCGACGTCCTGCGCGAGCGGCTCGAGGCTCCAGCTCAGCCGCTGGTGGCGCATGAAGAGCGACTGGCCGTCGGTGGACAGCACGTCGGGGATGGCGCCGGGCATGCGCGCCCCCTTGATGACGTCCTGGGGCTCGCGGCCCGTCTTGGGATCTCGGTCACAGATGCGGCGGCTGGCCACCTGCTCGCCCGTGATGGCATCCACCGCACACACGGCGAGGCCCTCGTCGACGTAGGACGACCTGCCGGCCGCCGCGTAGGCGATCGCGCGTCCCGCTCCCTGCGGGTCGCGGCGCACCAGCACCGTGCCGTGCAAGGGCCACACGCTCTCGATCTGGCCGTAGGCGACCACCTGCCGCTGCTCGGGTGCCACGCGGAATCGCCACACGAGGGCGCCGTCCTTCGCTCGCACGCAGTAGATGCAACCGTCCGCCGAGCCGAAGTAGGCGCGGCCCGCGTGCAGCGTCGGCGGGGAGTCCACGCGGCCGCCGGCGGTGAAGTGCCACAGCGGCGAGCCGTCCTCGGCGCGCAGGGCGTGCATGGTGTGGGCGTCCCGTTGAGCCACGTAGAGCCTGCCGTCTGCCACCACGGGGGCGGTGAGCGGGCCGGCCAGCGCCTTGCTCCACCGAGGCCCGAGCGTGGGGGGCAGTGCCGCCTTCGTCGCGCCGGTGCGCGCCGCATCGTGGCGATAGGTCGGCCAGTCCTCGGCATTCCCGGCGGCGGGTTCGCTGCCTGCGGGTTCGCCATAGGCAGGGCCGCGCTCCAGGCGGGCCGCCTGCTTCGCGGCCCCTGCCTGCTGCCGCTCCGCGGCCAGAGCGTTGAAGCCGCTCAGCTTCGCCGCGATGTAGCACGCGCACGGATGCGTCGGAGCGTAGACGAGGCCGTTGGCCGGCAGGATGCCATACTGGCATCCCCCGCGCACCCAGTGGTCGGCCACCGCGCGGTCGGCGTCCACGTCCAGGAACTCCACGCCCGCGCGGCCCTGGATGATGTAGTTCACCGTGGCCTTGTCCCGATAGCAGCGGTGGTGCCCGAAGCCGAGCGTGTACTTCTTCTGGTCGGGGCTGCGCTCGGCCACCACCTTGCCCGTCTTCACGTCGTAGACCTTCGTGATGCCCGGCTGGCGGCCCCAGGCCAGCACGCCGCTGTAGACCTTGCCGCCGATCACGAAGACATCCACGGGTGAGTTGAAGCCCTCGTGGCACGGCACGGTCCAGAGCTTCTCGCCCGTCGCGGCCGAGAAGGCCATCATCTCGCCCTCGGTGAGTTTGTGGTTCGCGGAGACGCGCCACTCGAGCTGCGCCGCGTCCTCGCCGCCGGTGTCCACCGGCTTGCCGCGGGCGCGGTCGGCCGAGATCACCACCCCGTCCGCCACCACCAGCGTGGGCGTCAGCCAGGCGTAGCGCTGCCGCACGGACGGGCGCTCGGCCCGCCACACCACCTCCCCCGACCGCGCCCCCAGGGCCACCACGTGGGTCTCGTTCTGGCAGAACACGCGGTCGCCGCTCGCGATGAGCGTGAGCGGCAGGATACGCACGGCCTCGGCGTCCTGCTTCTTCCAGAGCAGGCGGCCCGTCTTCGCGTCGAAGGCACGCACGTGCTTGGGCGGGTACTGCGTGACGTATTCCTGGTAGCCGCCCCGCCACAGGTCAAACTTGCGGAGCACCTTGCCCGTCGTGGGGCTGGGCTCCTCGAGCGGGGCCGCCACCACGGCGTAGAGCACCCCGTCGTGGCAGACGATCTCGTGGGCGTTCTCCGTGCCCTCATACGAGTGGACCACCTCGCCCGTAGCCGCGTCGAGCGCCGTGACGCCCTTGCCGTAGCCGAGGGTGGCATACACACGGTCGCCCACGGCCACCAGGCGCCGGGGCAGCTCGGCGGGGCCGCTGCGGAAGGGCCGGAGCTGATTCTCCCACGGTGAGACGGGCCTCTTCCACAGCAGCACGCCGCTGAACGCGTCGCGCGCGACGAGCATCCACTTCGAGGGCGCGGCCACCGCCGCGATCGGCCCTTCGTCCACAATCGCAAACAGCCGCCCCGCCGCCGTCACCACGGCGCTCACGCTCGCCAGGTGGTCGTGGCTGCGCGCCCAGCGAGGCCCCGCGACCCACTGCGTGTAGCGCGGCGGCGCCACGCGGGTGTCCCGGGCCACGGCGTTGTTGTCCGCACCGTGCAGGAAGTGGGTCCACTCGTCGATCGCCTTCGGCCACGGCTCGGCCAGCTTCTCC
>Ga0272442_10012291_pt1 | contig 10356 bp, 4 predicted proteins | sample SSMForm2O_FD_200262 | JGI IMG/M metagenome (GOLD analysis project Ga0272442, IMG submission 200262) | Marine sediment archaeal communities from Little Sippewissett salt marsh, Falmouth, MA, United States - SSM-Form-2O | ecosystem: Environmental > Aquatic > Marine > Wetlands > Sediment ... | reverse complement strand
CATTTAATTTCGGAATGGACGGCCCAGATTTGGTAAGTGCAGGTTACGATGGTGTCTTACCGTTAGTTAATGCTCCAAAACTTATGCAAAGGCTCTTTAAGACATTTATTAACCCATACTTTATGGTAGGTTTCTGGGGACCAGGTGGCGACCTTGGAAAAGTAGGAGAATATAACACTAGAACAGTTTCATCAATAGAATTAAACCCATCATTTATGTGGCTGGAAAGCTGTTTCTGCGGTAAAATAACAGGTATGTATCCAGATACGGTTGTAGGTCAATCTTTTTTAACCTCGGGTGTTAATTCACTTGTTGCTTCAACAACTGGTTCAAACATACCTGGTGGTTATCTAGAACCAAAGAAATATATGTTTGATACGCGTATATCGACAAAGAGAGCGCAAAGGCAAGCTGAGGCAGATGCTGAACAAGATATTTATCCAGATTTCCACTTCGGTTTAAAAATATATAGTGATATGTGTAACAACTTAAAAGAAGATGTCAGTGTTGGACAAGCTTTCAGAGATGCAAAAAACATTTATCTTCCAGAAGATGCTGATTGGCAATTATGGTGGAGCCCACCTTTATCTGCATCTAGTGCAGGTGCAGGATCAGGATATAGCCCTCATATGAGCGCAAAATATACTTCATACCATGAATATGTACTTTATGGTGACCCAGCATTTAATCCATATATGCCAGATGAATAGAGTAAAAACTCTCTTTTCTTTTTTTTATTTATATACTGAAAGTACTAGTTAATAAAAAAAGTTTTAGGAAGAATATCCTCCTAACATTAAACTTGGATCGCCTAATAATACCCATTGTTGTACTGTTTTTGGATGTCCTGATTCCAAATCTGTCATATCAAATGTGTTTATATAACTAGCAATAGCCTGAGAATAAGCATCTCCTAATATTTCATGTCCGTGTTCACCGTATTGTCTGAAAAATTCGATTGATATCCATCCATCCCCGCCTCCTATTGTCAATACTTTACCAGGCATACCATAACCTAGCCCTGTATTGCCCATAGATGCTATTGCTCCGCCGTTAGGATTTCTGACTAATCTCCAACTGAAACATTCTGGAACGGGGGTTCCATGACACCACATATATCTATTAGGTGCATTTTTAAATAAATATGGTAGTCCATCTAACATACCGAATATCATTGAAACATTGAATTGGCTATTGTGACAGCCACCTACTACAACCACTGGTAGTTTTTCATTGTTTGATAGAGTATCAATCGGAAATGCAGGTCTTCTAATAAAAGGTGGAAATGGAAATAATGTTGTAACTTCTAAACCAGTTACACTACCATGAGCTCGGTTTCCAGGACATCCAGGATAATGATCAGCCCATACATTAGGGCTACCATGCCCTGAAAAGAATAAAAAACCACTTCCTTTATCCAGCTCAGTTAAAACATCATCTTGTCCTGTTAATTTACCATTTGAAGTCCATATTATTTCTTTTTCAAAATCTTCCATATAGTACATGGCACCGCCACGACCATAAAGTGATTTTTCACCAGTTACCCATTCACCTTCATAATACATTTCTGTGTCATTTCTCCATTCTGAAAAGATAATATTTCCTGACATATCTTTTATCCAGACATGAATGTCGGTGAGATTTCCATATGGTTTTGGATCATATGATTTACCACGTATAGTTAAAACACCGTTTACATAGCTTATGTTTGCCCATGGATTGAAATCATTGTTGTATGCCTCTCCTTCATTTGGAGTATAGGTATAATCATTATAACCGAGGACATTTCCTGGAGATATTGAAACAATCTCTGCTATTGGAGGAGCAGGATAACCAGCTTGTAATTCTGGGAATAAATGATCGTCGTGGTTAAAAGTAATTTGAGTCTCCTGGGTTCTATCAATTTCAATATTTATCGTATCAACAGGCCCAGCTTCACCTTCAGGATTTATACTTTGAGCATAAACAACATAATTATCATTTGGAAGGCCTGTCGTGTCCCACTCAATATTAAGATCTTGCTGGTCTAGGAATCCATCGCCTGATATAACTGTAAACTTGTTAAACCAATCTGAATCCTTTATCTCATTTGTCTCATAATTTATAATTTTATCAACTAGTGTTTTTACCTCAGAAATACTTCTACATGCAAGTCTTCCTAGAGCTACATCTGGCATCATATCAATGTTTTTATCATCCTCAACACCTGGTTTTCTCCATGCTGCAAAAATACCATCTTCATTTGGATCCCAACTTGAAAAAGCACCCGTTCCGTCATAGATATCTGCAAAGTAAAGATCACTGATTACCCCTGGATCATGAAGGACATCTTCGGAATCTAATGGAAATTTAGGATTATCATAAAGATTTGTATAGCGAACAGGTAGATACCAATATTTTGCTCCTTCATTACAGTTATCTTTAGGTTTTGCAAAAATCTGGGATTTTAGACCGCCTACTAAAAGTACATAAGTTATATTATTTTTTTCAACTGAGTCTTTTATAAAATATTTGAGCTTTTCAGATTTATCAGCACCATCATATTCTCTATATATCTCTTCAGTTGTCTTTAAAAATGTTTTTATGTTGACATCGTTCTTATGATTGACTAATCTCTGAAGTTGTTTTTCAAAAGCCCCTGGGGCTATGATTACTAAATCATATTCTTCATCAATTGACTTTGAATTTGTTTCTTTTTCTTCAAAGTCAATCTTTATATCACAACTGTCAAGAATCAATATTTTATCTTCATGAGGGATATATCTAACTGGATAAATCGGGACCGTTAAAAATATAACTCTTTTATTTTCACTATTTAAACCACTACGCAGACTATACTCGTACCAATCATTTGGGTATGGCTCACTACTAGAATATATTGATAAATCTTTTTCCTTTTCAACATAAGATTCTGTCTGCAATGTAACAAGAGGTAATAGACTAGGAGAGGGAATTATTTCTTTGGTGATTTGTTTTTCAACTATTTTTCCAGGAATCATTTCTACATTGACATTTCGAGCTCCAAAAGGCAATTCAAAAGTTTTAATTATCTTTGGAAGCATCGGCTCCCCGGGTGTCATTTTATAAGTATTCACATCTTCAAGAGTAATTTCTATATAATTATCAATATTCTTCTCACTTATTTGTATTTTTGATATATCAAATGTTGTTTCCATAGTCTTGATTTTAAAATCAGTTACACTACTATCATTCGTTGCTAATACTCCAATACTACTTGCTATTAAAAATCCTACTACCATTATTGATAAAATTTTTCTCATTCTTTTTTTACCCCCATTTTCACAATACCTATGCAGATTACAATTTATCTTCGCATATAAATGTTTTTATTTAATATTATATGCATTATTTAAATAATTAATTTCCTTAGATTAATCAATAAAGGTGTTGACTAATTTTTTAATGCTTTGTTGTATTAATAACGATATAACTATTATAATCTTAAAAAACATTACAAAAAGTTATTATTACGCTAATTAGTCAGAAACTTTTCTAATAACAACAATTCTTTCTCTTCTTTATTTTGCAGGCTCTTCGCATTCCTCTTCTTCATCATCACTTTCTACTATTTTTGCAACAGATACAACCTTATCTCCTTCGTTAAGCCTCATAATAGTTACACCCATTGTATTACGGCCCTGTATACGGATGTCTTTTACTGGTATGCGTACCATCATACCATTTTTACTAGTAAGCATTATTTCATCTTCATCTACTACTTCTCTAACCCATATAACTTTTCCGTTGCGCTCATTTGTAATAATAGTTCTAACACCCTTACTACCACGATGAGTTTTTCTATAATCTTGAATTGGAGAACGTTTTCCATAACCATTTTCTGTTATAGTTAAAAGATTTCCTTCTTCTTCCACAATAGCCATTGAAACAACCTTGTCTCCCTTTCTAAGACGTATCCCTATAACACCTCTGGTAACTCTACCCATAGGACGTACTTCTTCTTCGTTAAATCTGCAGGCCTGACCATCTGCTGTAGCTATCATAATAGTTTGTTTGCCATCAGATAGTCTAGTAGAGATAAGTTCGTCTTTTTCATCTAGGTTTATAGCTCTTATACCATTAACACGTACATTACTATATGCTGATAGAACTGTTTTTTTAATAATTCCTTTACGAGTAGCAAAAACAAGATAATGTTCATCATCAAACTCATGAATAGGTATAGCTGTTTCTACATATTCTCCTTCTTCCAGTCTTGGAATAAGATTAATTATTGCTTTACCTTTAGCATGGCGACCTCCTTCTGGTATTTTATAACCTTTAAGCCAGAAAGCTTTACCGTAATTTGTAAAAAACATGATATAGTCATGTGTAGAAGTTATAAATGAATCTACCACAATATCTTCTTCTTTTGTCTGCATGCCTCTAAGACCTTTACCACCGCGATGTTGTGTTTTATATGTTTCACAAGGAAGGCGTTTGATATATCCGCTATCAGTGATGGTGATTACAACGTCTTCTACTGGTATTAGATCTTCTACTTCGATATCAATTTCTCCCTCTACTATCTTAGTTCGTCTTTCATCACCAAATTTTTCTTTGATTTCGTTTAATTCTCTTTTAATTTCGTCAAGTATATGCTGTTTATCCGAGAGGAGCCATTCGAGTTTCTGAATTAATTCTTTAGTTTCATTATAATCTTTTTCGACACCTTCTATCTCCATACCTGTAAGCTTCTGCAATCGCAGATCAAGAATTGCTTTTACCTGTACTTCTGAGAATTCAAAACGTTTCATCAGACGCTCTTTTGCTTCATCAACTGTTTTACTTGCGCGTATTATCTTGATTACTTCATCAATGTTTTTCAGGGCAACCATGAAACCTTCGAGTATATGCAGTTTCTCTTTTGCTTTATTCAGCTCGTAATTTGTACGGCGGGTAATGACAAGTACGCGATATTCTATGTAATACATTATAATCTCTTTAAGAGTTAGAATCTTTGGTTCACCCTCAACAATTGCAAGATTCAAAATACCAAAGGTAGTTTGAAAATCAGTATGTTTAAACAACTGACTAAGAACAACATCTTCAATTGCATCACGTTTTAAATCAATTACAATACGCATGCCTTCTCGGTCACTTTCATCTCTAAGATCAGATATACCCTCAATTTTTTTATCTTTTACAAGTTGCGCTATGCTTTTCAAGAGATTAGATTTGTTAACTTGATAGGGAAGCTCTGTAACAATTATTTTTTTCTTCTCTTCACCTTCGATATGGGTTTTTGCACGAACACGTACTAAACCTCTTCCTTCTGAATAAGCCTGTAAAATCCCACCTTTACCATATATAATGCCTCCTGTTGGAAAATCAGGACCTTGAATTATGCTCATCAGATCAGCAGTTGAAATATCCGGTTCATCTATAACGCGAATGGTACCATCAATGACCTCTGAAATATTATGAGGTGCCATATTAGTAGCCATACCAACGGCAATACCTGATGCACCGTTAACTAGGAGGTTTGGTAATACAGATGGAAGCATTACAGGTTCTTTTAGAGATCCATCAAAATTATCAGTCCATTCAACAGTTTCTTTGTCAATATCTTGAAGCATAAGATTAGAAATTTTAGACATACGACTTTCTGTATATCGCATAGCGGCTGCGTTATCTCCATCAACTGATCCAAAATTACCTTGACCATCAACCAACGGATATCTTAATGAGAAATCTTGAGCCATACGAACCATACTATCATATACTGCTTGGTCACCATGAGGGTGATATTTACCAAGAACTTCTCCAACTACACGTGCTGATTTTCTATAAGGCTTATTTGAAGCAAGCCCCATATCATTCATTGCATAAAGTATACGCCGATGTACAGGTTTCATACCGTCACGCACATCAGGTAGAGCACGGCTCATAATCACACTCATAGAGTAATCTATGAATGCTCTTTTCATCTCAGACTCAATCGCACGTACATATTCTTTCTTACCAGTTTCTTCATCAGTCATAAAAAATCACCTTAAATATCCAAATTTGTCACATCTTTTGCATGTATTTCAATAAATTCACGACGGGGCTCTACTTTTTCACCCATAAGTATCGTAAAGAGCTCATCTGCATCAACAGCATCATCAACTGTAACCTTCACCATCATCCGATTCTCAGGGTCCATAGTTGTCTCCCAAAGCTGATTTGGATTCATCTCGCCAAGACCTTTATAGCGTTGCATTCCTACACCTGTTTCCCCAAGTTCTTTTACTTTTTCTAATCTCTCTCTTTCAGAATAGGCATATGCAACCTGCTTGCCCTTAGATAATTTATATAATGGTGGTTGTGCGATATACAAATAACCTTCTTCAATTAAAGGTCGCATATAGCGGAAGAAAAATGTCAATAAAAGTGTACGAATGTGCTCTCCATCAACATCTGCATCAGTCATAATAACGATTTTATGATAACGAGCCCCTTCAATATCAAATTCTTCACCAATACCTGTTCCAATAGCGGTAATTAACGCAAGGATTTCGTTATTTTTTAGGATTTTATCCATACGCGCTTTCTCAACATTTAGAATTTTACCACGTAGTGGTAATATTGCTTGGAATTCACGGTCACGCCCTTGTTTCGCAGATCCACCGGCAGAATCCCCCTCAACAATATACAGCTCAACTTTACTTGGATCTCTACAGCTACAATCAGCAAGTTTACCGGGGAGTGCAGAGGATTCTAATAGGCCCTTACGCCTTGTGAGTTCTCTTGCTTTTCTTGCAGCTTCACGAGCACGACTTGCGTTAACAGATTTATCAAGAATAGTTCGTGCAACAACAGGGTTTTCTTCAAAAAATTCACTAAGTTTTTCATTTGTAAGGCTTTCAACAATACCTCTTACATCAGAATTACCAAGTTTGGTCTTTGTTTGACCTTCAAATTGTGGGTGCCTAACTTTGCATGAAATTACAGTTGTTATTCCTTCTCTGCAGTCTTCTCCGCTAAGACTAAAATCAATACCATCAAACATATTGTTTTTACGCCCATAGTCATTTAAAACACGAGTTAGGGCGCCTTTGAAACCAGATAGATGTGTACCACCTTCATGTGTATTAATGTTATTAGCAAAAGTAAAGATATTTTCAGTGTACCCATCGGTATATTGGATTGCAATTTCGACTTCTACGTCTTCTTTTTCGGCTTTCAAGTAAATAGGATCTGGATGGAGTGGGGTTTTATTACGATTAATATGTTGAACAAACTCACGTATGCCTCCTTCAAACTTGAAAATATCAGTTTTTCCACTGCGTTCATCAGATATTTCTATTTCAAGACCTGCGTTTAAAAAAGCTAGCTCTTTTAATCTATTTGCAATTACATCGTATTTGATGTCAGTAGTTTCAAAAATCTCAGAATCCGGGAAAAAATGTATTGTTGTACCGCTTTTGTCAGATGTTCCTATTTCTTTTAAAGGTTCAATAGCAAAACCATGGTCATATTTCTGATAATATTCCTTTCCATTTCTTCTGACTTTTGCTTCAAGCCATTCTGATAGGGCATTAACTACAGATACACCTACGCCGTGAAGTCCTCCTGAGACTTTGTAGGCTTTATTATCAAACTTGCCCCCTGCATGAAGTGTTGTCATTACAAGTTCTACACCAGATTTATTATATTTTTTATGAATTGAAACAGGTATGCCACGTCCGTCATCAACAACAGTTACAGATCCATCTTTGTTTAAACTTATTAAAATTTTCGTACAAAATCCAGCAAGTGCTTCATCAATTGAGTTATCTACAACTTCATATACTAGATGATGTAGACCTCTTTCATCGGTACTACCTATATACATTGCTGGGTTTTTCTTAACGGCAGCAAGTCCTTCTAAAACCTGGATTGAATCTGTATCATAACCGCTATTTTGCCCTTTTTTTTCTTTGGTCATAGTTTCCACTCCATTTATAGTTTTTACACTAAATCATGTAATTTTTTTCAAGGATTTTTTGATCCCATCTCAAATACAATAATCTGCCACTTTTTATATGGAGTAGAGACTAATAAATCTTGCTATTAAATAACCCCTTAAAACAGTTTTTCTGTAAAAAATTAATAAAGTAATAAAAATACCGAAAATATTATGTTTTTTCAAATCTGAGGGGTTAAAAATATGAGATCATATAAATTAAAACCTAAAGCTATATTGAAAAAAGTCTTTTTTGTGTTTATTATAGTTAGTATTTTATCTATTTTCAGTCCTTTATGTTCTGCTCAATTAGCTGATGAATATGCGCCTATTTTTTATTTTGAAGGTGGAGAAAATTGTTATCCTGTTAGTGTTTCCTATTTATCTGATCTTATCGATATCTCTAACCCAAGTTCTAAAACTATATCTGGTGAAGTTGTAAATTACTATGATAATTCTATGGGAACAGTTAAGGATAATGGTGTTATAGATGATTATAAAAACAAACAGAGTCAATATGGCTATACTGTTTATTACTATGTGGGAACAAGTGGTACTTCTACTTTTATTCAATATTGGATGTTTTATGCTTTTAATGATGGTGAGCACAATCGTCATGAAGGCGATTGGGAGATGGTTGAAGTTGTAATACCGTCTGGTGGAGAAAAATGGGTTGCTTATAGTCAGCATTACAGTGGACAAAGAGCGACTTGGGACCAAGTTGAAAAAGATGGTAATAACATTAAGGTTTATGTTGCTCGTGGCTCTCATGCTAACTATCTGCGTAGTTATTCTGGTAAAGTCGGTATTGCTAGTGATATAGTTGGTGCTAATGGTAAAATCCTCAAGCCGAGTGATTATAGTCTTGTAGAACTTAATACACAATCTTGGCTTAATCAAGATATTTTTTGGGGCGAGATAAATGACGCTAATGATTTTATCTCTGGTAGTGCAGGTCCTCAGGGCCCACAGTATCGTCAGGATATGAACGGCAACTTGATGTGGGATGGAGTATCTTGGGGATCTGGTCTCGTGCAAGCAGATAACACAATCTTTATGCTTGAATGGTTTCTATATAATTTTGTTTTGATTTTTGTTCTGATTGCTTTAGCTACTATTGCTTTGATATGTTTCCGCATTTATCGTCGTTATAAAAAATATGGACTTGGTCCAAGAGTTGTTTCAATGCTTTATATAGATGGAATCAACTTGAAAAGTATTGGTAATATTCTTTGTATTGTTGGTATCATCATAGCAATTATTGGGCTATTTGGACAATGGTATGTTGTTTCTGCTGATATCGATGTAGAAGATGTTGCTGATAATGTTATGACTGATATTCTTGTTATAGATGGTCTTAATGGTGTTCAAATAACTATGCCAGGTGCAGATGGGCCTTCTCCAATGGGCACAATAGCTGTACCGTTTTATTTAATTCTATTAATAGGTTTTATTTTCATGATTCTGGCGGCTATTGGTGTAACTCATAGTAGAAAACTTGGGATGAAATATTTAATGCGTGGGATTAGGCTTATTGTAGTGATTGTAATTATTTTAGTAGTAATCATGTCTATAGGTATGATGGCAGGTGCTGGTGATGAAGGATCCGATAGTTTTGTTAGTGACTTCTTAAATGAAATTTCAAGTAGTCCAATGGGTGGTCAATATTCTTATACAATCCAGGATGATGCTACAGCACAGATAGATGCAGAATGGGGTCTAGGATCTGGAGCAATATTGATATTATTATCTGGCGTTATACTTATGGTTGCTGGAATTCTTGAAATCATGGATAATAAAATATTTTTCGAGACAAAGCAACCAATCGAGAAAAAAGGAAAAAAGAAAGATAAAAATTCAGACTTACAGAAAGATGAAAAATCAGATATAGAACAATAATTTTAATCCACCTCCAAAACTTTTATTTACTACTAAAATATTTATGTTTTTATAAAACAGAGGCGAAAAAATGAGAAAAAACATAATTTTAGTATCAATATTGATAATATTTTTAATGATTGCAACCCCCTTAAGTTGCGGGATGTCATCTTTGATAAGAACAAAAACTAATCTAGGTCCACTTGAAGTGGTTATAACTCATCCAAAGGACGGGGAATATTATGTTTTTAATACATTGATTCCATATAGTGATAAAGCAAGAGAAGGTAAGGCTATTGTCGAATATTGGGCAAATATTGAAATTGATATTCGTGGGGCATGGTCGAGTTCAGAAAACGTGTATATTTATTTTTACATAGATGGTGCCAATGTATCTTCTCTTCATAAAGAAGATGATCATAAATTAAGTGGCGGCTGGTGGGATAGCGCTTCTTACAATGATTGGAAATGGGTTAGAACTAAGGAGCATACTTATAAAGTGCGTGCAATTGATAAAGGAACTGGTGTGG
>Ga0272442_10012289_pt1 | contig 10357 bp, 5 predicted proteins | sample SSMForm2O_FD_200262 | JGI IMG/M metagenome (GOLD analysis project Ga0272442, IMG submission 200262) | Marine sediment archaeal communities from Little Sippewissett salt marsh, Falmouth, MA, United States - SSM-Form-2O | ecosystem: Environmental > Aquatic > Marine > Wetlands > Sediment ... | reverse complement strand
GTGATTGCAAGTGCAACAGTTGCCATAGGCTTTTCACGATATTTTTCAGCGATATTTGAAACCCCTATTCTTCCGGTCGCATTTGTAATGTTGCTTTTAATAGGATTTATATTAATTGTTGGTGTCAAAGAGACAGCATCCCTGACAATAATTTTCATGGCCATTGAAGCAATAGGTCTGGTGATAATCATATTCATTGGGCTACCATATTTCGGGCAGGTCGATTATATGGAGGCCGCCCAAGGCATAAAAGGAATAATTGAAGCAGGAGTGCTGATATTCTTCAGCTATCTTGGGTTTGAGGGGATAACACGTCTTGCCGAAGAGACAAAAGACCCTGAAAAGAACATTCCAAAAGCAATAATGTATTCAATTATAATTACCACCATCATCTATCTATTGGTAGGCATTGCAGCAGTAAGTGTGGTCCCCTGGCAGGAACTGGCAACAGCAAAAGCGCCTCTTGCATTGGTTGCAGAGAGGGTTTTTGGGTCACAGAGCTTTTTGATACTTTCTATAATTGCCCTGTTCTCGACCTTTAATACAGTCCTTGTGATGCTGTTGAGCGGTTCCAGATTGTTGTTCGGAATAGCAGAGAGAAAGGCCATACCTGCTGTTTTCATGTCTGTTCTGAAAAGGTTCAAGACACCATGGATATCAATAATTGCAATTGTTATTGCCTCAATGGTATTTTTATTGCTTGAGGATCTAAAGACAATTGCAAACCTTACCAATTTTACTATTTTTGCGGTCTTCATTGCAATAAATGCAAGTGTGATTTATTTCAGATATAAAAAACCAGTTAAAGGAGGATTCAAGGTACCTCTGTCAATAGGTAGATTTCCGATTATTCCCTTTTTTGGGATAGTCACATCCATATTTATGATCACGAATCTATCAATATTTGTTCTAATTTTAGGATTTATACTGATTATAATTGGTATAGTAGTTGATCTTATATTGAACATCAAATATGAGTAGATAGAATAAGAATCTCATGAATTAAATGTGTTTTTATCAGATTATCTTCCAAACTTCAAGCTCCTGGGTCAATGCTTCCTTTCCATCATAATATGCAACAACTTTTAAGTCGTGAGCAATACCAGGCGACCTTGTCCAAATCCATGAATAAGGGGCTGTATCATCGGAAAACATCAGCTCATCATCAATGTAGAACTCAATCTTTTCACAGTCCTTGTTAGGAATATTTGCCTCTGCTTGGATATTCAATTTTCCTATCACAATTGTCTTTCTTAGATGCACTAGATACCTGGCCTGTGTTCCAGCAATATATAGATTGTTTTGTTTTGGAGTTGTGATTATCACTGCAGGTTCAGCATGCTCTTCTCCGATTGCAATAAAATCAATACCGTTTTCTTCAGGACCTGAGTATCTTTCTGATGAGAATATATCAACTGACTTGTTCCAATGCTCATGGACGCCAAGGCTCTCTGTAAGATATGTTCCATCGCCTTCAGGGTCATAAACCTTCTTTGGGGGTTCAGCAGCCTGGTGTAGATAGTTTTGTGATCCTTCACTATTTACTGCCTCAAAATGAAGGAAATCATACATCACCGAATCAATTGCAACTGGATCCTGTGAAAAGAAAAGGCTATTGGTCCAATCATTGTTGAATGGGTACATGTCGAATTTAGCAATTACCCTCTGGTCGGTGACTGTCCCATGTGTCCCATCTCCGATGTAAAGAACTGTCTTTCCACCTATCTCTTTGTGGGCGAGCAGGTCTGTCTGTGGCGCAGCATTGCCAAGGTTATGTGCTGAGTAATGATAGGGATGGACATCAGCGACCTCTCCAAGCCATGTCCCAAACATATTCTTTCCAGATAAAGTAACCCCGTTCTCCCTAGGATGTTTTTTCATCTGTGGCATGTTTATGATATATTTTGCTTCTGCCACACAGGTTGGAAGAACCTTTACAAGATCTGGGTCATATGAGAAATGTAATGTCTCTGAGCTAGGTTGTGCCTTTGTCCTGCCTGATGCGCCACCCAATGAATCCACATAGTTTATATCTGGAAATTCTGGTTCAAGTGGTATTGAGAAATATGATTTGTAATATACTCGGTTGTAGAACCAGTTCATCATGGGTCGGGCTGCATCATATATTGTTATATCACTTTGCGAGACGCCCACATTTTTTATCAGTTGTTTGAACAGTGCCTTTACCACATATGGGTTTGCATCTATCTGATTGTCCACTGAAAAATATGGGGTCCAACAGTTGTTCAGATTCAATTTGATAGCTATCTTCTCGCCAGGTTGATATCCTACATCACCATAACCGTTTACTTTATTGAAATGGGTAAATAGTATGTCCCATGCCTCGCTCTCATCTTCAACACCTGCAAGGGCTTTCAGCCCTTTTGAGAACATATCTTCGATTACTTCTTGATCGTTGTTCTCCTTCTGCCACCAGTATCCTTCTGGGTTTGATTTTATTGCATTTGGGTCCCAGACCCATATAACCCTTCCAGGATTTGCTCCACGAGGTGTCCCAATAGGTGCATTTGGTATGGGCTCCCAGTTGCCCAGTGATCCTTTGTTATTATCTTCCATATCTGCAAACACATTCGTGGAAACTGAAAATATCAAAAAAAGTGTAACAAGAATTACAGGGGCATAGGCAGTTGTTCTATGTTTTGCCCTCTTAATCCATAAACCTAGACCATGGAACAGGGCGCTCCATAATATCAACCAAAAAATTATATATGTCGATGCAACAGTAATAGAAAGTTGCTGGCAGGGATATCTGATCCTATCAGGTTTTGGAATGACCCTTACCAAAAACCAGATGATGCATGCAAAACCTACAATATGAAATAAGATACTATACGGATTTGAAATCTTGCATAACAGCTTCATCTTCATCTTATGAAGGTCTATATTCATATTCTGTATCTCCCATACTCAAAATGAGCTATTATTTTATATATAATATCCAAATTTAAATATAACCCATCAATAAAAAAACCTCTTAGAAAGAAAGCCTAAATAGTATTTCCCTATAAAATTTTATATACCATTCATTTATTCAAAAATTTGTATCTTTTAAGGAGAGGCATACTTATGGAAAGAAAATTATTGAAAAGAGCAGTTATTTTTATTATGGCAATCTCATTTTTATTATGTCTTAATATTCAGGCAACAGCTGTGGAATATCAGAATCCTACTGCGACTATTGATACAAGTAAAGGAAATATCAAGATCGAGCTCTTTTTGGATAAGACCCCTGAGACAGTCAAGAATTTCGTGAAATTGGCAAATGATGGATTCTATGATGGAATGATATTCCATAGGATCGCTGATAATTTCATGATACAAGCAGGTTACATTTATCCTGATGGCTCAATAAAGCCAAGCCCATATGATAATATCGAGTTCGAGTATGATGAGGATGCCCTACACGTCGATGGTGCGATATCCATGGCAAGCACAGGTGCAGGAGTTGGAGGAAGCGCCCAATTCTTTATTTGTGATGGCCGACAACAATTTCTGGATGGCAATTATGCTGTTTTTGGTGTTACAATCCAAGGCATCGATGTTGTCAGGGATATTGCAGATGATCCTCATGATAGCAGCAGTCCTGCAGGTGGAGGAAAGCCATATGATGATATCATAATTAACAGCATTATAATAGAAGGATTTGATGAGGCAATGGAATACATCAATGGTCCTGAGGAAACCGAAGACCAAATAAACCTTATCAATGACAATATCAGTGACATAATACATTTGAAAAAGCTTACCCCCGATAGTTTCTATGATTATTATTACTATCAGGGCTCTAAACCAAATATTGATGTTAAACAGGTAACGTTTGACATCATAAATGATAAGGCTGTACTTAGCATTACAGTTGATGGTGTAATCGTCGATGATAACCTATATGAATACTCTGTTTTCTACAAGAGCTCGGAGGCCAATTATTTCTTTGAGTATACAAACGATAAGGTGATGGGTAGCTTTATAACTGATATAAAAAGTGGTTATGATGTCGAATCATATGAAGCGATAAATGGAACGATTACTGTTACCTTCAACTGCAGTGGCTCAGGTCTGACAGATATAGAGCTCTGGGGGGTTGCCAGAGAACTAACACTTGAAAATGACACTTTCGTGGAACATTGGTTTGATTACTGCCCGGATGAAAGCGGACCTAGTTCAATTATAGATGGTCAGCCTTTTTTTTCATTGGAAGATACTTTAGATACTGGTGATGATGGCACTCCAGGATTTGAACTCTTGACATTAATATTAGCAGTATTAACTATGTTATTTATTAGGAGAAAGTCAAAATAATTGCCAGATGGTCAGATTTATTATCGACCCGATTAAAATCGAAAATACTAAAGATCATATCTCATATATTGCATTTTTATTTCAATATGAGGGCAAAGGATTTATTGGTAAATATAACTTAAAGAAATAGTTATAAAAAAATATTATTGGGTTTCTATAAAAAAGACCTAAATTGTTTTTAATAATCTAGAAAAATACTATTAATCGCAAATATTATAAGTAACTATATTGTTTTATTATAACCTCATATTATATAGAGGGGAAAAGGAAGAAGGAATTTGGTATAGGGATGCAAAATATACTTTCATATAGGCTGTATAAGATACTTATCTCCTTAATTATAATTTTTACCTTTTTTTCTCCAAATATTATTGTTAATTCTCACATTGAACCACATGGACAAAAGAATATTGTCCCCAGGGCGCCTGTCCTAAGTCCTAGGTTAGTTCCATTAAAGGTTAAACCTGGTGACATGATGACTATCTCTGTATTTGTTTCCGACCCATTGTCTGTTGAAATGGTTCAAGCAAAATTCGTTCATGAAAATGGATTTGATATTGTAAATCTTTCACTGAGTTCAGGAACAAACGTCATTGGTTTTTGGAAAGGCAAGTGGAAGGTTCATGATACTAAAACCGAACATTATAAAACAATAGTAACTGCTTTTTCAAGATCTGGTTTGAATTCCTCCTCAATTATTACTTGGTTTGATCCCGTACCATGGTGGGATATGGATTGGAAATATCGGAAGATGATAACATTGAGTAGCAGCCAGGTGCCAAGCGACCAAAATAATATCCCTCTTTTGATAAGTATTACAGATACTGATTTAAGGGATAAAGCTCAGTCAGATGCAGATGATATCGCTTTTACAGATAGCAGCGGTAATCAATTGAACCATGAAATAGAAGAATACACATCAAGTAATGGTGAACTCATTGCATGGGTGAATGTGACCAGCCTTTCAATTAACTCTGATACTGAAATATATATGTATTATAGCAATGATGAATGTACTAGTCAAGAAAACGCAAGTGGTGTTTGGGATAGTAATTACCTTGCTATTTGGCATCTCGATGAAACCTCAGGTAGACATTATGATTCTACTTCTAATAATCATGATAGTACCAGTATAATTGGTGTAACACAGAATGCAGTTGGTAAGATCAGCGGAGGGGATTCATTTGATGGGTCCAATGATTATATTGATATTGTTATGAACATGCCCTCAACAGTGACAATATCTGTATGGGCAACTTATACCGGGTCTACTGATATGCTATGGTGTATAGGAAGCGGTAATCCTGGCCCAGACCTTTTCTATCAATCTGCAGGATCAGGTGTGATATGTCTAAATACCTGGGACAGTTGGAGCAATCCCTTTTGTAATATGCCAGTCAATGCAGGTGATTGGCATCTTTATTCATGCGTGATTGAATCTGGAAATACGGCTCTTTTCATAGATGGGGAACTTGGAGGTACTGCTGGTTATAGGAATCCATCTGACACTAGTTTCTCTATTTCTTCTAGTGCGGGATATGACTGGACAGGAAAAATCGATGAGGTTCGTATCTCCAGTATTGCCCGTGATCCAGATTTTATTAACACACAATACAATAATATCAACAACGCTTCTGATGGTGGATTTTACACCATTGGAAGTGAAGAAATAGCCTTACCAACGAAACCATCTTTGAAAATTCCTGTCAACAATACCAGTACCCAGGACACAACACCAACATTCCAATGGAGCATATGTGAAAATGCAGAATTTTATACTTTGTTGGTTGATGATGAAATAGATTTATCAGATGGCGATGAATGGATTAACTACACTTTCGATTCATCAATTACCAGTAATACAACCCCCGATGCAAAGACCCTATCAGAGGGGTCTTGGTATTGGCAGGTAATAGTCAATAATTCAAATGGTCAAAATGCATCTGATATTAGTAATTTAATAGTTGATACGACAGGGCCAAATACAAGCTCACTAGACTTCCCGATCGATGAATACAATTCAACAAGCAACCAAATAACTTTCAGTTGGTCAATTACAGAGGATAACCAAACAAACACCTCCCAAGTCTCCGGTATTGAAAGCTATGAGTTATGGATTGATGATAATCCAGGTTTTTCATCACCAATGTATGTAAATACGTCAAGCAATTCCTCGCAGCAAACAGTGGAAGGGATAAATTATTGGAGAGTAAGGGCATGGGATAGTGCAGGGAATAATGGTTATTGGTCAGAAGTTAGAAGTTTTAATGTTTTTGATTTTGATATAAAAGTTGAAGGTGAGGATACCACTAAGATAACTGCTCTGAAAGGACAAAGTCGTACTATAACTCTGAGTGTGACAAAAGAATATAGTGGGAGCGAATACGAACAGGTGAATCTAATCTATGATTGGGAGGATTCTGTTCCCTCAGGTATAAATGTAAATTTAGGAGCATCTGTTCTCAATGCTGGAAACCAGACAGATGTGGAATTCGAAGTAACAGATAATGCATCCACTGGAACTTTTGTCTGTATTTTCACTGGTGACTGGTCAGGATTTACAAGAAGTGCTTCAATTGAGGTAACCTCAACAGGGATGTTGTTCTCAATGGATTCCTATCCACAGGAGTTTGATCTAATAAGGGATGATACTGCTAGTTCAACTATTTCAATTGAGTTTGATATGGGTATTTTAGAAGATGTGATACTATCTGGAAGTTGGAGTGGGGATACACCTATTGGTGTTACTGTCGATTTGAGCACTTTATCTGGAAAACCTTCATTTGAATCGACATTGACCTTTACAACATCTACATCTGCAGAGGCAGGAAGCTTTGTTTATAAAGTTCAAGGTACAGGATCTGGAATTATCAAAAATGAATATTTCCATTTGAATATTTTTTCAAATCTAACCTTAACTATTGAAACAGATAAGGATTCATACGAAAAAGGACAAGAGATACATATAACAGGAACAGCAAGAGATCCGAACAAAAATGATGTTCAAAGCGGTACCACAACAATAACTCTTTCTGCAGAAAACTGGATAGATACAATAACAACAGCGATCATAGATGGTAAATTTGAGACAAATTACTATATAACATTTGATAGACCAATTGGTGAATGGACAATAACTGCAATAGCAACTGACAGTCATGGACATGAGACGTCAACAGCTGAAACAGCAGTATTATCAGTAGAATCACCAGAATCCTATGAACATTACACAATAAATATTCTCAGTCCAACAGTAGGCCAGATGTTTAAACGCGGAGAGACAATAACATTTACAGTCTCTCTTGTCAAATCTGAGGATGAAAAAATACAAAATGCAGATATAAAGGCATATTTCTTATCGGGAAATGAAATAAGTTTTTCAGAAGGCTCACCCGGGATTTACACAACAAGTTTTGATCTAGGCTATGATTATCCCTTAGGAAATCAAAGTCTATATGTCGAGGCAAAGAAATATGAAAATGAAAAACTGAAGGTTGGCTTTATTTATATAGAATTCAAGGTTAAATCTATAAATCCAATTCTAGAACTGATCGAACCAAAGGCTGGAACAATAATTGAAGCTGGTGAAATACTTCATATAAAAATTAAGGCATCTTATCCTGATGATAGCCCTATAAATGAAGGTATTTTCACTTCAATCGGACCAGATGGCAAAGAACTTGTTTTTGAAAGGACTAAAGAGCCAGGTATGTACGAGGCAACATACACACTTAAATCTGATGACATTGGAAATTGGACAATGCAGATAAATATCCAAGATGCCTTTGGAAATAAAGTTACAATTAATGGTGGGGAAATTGAAGTTGTAAACTCACGGTTATTGACAAACATTTCCAGATATTGGTACATAACACTTGCGATATTAATAGTCATAGTAGCTATAGCAATACATATAGCTCATAGAAAATTACAAAAAATAAAATATTTCAATCTAAAAAGCAATCTTCAAGATCTTGAAGATCTGAAAAAGAAAAAAGCAATTATGTATTTCTCAAAAGGAGAGATATCAAGAAAGACATATGATCAGTTCATGCAGGTTTACGAAAGAAAAATTGCTCGGTTGTCAAAAAAGTATAGGATTCTAGAGATAAAGATAAATCGAAATAAAAAAAATTTTAGCGGATTTAGTGATGATGATTCAAAGAAAAAACATTAAGATAAAAACAGCAATCATAGGTTTTATACTATTTACATTATTTTTCATTAGTAACATAAAAGCTGATAGCTCATCTGATATTGGTTTCACAATTAGCTTTGAAAAAAACGATTTTTATATTTTTTATGGGGGATATGCCCAAGGACTTGTTTATGTCAATTCTACCTCAGATTTAAATGAAAATATAACTCTTTACGGTGAATGGATAGGTGATAAGCCAGAAAATGTCACTGTGATATTATCGGAACAATATGGTGTCCCTGCTTTTTCAACTCATATAAATTTTATCTGTAATAGTTATACAACTGGTAGCTACACCTATAGATTAAATGGTGAGGGAAACGATCATTCCAGCAGTGTTGATTTTCATGTACATATAATTCCCGATGTTGAAATAGTCTTACAGACCGATAAAACAACCTACCAAAAAGGGGAAAGCATGGAAATATTCGGTAATATAAACAGTAATACATCAACCATCTCAGGTATTTCTGAGAATGTTATCATATCTTTAGGCCATGGTTCTTGGAAGAGAACATTTACAGCTCAATTATTGAGCAACACCTTTGAGACTAGCTATGATATATCATTTGGAGATCCAGAGGGGTCATGGAACGTAACATCAAGCATAACTGATGAAGATGGGAATATTTTCTCAAGTGTTGTAAAAACAAGTGTTACATTACCACCAGATAAGGTAAGGTACAAGGTCGTATGGTATTCTCCTTCAAGATCTGCGATATATCGGCGGGGGGAAACATTTAACGTTTCTCTATTTGTCACTGAGGATGGAACTGGGGTCAAAGATTTATCAACAGATTGTATATTACCAACATTAGATAGAATCAATCTAACAGAGTTGAAACCTGGATATTACAGGGGATCTTACAAAATACCCTGGGATGTTCAGATAGGTTTTTGGATTTTAACATTCCAAGGAACCAAAGGCAGTGGTAGTTCCTTAACAGCTGGGGCTGGAAATATATCCATTAATATAATACCTGCAACACTTTCTATTGACCTAATTGAACCCTCCTCTGAAAAATATTACTTTAAAGATAACCTTGTAATTAAATGCAGGCTAAGATATTCAGATAAGACATATGTAAAAAATGCTGTAGTTACTGCAAACATATTAGGTGAAAATCTTACGTTACTGGAGGAAGATGATGGGATATATTCCACCAACTATTTTATTTCTGATGAGGGCAAAGGAAGTTTTCTCATGGAGCTTGTCTTAAGTGATCTTTATGGTAATACAGCCTCTTTGACAAAGGTAATACCTCTAGTTCACAGACAAAAAACAGAATTTCCCTTAATGCTTATATTGTATATTTCTGCCGCCGTCCCAATTGCAATATTTGTCATTTTTTTCTTAAAAAGGCGTATTAGTTTGATACATGTTAGAGATGTTCAGGAAGAGATTCGTGAAGTTAAGCGTCTTCAAAAAGAGGCTGCTGCAAAATATTACAAGGAAGGATCAATTTCCAGAAGTGCATATGATCTTTTGAGATCAGAGCATAATGAACGTCTTGCCGAACTGGAAAAGGGAGATAAGAAGTTTGGAAATAAAAAAGAGATAATTACCAGATTCTGGCAAAGAAATGATTTTTGATGAGTTTTATATTCCATTTTTTTTCTTTAGGCTTATGCATTAATTGTTCTAATTTGCAATGACTTAATACCATTGGAATTTATCTGATCCTAAAACTATTCAATGTTATTCTTAGGTTTTTTTTATTGTCTCTTTGACAAAATACAAAAGGAAAAGTGCAACACCTACAACCAGTGCTGTGTATAGGAAATAGCGCTGATATCCTAATATGACAACCAGGCTTCCGCTTATTATCCCAATTCCTA
>Ga0272442_10012285_pt1 | contig 10360 bp, 5 predicted proteins | sample SSMForm2O_FD_200262 | JGI IMG/M metagenome (GOLD analysis project Ga0272442, IMG submission 200262) | Marine sediment archaeal communities from Little Sippewissett salt marsh, Falmouth, MA, United States - SSM-Form-2O | ecosystem: Environmental > Aquatic > Marine > Wetlands > Sediment ... | reverse complement strand
CGTTTCACCGACGCGCTGGGCAGCCATTTGAGCCTCAATGTCCCCCAGCCGCTCGTCCGGGGCCCGGCTGTTGGCGGCTACCAGAGATAGGATCCCTTTTTTGCGTTCCCCTGCCTCCACCAACCGCACGGGGGGAATGATCAGCCCTTCCTGGTACAGCTCGGTGCTCAGGGGCAGGGATCCGGGGGACATGCCACCCACGTCGGCGTGGTGGGCGCGGCTGGCGACAAAAAACCGGACCTCACCTCCCACAAAGACAGGCGAGACCATGGTCACGTCGGGCAGGTGCGTGCCCCCGTGATAGGGGTCGTTGAGCAAGACCACGTCCCCTGGCGAGAGATAGTTAAAGGCCTCGATCGCCGCGACGACCGAGGCGGGCATGCTGCCCAGGTGCACGGGAATGTGTGCTGCCTGGGCGACCAGCCGGGCCTGGGTATCAAAGAGGGCACACGAAAAGTCGAGGCGTTCCTTGATATTGGGGCTGAAACTCGCCCGCTGCAGCGTGGCCCCCATCTCTTCGGCGACAGAGGCAAAGAGACTGCGAAAGACGGCGAGGCTGATGGGATCGACTGTCATGGGTTGGCTTTCTTTGGTAGAATACTGTCGTTCCGGCGTTGTACTGCGTATTCCGTGTTTCGTGTTGCGTATCTAGAATACTTGCGATGCCTTTCTTCTTTGCGTCTTTTGCATCTTTGCGGTGGGATCAGGTCCTTTGCTGAATTGGCCTACTGGGCGCTAGAATGAGGTTGTGATAGCCATCTACTTGCGCGTGCCAGTTGGGCGGCAGGTAGGTTGTGCTGTCCATCTGGAAAACCAGCGCGGGACCTTCAAAGCAAGCACCGGGGCGCAGCTTGGCCCGCTCATACAGGTCGGCCTGGCGCGTCTGCCCGTCGCAGAGCACGGGTTTCTGTCCCAGATGGGCCGCGCGGGCATCGCTTGCTTTCTCGGTCTCTCGCTCGATGCGCGGCTTGGCGACCTTGCCTATGGCATGCAGGCGCAGGTTGACGATCTCGACGGCGCGATCGGGCATGGCGTGCCCATAGGCGCGTGCGTGGGCGGCGTGAAAGCCCTCGCTCACGTCCTCGCCAAAGGGGATTGTCAACTCGTAGGACTGGCCCTGGTAGCGGGCGTCGACCAGCGGGGTCAGGACCGTATCCTGTTCCGCGATCCCTTCCTGTGCCAGGTCAGCGCGTGCCTGTGCTTCCATCTCGACTAGGGCTTGGCGCAGCGATGCGGTTACCTCGGGAGAGACCAGGGCAAGCACGGCGCGGCTCGATTCGATCGCCACGTCGGCCATAAGCAACCCCAGGGCACAGAGCACGCCCGGGTAGCGAGGCACCAGTACGCGCGGCATGTCCAGCCCGGCGGCGATCTCGCAGGCGTGCAGTGGACCGGCCCCACCAAACGCGACCAGCGTAAAATCGCGCGGGTCGTATCCCCGGGCCACCGAGACCTGTCGCAACGCGCGGTCACAGTTGGTATTGGTCAGGCGGACGATGCCCAGCGCGGCTTGCTCTGCGGATAGCCGCATCTGCCCGGCAAGCTGGTCCATCGCTTCCTGCGCCGACCCTGGATAGAGGGCCATCGCCCCGCCCAGGAAATGCCCGGCATCCAGCCGCCCAAGCAGTGTATTGGCATCGGTGACCGTGATCTGTTTGCCGCCTTGTCCATAGACGATCGGCCCTGGATCGGCTCCCGCGCTCTCGGGGCCCACGTGCAGACCCCCGCCGGCGTCGAGGCGAGCGATCGACCCTCCTCCCGCGCCAATGGTCTCAATGTCCAATAGCCGGGTGCGCAGGGGCAGCCCGTCGATCTCGGATTCCGCCCGCCGGACCAGGTGTCCGGGGCAGAGCGCCACGTCCGTTGAGGTGCCGCCCATGTCGATCGTGATCGCGTGGCTATAGCCCGCGAGTTGGGCGAGGTGAAAAGCCCCGATCGCCCCTGCTGCCGGTCCACTCAGCGCGGTGTGGATAGCCTGCAGCCGCGCGCGCCGGGCGCTCATGACGCCCCCGTCCGATTTCATGATCCGCAGCGTGCGGGCACCCGTGCCTGTCGTCGCGTCCAGCCCCTGCTCCAAGTTGTGCAGGTAACGGCCCATCACCGGGCGGACATAGGCCTCCAGGGCGGTGGTGCTCGCCCGCTCGACTTCGCGGAATTCAGGCAGGACCTCGCACGAGAGCACAATCTGCTCCGCGCGCAGCAGGCCCCGCGCCAGCGCTCGCTCGCGCACGGCCTGTTCGTGTGCCGGGTTCACATAGCTGTACAGAAAACAGACGGCGAGGGACTCGATCCCCTGGGCGACCACGTCGTCGAGCACACTGTCGAGGGCTTCCAGGTCGAGCGGGGTCAAGACGGCTCCCGTGTGATCGAGGCGCTCCGGGACCTCATAGCAGCGGCGGCGTGGGATCAGCGGCGGCGGGAGTTGGGGCTGCAGCGCGTAGAGGTCGGGCCGGTGTTGCCGGCCAATGAGCAGCATATCCCGAAAGCCCTGTGTAGTGAGCAGCGCGGTGCGCGCTCCCTTTCGCTCTAGGATGGTATTGGTGGCGACCGTCGAGCCGTGCGCGACCGAGGTGTCGGCATCGCTTGCGCCCAGGCGTGCGGCAAAAGTCCGCAGCCCGGCGAGCATGGCCTGTGCCGGGTCGTGAGGGGTGCTGAGCAGCTTGTGGACCTGTAGCTGTCCGTCCAGGCTGGCACAGATGTCGGTAAAGGTGCCTCCAATGTCGACGCCAACGAGCATATGCTACTCCCAGGTAGCAGAAATACGATCTTTGACAAACACTTGCGCCTGTATGCCAGTGCAGGTGAGTCGTATTTCTAGGCTACTGTATCATCATCCCCAAGTCGTCGATCTGGCCCTGTAGCTCTGCGGGCAGGGGGCCGTCCAGGGCAGCGGCAATGCTCTCCTCGATTTCGGCGGGGTTTTTGGCCCCGATCAGGATCAGCGAGACCCCTTCCCGGCCCATCACGTAGCGCAGGGACAGCTGGGGCAGCGGGATCGCACATTCACGCTGCAGGGCATAGAGCCGGGCGAAACGCTCCCGCAGGGCGGGTGTCATCCACTCGGGTGAGTCCTGCAGCCATTCCTCGTGGACCTGCACCAGGCGGCCTCCGTAAAAGATGGCTCCCAGGATCAGGGCGACGTCCTTTTCTGCCGCCAGTGCAAAGCCCTCCCGCGTAGCGTCACGGACGATGAGGTCGTAGCTAAAGGCGACGAGAAAGGTATCGACCTCGACGTCGCGCAGGACGCGGCTCATCTGGTGGGCCACGTTGCCGGTAATGCCGATATAGCGGCACAGGCCCTCCTCCTTGGCCTGGCGCAGCACCTGGAGTACCGGCGCGCCGGCAAAGGTGTATTCGTCCTCATCCTTGAGCCGGATCCAGGGCGAGTCCGCGCCGTCCTCCCACCAGCAGGTCATGTTAGCTTCGTGGACCTGGAGCACATCCACCCGGTCGCGCTGCAGCAGGCGTAAATTGTCCTCAATCTGCCGGCGGATCGCGTCCGGGGAGCGATAGTCGGCGGGATCTGTAAAGTAACCGACCTTGGTGGCGATCATCAACTCCTCGTCCTCGATCCCTGCCAGCCCCTCGCCGATCACGGGCTGCGAACGATTGTCACAGTAGCCGGGTGAGGTGTCAAAGTAGCGGATGCCCTGTTTGTACGCGTGGCGGACCGTGTCCACGCCGTCGGCAAAGGACTGGTGGGTGAGCACGGCCCCGCCCAGGCCGATGACCGTGGTCCGGTCGCCGGTGGGGCCAAAGGGTCTGGTGGGTAGAGTAGACATGAGTGAATCCTTTCAGCGCATAGCGCGGGTCGTTTGGTGAGCGTTTCGCGTTGACACGTTGGCAGGTTTACGCGTGTCCTGGGTCGATCATAGTTGCTTTGGGCGGGATGTCAAGTGGCAAGGGTGTTGGAGGGCGTAGGCCGGATCGTGGGCGTCCCCGCCCGCATGGAGCTCGATCCTAATGGCCTCAAACCAGACCGTTAGGATCTCGTGAAATCTGGCCCGCGGTGAGAGGACCAGAGCTGACTGGTTTTTGGGCTTGCTGCCTGGATGCAGCGTTGTCCCTGAACGAACTAGCTCGTTGTTGGGCTTGTCAAAGAAATCAGTCAGATCCTGTTCCATTGCTCGAAAACGGCTTTCCGTGTAGAATGAAAATAGACCAGCTCACCACACGCTTGACAGGAGACACCATGCCAAACTATGTGACGCTCCCCGTACACAGGAGAATCCAAGACCTCCGGGACGAACTCTTTGATACCGAGACCCGGTTCTGCTTTGAGCGGGCGCGCATTGTGACCCGATCGTACCGGCAGACGGAGGGAGAGCCCCCGGCCCTGCGCCGGGCAAAAGCCCTGCGGGATGTTTTCCGACACATGTCGATCCTGATCCGACCTGGGGAGCTTTTAGTCGGACAGCGAGCGGGCATACTTGGTGGGCGGGCGGTATACCCAGAGTACAATCTCCATGGTCTGTCTGAAGAGAAAACCCCACCCGGGATCTGGGCATACTGGCACGGAAACACGATCGGCGACGTCGTGCACCGCGCCCATCCTCAGCGCCTGCGAGATGCCGAGCAAGAGCGTGCTGCGGGGTTCGTGACCGGTGCGGCGAGCGGTTTCGGACACGTGATCGTCGACTATGAAAAGGCACTGACCGTAGGCTTTCGGGCCATTGCAGACGAGGCGCAAGATCGGCTGCAGAACACGCCTGAAAGCGACAGCGAGGGCCGGGCTTTCCTGGAGGCGGTAGGGATCGCCATTGAAGGCATCGTCCTGTGGGCGGAACGCTATGCGGAACTGGCCGATCGGATGGCGGCAGCGGAGGCCGATCCTGTTCGTCGAGCTGAGCTGAAAGAGATAGCCCGGATCTGCCGGCGTGTGCCTGCCGAACCGGCTCGTACCTTTCACGAAGCGCTGCAGAGCTTTTGGTTCGTGCACCTGGCCATGCACATCGAGCAGTACGGCTGGTCGATCTCGGCGGGTCGCTTTGACCAGTACATGTTCCCCTTTTACCGACAGGACCTCTCTAGCGGGGCCTTATCGCGTGAGCAGGCCTGGGAGTTGCTGCTGAGCCTGTGGGTCAAGTTTATGGAGAACGTGGGTACACAGGTCAAGGCGACGGTCTTTCAGAATCTGACACTGGGTGGGCAGGATGACCAGGGCCGCGACCAGTCGAATGAACTCTCCAGACTGTGCGTGGACGCCACGGTCGCACTGCGTCTCACCCAGCCCGCCCTCTCTGTGCGCTGGCATCCCAACATCGATCCCTCCTTCTGGACACGCGTACACGAAGCGCTTGCCGAGGGGCTTGGTCTTCCGGCCCTGTTTAACGACGAGGTGATTGTTCCTGCATTGGTCGCTCACGGTGTCACGCCGGCAGACGCTGTAGGATATGGCGTGGTGGGCTGCGTCGAAGCCAGCATCCCCGGCAAAGAGCAGGGCGTGACGGCCGGGGGACACATCAACCTGGCCAAGGCCCTCGAACTGGCCCTGAACGATGGCCGGTCGATGATCAGCGGAAAGCAGATCGGCCTGGAGACCGGGGATCCGCGTGGTTTTTCCTCCTTTGATCATCTGTGGAATGCCTATGTGACCCAGGTCGAATACCTAGCTGGACTCAACATCCTGGCGACACACATTGCTGGCGAGGAACAGAAACGGCGAGGGCATTGCCCGTTGATGTCCTCGCTGCTGGATGACTGTCTGGAACAGCGGCGCGACCTGGTATTTGGGGGGACGAGGTACAATCTGCCGGGTATTGCCATCTATGGTCCGAGCAACGTGTACGATGGCCTGATGGCGATCTACAAGTGTGTCTGTGAGGAGCGCCGCCTGACGTGGGCCGAACTGCACCAGGCGCTGCTCGACGACTTTCATGGGCACGAGCAGGTACGCCAGATGCTGGCTCACAGCGCGCCGCGGTTTGGCAACGGCATCGACGAGGTCGACGAGCTGGCAAACCGGGTCAATGCCGTACACGCCGAATTCTGTTGGAAGCAGGTGGGTGTTCGGAATGGACGATACACCTGTGGCGTATGGCCCGTCAATGCACACGTCCACGCCGGGCACGCCGTTGCGGCGACGCCCGATGGCCGGCACAAAGGCATGCCGCTCGTCGATGGCGTTGGCGCTTGCCAGGGGGCGGACAAGAACGGCCCGACGGCCCTGCTCCAGTCCGTAGCCCGGCTCAACAACATTGAGCACTGGCCCGCGGGCAACACGTGCAACATTAAATTCGCGGCGAGCAGCGTCCGTTCGTCGGAGGGCGTGCGCCGGCTCTGCGACCTGACCACGACCTTTATGGAGCTGGGAGGGCAGGAACTGCAGATCAATGTCGTAGATGCGGTCACGTTGCGCGCTGCGCAAGAGGACCCGGCTGCCTACCCGGATCTGATCGTCCGCGTGGCAGGATACAGCGCCTACTTTGGTGAGTTGGAACGGGAGGTGCAGGATGAGATCATCTCTCGCACCGAGCAGAGAGTCTAGTTGAACATTGCGCGAGGAGGAAACATGCCGGACCCAAAGATCGTGAAAATCGAGATTCACACCTACCAGTACACACTCAAGGACCTGGGCAAGGACTATAACGGGTTCAATTTGGTCTACGAACCAGGGGGCACGGTGCCCAGCGGTGGAAAGATCATCCGTATCTTGACAGACCAGGGCGTGACCGGAGAATTTGCGGGAGGCAGCGCGACCGACTATGCTACCCTGCCTCGGTTCGTGCACTATTTGTTGGGCAAAAGTGCCCTGGAGCGTGAGCGCATCTACACGGATGTCAAGCGCGCATTGCGCCAGGTGGCACGGATCGGGCTGGCTCCAGTGGATGTCGCTCTTTGGGATCTGGCGGGCAAGCTCTATGACACCCCGATCTACAAGTTGCTTGGCGGCTACAAAGAGAGTGTGCCCTGTTATGCCAGCACCTACCACGGCGACGAGCAGCCTGACGGCCTGTCCAGCCCCGAGGCCTATGCCGACTTTGCCGAGGAGTGTCTGGATATGGGCTACCCGGCGTTCAAGATCCACGGCTGGGGCAATGCGCCCATCGAGCAAGAGATCGCCAACGTTCGCGCAGTGGGCGAGCGTGTGGGGACAAAAATGGACCTTATGCTCGATCCAGCCTGTGAGTACACGACCTTTGGGGATGCGATTAAGGTCGGATGGGCGTGCGATGAACAGCGCTTTTTCTGGTACGAGGACCCCTACCGCGACGGAGGCATCTCACAATTTGCGCATCGCAAACTACGCCAGCTGATCAAGACGCCATTGCTGATGACCGAGCACGTGCGTACGCTCGAGCCGCACATCGATTTTGTGATTGCCGAGGCCACCGACTATGTTCGGGGAGACATTGGCTACGACGGGATCACTGGTGTGATCAAGCTGGCACATGCCTGTGAGGCGCTGGGGATTGATATCGAGTTCCACGGACCCGGTCCGGCCCAGCGACAGTGCATGGCTGCGGTACGCAATACAAACTACTATGAGATGGGGTTGATCCATCCCAAGGCGCCTGCCAGTCACTGTCCCTATCTGTTCAAAGGGGGGTACCGTGATACGCTGGATGCGATCGACGAACGAGGGCATGTTCCTGTTCCACAGGGAGCGGGTCTGGGCGTTGAGATTGACTGGGATTGGGTAGAACAGCACCGTACAGGGCTGGTCGAATATTCGTAGGGGCGACCTATTCCATGTACGGTGTCCTCAGAGTGATGCGGCACCGTGAAACAGCAAATCACGTCTAGGAACAAAAGGGCACGGCGTGCGTCGCCCGTACCTGGGATTCCAGCGACATTTGGGTTGACAAGCGGTGGGGTGTGTGTTATCGTAAAAGTAGAAACCCGTTCTATTGCAAGAGAACGGGTTTCTTGAAGCTGTGATCAGCACCATCACCAACGGTGGACGACGTGGCAGAAGAGCGGATCCTCACAATTGACGACGAACCGAGTATCATTCGCTTCTGCGAGCGTGCTCTGACCCGTGCCGGATATACGGTTCGTGGGGCCTCGAGTGGAAATGAAGGGCTGGCCCTGTTGGGCGAACAGCCTTTTGACCTTGTGCTGCTCGACGTGCGCTTGCCCGATCGCGACGGGATCGACGTGCTGTCAGCCATTCACGACCGCGAGGTCGCGATTCCGGTGATCATGATGACCGGGCACGCCTCCATGCAGACGGCGCTCGACGCCCTCAAGTCCGGGGCGCGCGAATTGCTGCTCAAGCCCTTTGGTCCCGATAGCCTGTTGAGCACGGTGCAGCGTGTCCTGGAACGCGAACACCAGCTCCGCGAGGACCAGCGGCTGCGCGGGCGGCTGCCGATCCTCGAGATCAGCCAGGCGCTGATGTCCGAGACCAGCCCTGCCCGTCTGACGCGGCTGGCCCTGGGGATCATTGAGCAGGAATTGGGCGTGCGCCACGTCTCCCTGCGCCTGCTGGATGCGGATCAGCGCTGGATGGAGCCGGTCGTACACGACACTGAGGGAGCCTCTCGCCAAGAGACGCAAGCCCAGGTCGAGGAGGACGTGTATCGCCGGGTGCTGGAAACGCGCGAACCCCTGCTCTTGGTGGAGGGAGACGAGAGCGATCCCACCGTCCAAGAGTGGCTTGCCCAGATGCACGCCGGGACTGCGGTCTGCGTCCCCCTGGTGCTGCGCAACCGCATCTTGGGTGTGGTGAACGCCTGGCGACCTCTGGGTGCGCCTCCGTTTCACCAGGACGAGGTGGATCTGCTCTCTATGCTCTGCGGGCAGGTCGCCGTGGCACTAGAGAACGCGCGCCTCTTTGTCCGCGCCCACCGCGAGATTGCTGAGCGCGTGCGGGCAGAAGAGGCCGAGACACAGCGGCGCCGGGAAGCGGAGGCCCTACGCGACATTGCCGCCGCGCTCAACAGTTCGCTCGAGCTAGACCAGGTACTCGATCTCATTCTCGACAACGTAGGGCGTGTCGTGCCTCACGACCTGGCGAGCGTCATGTTTGTCCAAGATGGGCAGGCGCGCATCGTTCGCTACCGGGGGATCCAGACCGACGCGTCCGAAGCGGTGTGGACGCAGCGCTTTTTGATCAACGAGATCCCAACCTTGCGGCAGATGACAGAGAGCCTGCAGCCCCTCGCCATTCCAGATACAGGGCAGTTTGACGGCTGGGTGACCTTTCCGGGCATGCCCCACGTATCGTCGTATGCGGGCGCGCCTATTTGCTGGCAGGACCGGGTCGTCGGCTTTTTGAATCTGAACAGCAACCAGGCAGGCTTTTTTGAGACGGCGCACGCCGAGCGCCTCAACGTCTTTGCTCACCAAGCGGCGGTCGCGATCGAGAATGCGCGCCTGCACGAGCAGGTCCGCAGCCATGTCGAGCAGCTGGAGCACCGGGTAGATGCCCGGACCAAGGAGTTGTCTGCCCTCTACGAGGTGACAGCGGTTGCCAGCGAGTCGCTTGAACTGGACGTGACCCTCGCGCGTTCCCTGAACCACGCCCTGGAGGCGATGGGGAGCAGCGTTGGGCTCGTTCAGCTCTTGGACGAGACGACAGGAGAACTCGTCGTCGGCGGGTGGCAGGGCCGTGTGCTGCAGGATGCACCCGAGATGGCCCGATCGCTGCAGCCGGTGGCATTGGCGCGGTGGATCGTGGATCACAATGAACCGCTGGTCGTCCCGGATGTCAGGCTGGGGGCGCGTGTGCCGATCGCACCCGGCATGGTCGAGGCGATGGAAGCACTGGACCTCTGTGTCTTTGTGGGCGCGCCTATGCGCGCGCGCGGGCGGATCCTGGGGGTGCTCAGCGTGTTGGGGCCGGAAGACCAGGGGATCAATGTCGAGGATGTGGCGCTCTTGGCCTCTATCGCCGACCACGTCGCGGTTGCGGTCGAGAACGATCGCCTGCGCCAGCAGGCAGAACGTGCGGCGGTGATCGAAGAGCGCGAGCGCCTGGCGCGTGAACTCCACGACTCGGTGACCCAGTCGTTATACAGCCTGACCCTCTTTGCCGAGGCAGCGCGCGAACTGGCAGTGGATGGTCGCTTTTCCGAGATCGAGTATTACCTCGATCGGGTCAACCAGGTCTCCCGTAGCGCACTCAAAGAGATGCGCCTCCTGGTACACGAGCTGCGCCCGCCCGTGTTGGAAGAGGAGGGCCTGGTGGGCGCGTTGCGCCAGCGGCTGGAGGCTGTCGAGGGGCGCGTGGGCGTCCAGGCGCGGCTGATCGCCGACGAGTTGGTGCAACTGCCCCCCGATGTAGAGGATGCGCTCTATCGCATCGCACAGGAGGCGCTGAACAACGCGCTCAAGCACGCGCGGGCCAAGACGGTCCTGGTTCACCTCGGCGTCGGGCCAGCAGGCGAGATCGAACTCTCTGTCGAGGACGACG
>Ga0272442_10012282_pt1 | contig 10361 bp, 12 predicted proteins | sample SSMForm2O_FD_200262 | JGI IMG/M metagenome (GOLD analysis project Ga0272442, IMG submission 200262) | Marine sediment archaeal communities from Little Sippewissett salt marsh, Falmouth, MA, United States - SSM-Form-2O | ecosystem: Environmental > Aquatic > Marine > Wetlands > Sediment ... | reverse complement strand
CAAGCGGAGTTCAGAAGGCTCAGGGGCCACGAAGGTTGGATTTAAGCCAGTATGAAACATCAAAAACCCAAATGGAAGGCTACGGAGCCAAATCATCAAGTGCTCCTGACCAGCCTCAAAAGCCTCAAAAGTTACAACCGGTTAGAGCTGAAAAAAAAGTTGGCAGGAATGAACCTTGTCCATGTGGAAGCGGTAAAAAATATAAGCACTGCCATGGCAGGCCGGGTGCTGCTCCTTCTGCAAATTAATTTCCTAATATTTTAAATTCAGTCCTTCTGTTTTGCGACCGGCCTTCAGGAGTATTGTTTGTAGCAATTGGCATCGACTCACCATATCCTTTTGCAGATAAACGTTTTTCGTTAACTCCATGTTGTATTAAATATTTTTCAACTTCTTTGGCCCTGTTTTCTGAAAGAATCTGATTATCTTCTTCAGTACCAATATTATCAGTGTGTCCGCTTAATTCAGCAATTATTTTTTGATTATTATTCATAAATTCAACCAGTTTATTTAATTCGGTTTTTGATTCGTTTTTTAACTGATAAGAATTTGTTTCGAAAAAGATATTTTTTAAAATAATTTTTTCACCTTCGATAATTGGGAACAATGGTATATCAATTTCAAATGGATTAATAAATTCGCTTACTGTATCCAACGAAAAATTTTCAGAATAAAACAGGTATCCTGGTTTTGATACATTTAGGGCATAATTATTATAAATGGGTAAACATACTAAAAAATCGCCATCTGGTTTATATGACACCGATTCCATAATAAGATCTGATGAGGTAAGCTCAAAAAGCTGAAACTTTGCCAATAAACCTGTTTTTGTATAGGCATCATAAACATGGCCTTTAACATATGATGCTGGTGTAGGCCTGGCTTCTTTATACAATTCAAATTGAAAAATATCATCGCCTGTTTCGCTCAATCTGTTCGATGAAAAATAGGCGATATTGCCTTGTGCATTAACAATTAATCCTTTTTCATTATTAAACGTGTTAATAGGATATCCTAAATTTACTGGCACTGACCATTTATTTGTGTCTAATCTTTGTGTATAATATAAATCAAATCCCCCCATTCCTGTTTTTCCTTTTGAAGCAAAATAAAGGGTTTTATTATCTGAGTGAATGAAAGGATATGCTTCATCTTCAATAGTATTAATGACTTCTCCCAAATTTACAGGTTTTTCCCAAAATCCATCATCAGATAAAGAGGTCATCCATATATCCATTTTTCCAATTCCATTGAGCCGGTTGCTTGCAAAGTATAACGTTCTGCCATCGGGTGAAATAGAGGGTTGTGATTCCCATGAACCTGAATTGACAGGCCGGCCCACATTTTTAGGAGCAGACCAATCAGTTCCGTTTTTTATAGAATAATATATATCGCAACTGCCAAAACCATCTGGCCGGTTACAGGCTGTAAAAAACATTATTTTACCATCGCTTGAAATGGTTTGTGCGCCTTCGTTTCCAGAGGTATTAATGTTTTTCATTTCTTCAGCTTCCGACCATGAAGTATCAACGAATTTGCTGATATAAAAATCTTCCTGAAATATTTGTTCACCATTTGTTGTTATTTTGTCAGTAGGTAATAAAACAGTAAAAGTTAATATTTTACCATCAGCAGTAATAGATGGTGAATATTCATCGTTTTCGGAATTTATATTATTACCAATATTTTTTGGATTAAAAGGGACAGGATTATTAACAGCATGAATAGCAAATTCGCATGACTGCATGTATTCAAAAGCAGTAATCTGGTCTATTTCTCTTACATTGTTAAAATTCAAAAATACCTCAAGATTATTTTTTGCATCGTTATATAATCCAATGCTGAATTCTGCTTTGGCAAGGTTAAGAAAACCATTTTTAAAAAAACCAGTATCTATTTCCAAACCTTTTCTGTAATAATAAATTTCTTTCTTAACACTATCAATTGTATGATAAACATCTGCGAGTGTTAAAAATGGCTCAATAAAACGTTCATCAGCCTCTGTGGCTGATATTAATTTTTTAATTCCTTTATCAATCTTGTTTTCTTTTAATAATTTCAGGGCAGTTTCATAACGTTTTATTGCTTTTTCTGAGTTTGTTGTATATTGTTTTTTTGCATTACAATAAAAAATAAAAGAAAAAAATATAATAATAAACAATATGTATTTCATAATTTATTTACGGAATGTGCATAAATTTATGCGATTGTAATGAAATTCTCCATTTCGGATCATTTTTAATGTAATTTATTATCTCATTAATAATACTATTATAACGGCTCCACTCTGGTTGTAAGTATAAATAACACTTTTTTTCAACTTTTTTAGCACATTCTTCAGCCCATAAAAAATCGTTTTCATTTTGTATAATTATTTTTAATTCATGGGCTTTTAAAAATGTATTATCAATAGGAGGGAGGTGTTTTTTTGGCGAAAGGCAAATCCAATCCCATATACCTGTAATTTTATATGCACCTGATGTTTCAATGTATGTTTCAAATTTGTTTTTTTTAAGTTGATTACATAAATAAGTGAGATTATAATGAGTTGGTTCTCCGCCAGTTACAACAACTGCCTTTGATTTATACTTTAAAGCATTATTAACAATATCGTCTGTTTTTGCAGGTTGGTGTAAATCTGCATTCCATGAAAATTTTGTATCACACCATTCACATCCAACATCACATCCGCCAAGCCTGATAAAATAGGCAGCTTTACCTGTATGAAATCCTTCGCCTTGCAGTGTGTAAAATTCTTCGACCAAAGGCAATAGCTTACCTTGTTCAAATAATATTTTTTCTTTTTCTGTCAATTTAAAAATTTTTATGCAAAAGTAAAGATTAATAATTAGTATTCTTGTGGGCACTAATTAATAATTTTATCGAGTTCTATTTTAAATACCCGAGGAGAATAAACTGTTTCTTCACTTGACAGGTAAACAAATTGGTTATCAATGGTTATTCCTTCAATCTGATAATTTTTTAAAAGTGGAAAACTAATAAATTTTAAAATTGAATATTTTTGAATATTCATTATTGCAATAAAAGGAGCTATTTTATTTCGGCCACAAACTATAATTTTGTTATTTCCGATTGATTCAGCTCCTGTAATTAAACCGTTAATTTTTATTGAATGAAGTTTTTTTACACAATACTTACCTGCATTTTTAGGTATTGCATAAACTACTGACGATTTATTTTTCCAGTTTTTTGTAAAAATTATTAATTCTTTATTTGTATTAATTAACGATTCGCAATCATATGCAGTTTGACCTAATGTGGGTTTAAAACTTGTTTGTTCTTGGTAATTAAAAAAGATTGTTTCGTAATCAATTGTATTCTTTGTCGAAATGTCAATTTTGTCTTTATCAATAATAAATATTCTTAAGTTTTTTCTATTTCCAAAGTTGTTTCCAAAATCTCCAATATAAATATGTTCTTCATCTTGCGTAATATCTTCCCAATCGAAGTTTTTTCCTTTTTTAAGTTTAATTTTTGTTATAATTTCCCCATTATTTTTGTTAAAACCATATAATACCGGTTTACCTCCGCTATCATTAAAAGACCAAAGCAAGCCATTGTAAAAAATTAATCCAGAACTTTCATTAATCTTTTTTGGGAGTATAAAAAAATTAATTGGTTGTTTAAACTCAATATATTCTTCCTGGCCATATCCAAGTTTAAATATAAACAGAAGGATAAGAGTTGTTAATAATTTTGAAATTATATTAACGAACATATGAAATATATGAGATTTTAGGTTTTAAAAATCATATACTTCAAGCATTTTGTAAAATATATCTGTATTTTCATAAAAGCCTTTAAAAATTTCTTCACCGGGTCCATAAGTATACACTGGCACCCATACTCCTGTATGTTTATTTGTAGTAAAACCACATTCTATCTCTCCGGTTTTAATATTTCCATCGTTTAAACCTAAACCACCGGTTTCATGATCTGCAGTTACAATAATTAATGTTTCGTTATTTTTATTTGCAAAATCCATGGCAATACCTATAGCTTTATCAAGGTCTAAAACTTCCTGCACAATATATTCCGCATCATTTTTATGTCCTGCCCAATCTATTTGTGAAGCTTCTACCATAAGAAAAAACCCATTTTCATTTTGCGATAAAATATCAATTGCTTTTTTAGTAGCAATGGATAACATATCTCCTCTGCCTTCTGATATTTTAGGATTATGTTCTTTAGCTGTAAATCCGGCAAGTTTTTTTACATTTGATTTTTTAATATCATTAATATCGAATAATACAGTATATCCTTTATTTTTAAGACTATCTGTTAAATCAATATTATCAGTTCTGTCATTAAAATATTTGCTTCCACCACCAATAAATACATCAATATCGGTTTTTAAAAAATCCATGGCAATTTCTTCATAATTATTGCGATATACATTGTGCGCAATAAATGCTGCAGGTGTAGCATGCACAATAGTTGCTGTAGCAACTAATCCGGTACTTAAATTATTTTCTTCTGCAATTTCAAGTATCGATTTTAATTTTGAAGAATCAGGTCCCATTCCAATCATTTTATTATTAGTTTTATGTCCGGTTGCCAGCGCAGTACCAGATGCACCCGAATCTGTTACATAGTCACTATTTGAATAAGTTCGCTGAATTCCAATGGTTGAAAATTTAAGAATATTTAAATTACCTTTATTATGTGTATATCCTGCATACAGGTGAGACAATCCCATGCCATCGCCTATAAAAAAAATGATGTTTTTAGCTTTTTTTGGAGGGGGAATACTTTTTCCGTTATTTTCATTGCAGCTTATAAGAAAAGTAAATATAATTATGCTAAAGCTTATAAATTTTATTTTCATAATATTTTTTGATTTATATTAATAATGATATAATAGTAACTTTTAATAATAAAGTAATATTGTTTAATAAGATGATTAATTCCAGGAGACTTTAAATTCAGTTACATCGTCGCCTTTAGTTATTGATTTAGATATTGTTATATTTATATTTTTGCAGTTAGTAATTTCGAGAGCGCGCTCGATCCATCCTGCAATTCTTTGTTCAATAATAGGATGTATATCTTCGAATTCGCTAACATGCAAAGTAACTGATTTTTTATCGTGACTAACAGCTTCCATTTTTGAAGAACTATAATAGGTAGGAAGAATTTTACTTGCTCTTTGTATAATATAACTAGGATTTAACACCCTAATAAATACTTTATATATTCCATTTAATGCAATATCTGCGCTATGCTTTCCAAGTTCCCAGGCCCCTTTTTCAACCGAATTAAATAATATTTCACCAATTTTTTCGGTAGGAATTATAACTGCAACATCAACCGGATACCAATTAGTAGCATAAATTGGATTAGAAAATATTTTTTTTGATTCTTCAGGTAAAGCGTTTAGCCATTCATCAATTTTTTCGGGGTGGTGTGTTTCAATGTAGTCTTTTATTGATTTAACCGCAGAACCTTTGATATTCATAATAATTTAATTTACTTGTTTTGTCCAAAATACGAAATTTCAGTAAAAGTACAAGTATAATTAAATTGTTTTATTAACTGTAATATTTTTTTTACAACTTTTTTTTGTACTAACCGGTGCCTTTTTGATTGAAATAATATATTTCAATCCAATATTATTCTCAGTACTGTTTTTTAAATTAATGACAAGCATAATTTAATATTTTATAAATTTTATTATATAGTAGGTCAATATCAATTGGTTTTTCAATATAATCGGTAGCTCCTAGCGATAATGCTTTATTAATATTTTCTTTATCGCTATATGCAGTTACAATAATTATTGGTATTTCTTTATAATTTGTTTTTAGTTTAATTTTTTCTAAAAAATCAAATCCATCTAAATCAGGCATTTGCAGATCAAGTAAAATAAGATGAGGAAAGTGGGTGTTCATCTTTTTTAAGGCTTCATTAACATTAAAAACCGTTATTATCTCATAACCTTCTTCACTTAATATAGCATTTAATAAAACCACATTTGTGATTGAATCATCAATAACTAATATTTTTATTTTTTCCTGATTCATTTTTTAATTTATATATAAAAATACGGATTATCCGGTGTTATAACTTGTTAAATATATTGAGATGTCTTAACTATATCGATGATTTACATCATTGTTTTTCAGAGTATTTTGTAATGTTTGTTTTTTTTGTATATTTAAAACTTATTGAATGTGTGTAGCTAAAAAATTGAATATTCAGGCGTTTAAACATACAATAAGCATTAATTATGGATAAAATGAGTTGCCCTGTACCAACCTATAGCGTATTATCAAACGAAGAAATTGAAATGATAAATGAAAGCAGCTATTTTGTGCCATATAAAAAGGGTGATATTATTTTCAGGCAAAATACTCCAACTTCTCATATAATGTATATAAAGTCTGGTCTTGTTAAAATATATAAAGAAGGGCGGAATAAAAAAGTAATTATTTTAAAAATATCAAAAGAAAATCAATTTATAGGTTTGCTCTCTATTTTTGGCGAAAACTTATTCCAGTATTCAGCATCGGCCCTGGAAGATACTGAAATATTTTATGTTGATATTGGAGTATTTAAGAATTTAATTAAACAAAATGGAGGCTATTCCATTCATTTAATGAGGCAACTGAGTTTAGACGGCTTACAGATTTTTGATAAATTAATTAATCTATCGCATAAACAGCTTCCCGGAAGAATAGCAGAAATAATTTTATACTTTTCAGATGAAATATTTAAAAGTACTGTATTTGAATTTCCTTTAACCCGGCAGGAATTGGCTGAGCTTGCATCAACAACTAAAGAAAGCCTGATAAGGACGCTTTCAGAATTTAAAAACGATAAAATAATTGAATTAGATGGAAGAAAAGTTGAAATTAAAAGTAACGATATTATTAACATATTAAGTAAGTTAGGTTAATTTGATATAAAAATTTAAAAATGCCCGGAGTACTATATTTAATACCTTCGCCAATAATTACAGATGGTGATTTAAAGTCTGTTATTTCCAAATACATTATAAATATTATAAATACTATTGATTATTTTATTGTTGAAAATGAAAGAACAACAAGAAGATATTTATCAAAATTGGAAATAGAAAAAGCTATAAACGATTTACATTTTTTTGTTTTAAACAAACATACATTACCTGAAAAATTGCCAACATTTCTTGAGCCAATAAAGAAGAATAGTAATGTTGGATTATTGTCAGAAGCCGGAATACCCTGTGTAGCCGATCCTGGTGGGCAAATTGTAAAAATAGCCCACTGCAATAATATTAAAATAGTTCCTTTAGTTGGGCCTTCATCAATTATAATGGCATTAATGGCTTCAGGATTGAATGGCCAAAATTTTTCATTTGTTGGGTATTTACCTATTAATATAAATCAGAAAAAACAAGTAATAAAGCAGCTTGAGAAACGATCATTAGTTGAAAATCAAACACAGATTTTTATTGAAACTCCTTACAGAAATAACCATATGATTGAAGATTTGATAAATTCGCTTTCACCAAATACTTTATTATGTATTGCATCTGAAATTACATCACAAAGAGAATTTATTAAAACAAGATCAATTAAGGAATGGAAAAATAATATTCCTGATTTAAATAAAAAGCCTTGTATATTTTTGATTCATAGATATAAATAAGGAAAGATTATTATTTTTATTGGATTGTTATTGCATTTATTTCGAAAATAAATGTTGCGTATGATGGTATTTCAGTTCCTATATAACTTCTGCCAAATGCTTTATTTGACGGGATGATTATTAAACTTTTTCCATTTTCTTTCATTGTAGTTAATCCGTTATATAGCGGCCTGTTTAAAATTGTGTCATTAAAAAAGTATAATGAATCATAATTTAGAATAAATGTATTTTGGTCATATTTACTCGATAATAATACTTCATTATTTAATAATTTGCATTTATAGTCTAATTTTACTTTATCATTAAGATTAATTATTTCACCTTCGCCTTTTTCAATGTTAATAATACAATAACCATTTGTATCTGGTTGTCCAATATAATTATTATCAGATATATAATTGTTAATTCTATTAATTTCCCATTGTTTTGGATCATCAATTATTTTATTTATATATATTTTTAAAATATATGTATTATAATTATTAAAGGATGAAATAGGTGAGTAATAAGCCATTTCAAAAGGAATAATAAGCCTGGCAGTTGTATTTTCTCTCATAAGAGTTACTCCTTCATTTATTCCTTTTATAACTTGACCGCTATCTACAATAAATGTAAAATCAATATTGGTATAATCATCATGTAATTCTTCTTCGAGTTTGCATCCGCAAAAATTGATAGAAATAAAGTCTCCACTATTTACTGTATCGCCAGTACCTGCATTATCTTCAATATAATAAACACCATTTTCAGTTATTGTATCAATTTCTATATTTTTTTCTTTAATATATTTTTCAATTTTAATTCTTTCGTCATCAGCAGCTAAGTCTACTTCATTTCTGCAGGCATATAACAATACCAGGATAATGGAAGTGAAAAATAAATATTTTTTTATCATACTTTAGCTCTAACCTGTAATAATTCAACTTCAAAAATAATAGAAGTAAAAGGGGGAATAATACCGGTGCTTGAACCACTTTCTCCAAAGCCAATATTTGATGGAATAATTACAAGAGCTTTTTCTCCTTGCTTCATCATTCCAATAGCTTCTTCTAATCCTTTAATTACCTGCCATTTTTGCCCATATACAAATTCAAATGCTTCATTACGTTTTTTGGTGGAGTCAAAAAATTTCCCATTTAAAAATTTTCCCTCATAATGTACTACAACGGTGTCACCAACTTCAACAATTTTACCACGACCTTTTTTAACAGGAATATAATATAAGCCCGAATGGGTTGGCACAACAGTAATTTCTTCTTCTTCAATAAATTGTTTTAATATTATTTTTTCATATTCACCAAAATCTTCTATCCATTTTAAAAATGCTTCCTTTTCATTTTTATATTCTTTTTGCGTTTGCACTTCTAAAAGGAATATATCAATTTTCATATCAGAATTTTCAGGAATAAATGATGGGAGGCTTGTGTTGAGAGTGTTTTTAAAGAAATTATCGGCTGATATAATAAAACTTGCACTGTCTCCTTCATTTAACATCAATAAACAATCATCAATTGATCCAGGATATATTGTTTTTGATAATTGAAATTTTCTTTTTCCTGAAAAAAAAGCCGAATCATTTATTGTTCTGTAAGAAATTTTAGCAGTAATAAAATCTCCCGGATTTGGTTTTTTAAAGCTTTCACCAAATTTTATTAATTTATAGTGAAGCCCCTTCTTTTTTAGGGAATAGCCATTATATAATGATCTTTTACATGAAAAGAACATTAATGTAAATATCATAAAAAAGAAGAAAATTCTATTCATATTTTTCTTTAATCTTAATTAATTCAATATCATATACTATAGTGGAGCGGGGTGGTATTTTATTTTCATCTCCAATTAATCCGTGTGCCAGATGAGGTGGCAAAATAAATTTTGCTTTATCTCCTTCGCGGAGTAATAAAATTCCATGTTCCAAGCCAGATTCAACTCCACCTTTTCCAATTTCAAATGTTTTTGGATTTAATGAATCGGCTTTATAACAAATTGTTCCGTCTAATAAGCTCAATTCAAATAAAACTGTTGCCAAAGAACCATGTGTTGCCTTTTTGCCATTGCCATTTTTATATATTATATAATAAAGTCCACTCTCAGTAGTCTTCATTTTCCATTTTCTTCTTTCTATATAATTCTCAATAGCCTCGGCATCCTTTTGAACCAGAAATTTATTAATTTTTACTAAAGAATTTTTATCGTTTATATGTTTTTTATTGCTTTCCGGTTCTTTACTTTTATGACAAGAAAATAAAATTAAACTTAAAATCAAAATAAAGCGGCTAATATTTAGCAGGTTATATATGCTATTTCTTATTTTAATTTTTAAGATCATTTTTATATTCAGATAACAAATTAACAAACTTTTTTATTGTTTTTTTCATTGAATCGAAAGATTTTCCTCCAGCTGCTTTATCATGTCCTCCTCCATTAAAATATTTTTTAGCTATGTAATTAGCTTTTATATTACCTTTTGAGCGTAATGATATTTTAATTTCGTTTTCGTGCTCGATCATAAGAGCTGATAATTTAATCCCTTTTATAGATAATGGATAATTAACAAAACCTTCGCTATCACTACTTTTAAAATTATATTTTTTTAATTCATTTTTAGTTAGCGAAATAAAAGCTGTGTTATATTCTTTAATTAGCGTTAGTTTTTTATGTAATGCATAACCCAATAAATTCATCCTGTTTTGTGAAAACAAATCGTA
>Ga0272442_10012281_pt1 | contig 10361 bp, 8 predicted proteins | sample SSMForm2O_FD_200262 | JGI IMG/M metagenome (GOLD analysis project Ga0272442, IMG submission 200262) | Marine sediment archaeal communities from Little Sippewissett salt marsh, Falmouth, MA, United States - SSM-Form-2O | ecosystem: Environmental > Aquatic > Marine > Wetlands > Sediment ... | reverse complement strand
GCACCATCGACGGCAAGGCGGTGGAGTTCGGCACCACCGGCAAGCTCTACAACTCCAACCTGGTGATGTACGACCGCAAGACCGAGACCTGGTGGACCCAGATCGACGGCCTGGCCATCGTGGGCGAGCTGACCGGCCGGGAGCTCGAGGAGATCTCCATCGACACGGTAAGCTGGGAAGAGTGGAAGGCCGCCCATCCCGATTCTCAAGTATTGAGCCAGGAGACCGGTTTTTCCCGGCCCTACGGGCGCGATCCCTACGGCAGCTACTACGTGGATTCCTACATCATGTTCCCGGTGGAAAACAGCGATGAGAGGATCCACCCCAAGACCGTGATCTTCGGCATCGAGGTGAACGGGATCTACAAGGCCTACAAGGAAAGCGACCTTAAAGATGAGGGCAGCTTCGAGGACACAGTGGCGGGAGTAAAAATCCGGGCCGCCCGCGACAAAGCCGGCATTGTGACCTTCACCGACCTGGACGCGGGCATGGAAATCGTCAAGGAGCGGGATTTCTGGTTCGCCTGGTACGCCTTCCACCCGGACACCCTGCTCTACGAGGAATAAAGAAGCGGGCGCTTCCCGGCCGGCATTCTCCTTGCCCCGGCTCCCGGCATGAGCTATGCTTTAATGGGGCAAAAAAGTGATGCTGCTGCTACGCACAGTTCGCACCCGGATCAGTTTCATCCTCCTGGCGGTCATCCTGGCGGCCGGGCTGACGGTCGCCCTGGCGGCCGGGCTGACCGGCTGCCGGGGCGGCGCCGCCCGGGAGCGGCTGCTCTTCGCCCTGCTGGTCAACCGCCTCAACAATCCCTGGACCGAGCAGCAGATCGCCGGCTTCCGGGAGGCCTGTGCCCGCCTGGAGGCGGACGTGCTGGTCCTGGACAACCAGATGGACGCCAACATGACCCTCTCCAACCTGGACGTGGCTTTGGAGCAGGGCGCGGACGGCGTCGCCCTCTCCCCCCCGGACCAGAAGATCAGCGCCCTGATCGTGGACCGGGCCTTCTCGGCGGACATCCCCATCGTCGCTTTGGATCTGCGCCTGCTGGACTACAACAACCGCCAGCTGGCCCCCTACCTGGGGGTGCCCAACCTCCAGGCCGGGCGCGCCGCCGGACAGTGGCTGGCATCAGAGCTCGAGCGCCTGGGCTGGCTCGAAGACAGGCGCCTGACCGTGGGCGTGGCCGCCCTCACCTTCGACGCCATCTGGGATATGCGCCTGCGCACCGATGCCTTGCGCCAGTCCCTGCTGGACAACAGCCCCGCCCTGAGCGCTGAGCAGATCTACCCTGTGCACCACCGCCGCATGGATGCGGTGGGCGCACTGTTGGGCATGCACGAGCTGATCACCGCCCACCCGGAGGTCACCAACTGGGTGGTCTACGCCGGCAATGACGAGGGGGTGATCGGCGCGGTGCGCGCCCTGGAGCAGGTGGGCCTGGATGAAAAAGCCCTGGGCTGCGGTATCGGCTACGGGCGCGCCCGGGCCGAGCTCGAGGGTTCACGGACGACCGCCTTGAAGGCTACGGTCTTCCTGGACGGCGAGGAGATCGGCCGCACTGCGGCGGAGTACCTCTACAACTACCGGGTCAATGGAACCCCTATTCCGGCAGCCACCTATACGGATGCCCAGGTAACCGAGGCGGCCCCGTGATCAAAGCCTGGTCCATCAACAAAAAGCTGGCTGTCAGCTACTCTCTGCTGATTCTCCTGGTCGTTCTCAGCATCCTCGTCGTCCTCTCGCTGATCCTGTCCGGGCGCCTGATGCGCAGGGCTCAAGGTCAGCTGGATCAGAAGTTGGGGGACATCACCGCGGCCATCCAGGGCCAACTCATGGATGTGATCGCCGTGTGCGACGACGTCAAGGAGGACGCCCGGATCATCCGCGCTTTAAACGCCACCGGCCCGGGGGAGCGCCCGGACAAGAACGCGGTGCCGGCGCTCATCCAGGAGCGCTACGCCGCCAGCGACACCCTGATCGGCAAGCTCATTTTGATCGACCGCAACCTGGAGATCCTCGACCCGGTCTACGACCGGGTTCTCTACCGGGACGCCATCCTCACAGACGAGGACTTTACCGAGTTCCTGGAGAAGCGCTACGGCTTCTATTTCTCCACCCCGGGGATCTTTCCCATCGACCCCGAGCCCTCCTCCCCGGAGGAAGACAGGCTGACCATCGTCCTCTACCAGCGCCTGTTGGACGAGCGCTACTGGCTCATGGGCTACCTGCTCTCGATAATCCGCAAGGACCTGCTCTTCAGCCCCCTGCACGAGATCGACCCGGAGGACCTCTTCACCTGGATCGGGGTCTTCAACAGCGAGCGCCGGCTGGTATTCACCCGGGGAGAAGGTCCGGCGCCGGAGAGCGTGCTCGCCGCCCTGCCGGGCGGGCTGAACCGCACAAGCGGAATCGGCCCGCCTGCCCTGCGGGAACGCCCTCCCTTCGTGACCGCCATCGAAGCCCAGCGCACCCTGGTGGCGGTGCGGCAGATCCCCCGGGTCAACTGGTTCGTGGTGGGGCTGACCCCCTACCGGCGGGCCATGAGCGACCTGCGCCTGGCCATCCGCTTGATCCTGGCCATCGGGGCGGGCTTTCTGCTGGCCGGGATCGCCTTGAGCGCCTTCATCGCCCGCACCATCACTCACCCGCTGGAGGAGATCACCCGCACCATGCACGCCTACGACGAGAACCGCGCCCTGGCCAAGATCGACCTGCAGGCCTCCGGCGAGCTTGCCTACCTGGTGCGGGTTTACAACCGCCTGGTGGACAGCATCAATGAGTCGATCCGCAACATCTACGCGGAACAGGAAAAGAAAAAGGAGGCGGAGCTGCGCTCCCTGGAGTATGAGCTCGACTTTTTGCAGGCCCAGATCAACCCCCACTTCATCTACAATACCCTCAACGCCATCGGCTTTCAGGCGGAAAAGGCGGGCAATGATGCGGTCTACGACAGCCTCAAGTCCTTCAACATTTTACTCAAGGCGGCGGTCTCCGGGATCGGCGAGCTGGTCACCCTGCGCCAGGAGCTCTCCCTGGTGGATAACTTTATCCGCATTCAGCGCCTGCGCTACGGCGACACTTTCGATATGATCCGGGAGATCCCGCCCACCCTCCTGGACGCCCGGGTCCCCAAGCTCATCCTCCAGCCCGTGGTGGAGAACGCCGTGTTCCACGGTATCGAGCCTTCCGGTCGGCCGGGAACCATCACCATCCGGGCCCGCCGCTCGGACGGCGGGCTGGTTTTGGAGGTGGCCGACAACGGCGTGGGCATGCCGGTGGGCATGCAGGCGGACCTGGCCGCCGCCGCGACCCTGCAAAACGACGACCGCCGCCGGTTCAACCGCATCGGCCTGGCCAATGTGGGGGAGCGCATCAAGATTCTCTTCGGCGCCGGCTACGGCCTCAGCCTGGAGAGCCGGCAGGGCGAGGGCACCACCGTGACCATCACCCTGCCGGACGGGCAAGGAGCAGTGGAGTGAAGCGGGCCCTGATCGTCGAGGATGAGCTTCCGGCTTTGGAGCGCATCTGCGGCATGAGCGTCTGGCAGGGTAACGAATTCCGCATTGCCGCCACGGCCCGGAACGGGCGCCGGGCCCTGGAGCTCTTCACCCGGGAGCGCCCGGACCTGATTATCACCGACATCCGGATGCCGGTCATGGACGGCCTGGCCTTTATCCGGGAGGTGCGCAAGACAGACCGCGGCCTGCCCATCATCATCCTGAGCTGCCACGAGAGCTTCGCTTATGCCCGGGAGGCGGTTGAGCTGGGAGTGAGCGACTACCTGGTCAAGGATTTCATGGCCGAGGAGGCCCTCTACCTGTCGCTCCAGCGGGTCTTCCGTCCCGAGGACGGCAGGAAAAGCCCCGCCCCACAGGAGGCTGGAGGCGCTGAGGCCGGCGCCGGCCCCCGGATTCTGCGGTCCCTGCTTCGCGGGGAAGCGATAAACGAAGGTTCCCTGTCGGCCCTGGAGCGGCGCTTTCGGGGCAGCAGCGCCTATACCCTGCTGCTGCTGCACCCGAACGGCGACCCGGAAAAAAGCACCGGGTGGCCGGATGATATTGTCCGCCTGACGGCCTGGCAAGGCCCGGCCGCAGCGGTGGACCTGGGGCCCGGCCGCTGGGCCGTGGTCCTGGGCGACGCCGGGGCGGACGGCTCCGCCCGGCAAAAGGCCCTGGCCGCGGCCTCCCGCCTGCTCCACGACCTGCAGAAGCGGGGCCTTCCGGTCACCATCGCCGTCAGCGCTGCCTGCGGCGACCTCAGCGAGCTCCCCCAATGCCGCCGGCAGGCCGAGGAGCTCCTCCGCTACCGGGTCTACCTGGGAAGGGGCCGGGTGATTATCCCTGAGTCGGTGGACAGCGTAGCCTACAAGGACCCGGAAAGCGTGGAGTGGAAGCTGACCCGCATCGAAGAGTCTTTGCATGCAGGTGGTGGGAGCTCGGTGCTCACTCTGCTCTCGCAGATCTTCGAGGAGGACCTGCCTGGCATGATGCAGGTCCACTACATCGAGTACGTCAAGGCGGCGCTGGTCACCTGCGCCCACCGCGCGCTGCGCGCGCAGCGCGCGACCTCCCCCGCCTTTGGCGAGGCCCTTCCCGACTTCCGGGAGATGGAGCGCCTGGAGACCCTGGAAGAGATCCACAACTGGTTCCGGGATCTTTTCCGCTGCCTCCTCGCCCTGGAAGACCTGGATGCCGCGACGGCCGCAGGCCGGGGCGCGAGCCGAAATGTGCGCCGGGCCCTGGAGATCATCGAGCGGCGCTACGACCAGGGGCTCAGCCTGGAGAGCCTGGCCTCGGAGATCGGAGTCCACCGCGTCTATTTCTGCCGCCTTTTCTCCCGGGAGGTGGGGGTCAGCTTTTACCAGTACCTGCAGCAGAAGCGGATCGAGAAAGCCAAGGCGCTGCTGGCGGACGGTGAGAAGCGCATGTACGAGATCGCCGCAGCCTGCGGCTTCAACTCCTACGACCAGTTCGCTTCCGCCTTCCGGCGCGTCACCGGCAGCACCCCCAGCAGGTTCCGCGGCCGCTACACCTGAAAGTTCGCCCGCAGGAATACCATCGCAATACTTCCGGCGAACTTCCGGAAAAAACTCTTGACAGCAGAGACATCATATACTATAATTCTTTATAGGGTAAGGAATTATGTTAATTATCCAAGGAAAAAGTTAATTTTTCAGGTAATCAGGCAGCTTTATTTCCTTGCCAAATTTTACCAAAAAAGGAGTGAAGTATGGTGCAGAGAAGAAAGATGCTTGTGCTGTTGCTGGTTCTCGCACTCTGCTGCTGGGGTCTGACCGGCCTGTACGCTAAGGGCGGCCAGGAGGAGAAGCCTTCAGAAGGGGCGATGGCGCCCAAGGTGGAGCAGGTCACCCTGACCGGCGAAACCCCCTCAGGCGACCTGGAGATCTTCTCCTGGTGGGCGGGGGATGAAGGCCCGGCCCTGGAAGCCCTGATGAAGCTCTACGAGAGCAAAAATCCCCAGGTTAACGTGATCAACGCCACCGTGACCGGGGGCTCCGGCATCAACGCCAAGGCCGTGCTCAAGACCCGCATGCTGGGCGGCGATCCGCCCGCCAGCTTCCAGGTCCACGCCGGCCAGGAGCTGATCGGCACCTGGGTGGCCGCCGAGCGCATGCTCGACCTGACCCCCCTGTTCGAGCAGGAGGGCTTTTTGGATGTCTTCCCCAAGGACCTGGTGAACAACATCGGCACCGAGCAGGGAATCTGGTCCGTACCGGTAAACATCCACCGCTCCAACGTGCTCTGGTACATGCCGGAGAAGCTCAAAGGCTGGGGTTTGGAACCCCCCGAGACCTGGGACGACTTTTTCGCCGTGGCCGACAAGATCAAGGCCCAGGGCGTGGTGCCCCTGTCTTTGGCCACCACCTGGACTGTCAACCACCTCTGGGAGAGCGTGGCCCTGGCCGTGCTGGGGTCCGACACGTATGACGCCCTCTGGGCGGGGGAGATCTCCTGGACCGATCCCCGGGTGGTCGACGTCTGGGCCACCTTCGGCCGGGTGCTGGAGTACACCAATGAGGACGCCCCCTCCCTGTCCTGGCAGCAGGCCACCGACATGGTGGTGAACGGCCAGGCCGCCTTTAATGTCATGGGCGACTGGGCTGCCGGCTACATGGCCACCACCCTGAAGCTGGCCCCGGAGAAGGACTTCGGCTGGGCCGCCGCGCCGGGCACCGACGGGGTGTTCATGTTCCTGGCGGACAGCTTCGGCTTCCCCAAGGGCTCTCCCAATCCCGCCGCCGCCCTGGCCTGGCTGGCCGCCTGCGGCTCCAAGGAAGGCCAGGACGCCTTCAACCCCTTAAAGGGCTCCATCTCGGCCCGGACGGACACCGACCTGTCCAAGTACAATGTCTACTCTCGCTCGGCGGCCGCGGACTTCGGCAAGAACCGGATCGTGGGCAGCCAGGCCCACGGCGTGGTCGCCAACGAGGGCTTCATGAACGATTTCTTCACGGTTATGGAGATGTTCCTCTCCAGCCGTGATCCCCAGCAGGCGGCCAATGCCTGTCAGGCCATCGCCATCCAGAACGGAATGGGCAGATAAGAGAGTTATCGACATGTACGGGCTTCCGACCCCCCCGCAGGGGGGGCGGGAGCCCGCCTTAATTGATAAGGAAGGACCGCCATGAGGGCACAACACGGCCTGGGCCGGCGGGCGGACACGATTAAATCGATCCTGGTCATCCTCCCCTCACTGATATTAATCGGGATCTTCGTTTACGGTTTCATCGGCAACACCATCTACGTATCCCTCACCGACTGGGGGCGGGGCGCGGGATTGGCGGAGCGGCCGGTCAAGAACTTCGTGGGTCTCGAGAACTACGTGCAGCTCTTCACCGGCTTCATCCACGCCCGTTTCCGCCAGGACTTGGTCAACGCCATCTTCTACACCCTCTTCGTACTGGCCGGCACCCTGGGCCTGGGCCTGCTTTTGGCCATGCTGCTGGACCGGGCGGTGCGGGCGGACGCGTTGTTCAAGACGGTGTTCCTCTATCCCATGGCCCTTTCTTTTATCGTATCCGGCACCATCTGGCGCTGGCTGCTGGCGCCCAGCGGGGGGATCAACCTGCTGCCCACTGTGTTCGGGGCCGAGAAGTGGGAATTCCTCTGGATCAGCAGCCGGGACACGGTGCTCAGCTTCAACTGGCAGCGCTTCCCCCAGATAGTGCTGATCGTCTTGAGCGTTATATTCACGGCCCTGCTCCTGCGCACCGCCCTGGCTCGAAAATCCGTTCACAGCCGGAAACGCATACTGCGCTTCGCCGCACTGGCTTTGGCGGGCTGGCTGCTGGTGCTGCTCTTCGGCGCGATCCGGGAGAAGGTGCTCCCCTACCCCGAGCCCCACGGCTTCAACCTGGCCACATTGGGAATCATCATTGCCGCGGTCTGGCAGTACTCGGGTTACACCATGGCCATGTTTTTAGCCGGCCTGCAGGGCCTGCCCGCGGGGATTCGCGAGTCCGCCCGCATCGACGGGGCGGGAGAGATCAAGTACTACTGGCATATCGCCATCCCGAACCTGCGCAGCATCACCTTCAGCGCGGTGATCATGCTCTCCCACATCTCGCTGAAGATGTTCGACCTGATCTTCGCCATGGCGGGGGCGGACAACGCCAACACCGGGCACCCCTCGGTGAACATGTACCTGACCACCTTCCGGGCCAACAACTTCGCAGTAGGCGCGGGGATCGCCGTGATCATGTTCATGCTGGCGGCGCTCTTGATCATCCCCTACCTGATCCACTCCTACCGGGAAAGGGCCGGCTTATGACAGCGATCAAGCCCAGGGCCAAGCGAACCGGCCTCTACCTGGGGCTGGGGTTCCTGATGGTGGTCTACCTGGTGCCCATGTACATGACGCTGATCACCGCCTTCAAGGACCCGGCCGACATCAACCTGCTCACCGCCTGGGTGCCCCCCTTGCGCCTGCACTGGCGGAGCTTCACGGAAGCTTTCACTTTGCTGGGCCCCAAGTTCCTCAACAGCGTAATCCTCACGGTGACCGCCACCGCAGCCTCCACCGTGCTGGGATCTTTGAACGGCTACGTGTTCTCCAAGAACAAGTTCCGGGGCAGCGAGATCGTCTTCACCCTCTTTCTATTGGGGATGTTCATCCCCTACCAGATCATCCTGATCCCGCTGTTCCAGGTGCTGCGCAGCGTGGGGCTCTACGGCTCGCTCTTCGGGCTGATCACGGCCCACGTGGTCTACGGCATCCCCATTGTCACCCTGATCTTTCGCAACTTCTACGACCAGATCCCGGAGTCGATGCTCGAATCGGCCCGCATCGACGGGGCCCGCTACTTCGGCATCTACCGGCGGATCATCTTCCCCCTGTCGATCCCGGGCTTCGTGGTGGCGGGTATCTGGCAGTTCACCCAGATCTGGAACGAGTTTTTGTGGGGCATCACCCTGACCCGGGAGGAGGCCAAGCCGATCACCGTGGGCCTGGCCCAGCTGGCCGGCGGCCAGGCGGTGAGCTGGAACATCCCCATGGCCGGCTCGCTGATCACCGCTTTGCCGGTGCTGATCCTGTTCGTGTTTTTGGGCAAGTTCTTTATCCGCGGCCTCCTGGCCGGCTCGGTCAAGGAATAAGTCCGGCGACTGGTGCCATCGCCCGGAATCCGCACTTTTTATGACATTCCTTTGCATTTTTGCCGTTTTGCGGCAATGATTGTAGTGTAACAAAAAAAGTATCTGCTCCTGCTTTTGGTGCAGCGGCCGGACGGTCCGAGGAGGCCAATACGGAAAAAACCGAAGTAAATTTCAGAACTCGAAAGCTCTCCGAGGACCAAATCGTCCTTATTGTAGCCGGGTCCATGACAGGAGACTCCGTGGCCTTGTTCGAGCACGCCCTGAACGGCCTGGCGAACAGCAACTACCCCCGGATCACCCTGGATCTTACCAGGGTAGCGGAAGTGAGCTCCCTGTTCGTGGGACATATCCTGAACAGCCACAAGCGCCTGGCCGGTGAGAACCGCAGCATCCGCCTCTGCGGGTACCAGGAGCCGGTTGAAGAAGTTTTGCGGCTGCTCAATGTGGACAAAACCATCCGGATGCAGAAAGAGTGCCCCGAATCCTGAGAGCCGGTGGTATAGTGGCGCCGGCCGCCCTCAGCCGCAACTGAGGGCGCGCAGGGCTTGCCTCAAGGCAGCGAAATCGCTGATTACCGTGACCCCCTCGGGAAGCGGCCCATCCACCAGGTCCTGAGCCCCCTCCCCGCCGATGAAGATTTCCACTTTGTTCGGCAGATAGCTTTTCAAAGCCGTTAGGTCGGCCAGCACCCGCTGTTGGTCACCGGGATAGCTGAAGCTTAAGAGCACCGCCCGCGCCCCGAGCGACGCAGCCGCCGCGGCCATTTCCTCCGGCGGGGTGTCTGCGCCGATATACACCGCATGCCAACCCGAGGCGGCGGCCGCCACGGCGGCGGCCAGGGCGCCGAGGTCGTGTCGCTGCTCAGGCAAAGTGCCGGCCACAGCCGCGGGGGCGGATTCCGGCAGCACCGCGGCCTCCAGGATTCGGGTCAGCCAGGAGCGCACTACGGTGGTGGTTAGGTGCTCGTGCACCACCCGCAGGCCGCCCTGCTGCCAGGCGTCACCCACCGCGCGCATCAGGTCCGGGATCAGGGAGTCCACCACCAGATTCTGCCCCAGCTCCACCGCGGCACGGTCCAAAAGCGCCCGCAGGGCCCCCTCGTCCATGCGCCGGGCGGCATCGAGATACCCGGCGATCCACTCTTCCGCTTGCGGCCCCGTCCCCGCCTCCCGGCTCCGCGCGGCTCCGCCCCCCACCACCCCGGCCGCTCCGGCCGCTCCGGCCGCTCCGGCGGTGGGCCGGGCGACATCGGCGCGGATGAACTCCCGGAGCCTGTCATCCGGCAACACAGCGATGTCGCCGATGCGTCGCCCGGTGCGCAAGGCCCGCTTTAGGAGCTGGAGGCGCTCAATGTCACCTTCCGAGTAGAGGCGGTGCCCGCCGGGGCTCCGCTCGGGCGCTACGGCCCGGTAGCGCTCCTCCCACTTGCGGATCGTGTGAGCGCTCAGCCCCGTGCGCCGGGCCGCCACGGCTATTGGGTGTTCCTTGACCTCAGACATAACCATAGTTTGGACCATGAAAGCTATTTTGTCAAACCCTGTGCTTGTTATTGTCTAAGTATTTTCTAAATATATTTCACTTTTTACTTGACAATCATAAGTAAATTAGTTAGATTTTTATCATCGAAACGGTCGACAGACCGGAATACAGCCGCTTTTATCAAGCGGCAGAAACCTATGGAGGTTCTGATGAAAAGGATACTGGTAGTACTTCTGGTGCTGGTTCTGAGCAGCACTTTTGTGT